>Ga0247814_10001456_pt1 | contig 13988 bp, 13 predicted proteins | sample UWRJL179409R1_FD_179947 | JGI IMG/M metagenome (GOLD analysis project Ga0247814, IMG submission 179947) | Plant litter microbial communities from Arlington Agricultural Research Station in Wisconsin, United States - UWRJ-L179-409R-1 | ecosystem: Environmental > Terrestrial > Plant litter >...
GTGGGACCTCTGGGCTCACGGTCGCTGATCGGCTCACGGAGGATGGGAAGTGTAAGTTGTTGGATGGTTAATTATGAGTGCCGGTAAATCTTGCTAAGACCTCCTTTCTTCAGATTCAGTTTTGGTTATTGAGCACGGACAATTTGGTATTTTCTCCTCTATCTAGTCCTTTATCGAGTATCGAGCTCTGAGAACAGTTAGACAATTCAAGTTCTGTGTGGAACATCACTGGTGGGGCTGAAGGAATCAAAAACTCAAGCCATCTGTTTATTTTTCCATCAGTTCCGCAACCAAATCTGCAGAACAGAACCACGGCCGTTATTGTGGGAGATCTTCTGGGTGGAAGCTCTGCTGTGAATGGATTGCAGGTACATCGTGGTCAGAAAGAGGACTATGATCGGTGGGGAGCTTATTTTGGGAACCAAACAACATGGAGTTGGGATACTCTACTTCCTTACTTCAAGAAGGCAAGCCATCTAAAATCTTGTTTTATCTCCTTAGCTTGTGGGAGAACATAGAAGCTGAAATAATCTTTAGGCATTCAAATTCCACCCTCCTGATCCGGAGACAGCTGCAGCTTTGGATATCAGAACAGACTCTAGCTACTGGGGAAATAAGTCAAAGATTCATGGCTCTTTTCCCAAGTTCAACTGGCCCATGCTAAGTCAGTATATTTGGTGGAGGTTTAGATTTGAAGACTGATTAAAGTTATAGGAAACGAGGTTAATGCATTTGCAGACATCCCAGGAGCAGAATTTCCTCCAGACTCAGGTGCAGGCCTTCCTGGAGTTTTCTGGTACCCAAGTTCTATTGATCCATTGACCGTGACACGCTCTCACGCACGAACTGGTCATTGGGATGGTATTTATCGTCATAACTATGAGATCATCACTGGCTCCAAAGCCCTAAAAGTTGTGTTTGACGGCAAAAAAGCTAATGGTGTGCTGTTCGTTTCAACGGGCTCTAATAGCATATCCAATGCACGGTTGGTGAAGGCTAGGAAAGAAGTAGTTATTGCAGCCGGAACAATTCACACACCACAGATACTACAAGCTAGCGGTGTTGGACCGAAACCTCTGCTTGATGCTGCGGGAATACCTGTCGTGGTTGATCTTCCTGGAGTCGGCCAGAATTTTCAAGACCGTATGTAGAATTCTCCCTCCTCTCTTATTTTTGGATGCCTAATACATACGAGTCAACATTTCTGAGCCTAATTAAAATACTTGCTAACTGTTTAACATGGTATTCTTCACGTTGTTAATTATTTACTCGTACTTTTCTCCTAAATATTGACCCGATTATTAGATCCCCTGCCTTTGGTTCAAGGTTTCAACTGTAGGCTGAGTCTGATGATTTTATAGCAATATAGCTTACTATAAACAAGTCGATAATTTCACATTTCATCCCGACCCTACAGATCTAGGAACCAATGGGACCTTCCTGGCTTTTGCTCAAGCCGAGTTCTCAGCAAATAGATCAGGTACGTCATAAAACAACCCCACCATGCTATAAAGATAGAAAAAAGAAAACTCCATTAACACAAAATGAATCTCAAAGGTCCTCTAGGAATTGCTTCCGGTAACGCCGCCTGCTTTTTACCTTTTCCCGTGATTGCGCCGGAACGCTTCGAGGATATTGCAGCCCGATATGAAGCTCAAAGTCCTGAAGCTTTTCTTCCTTCCGGATCTCATCCTACCATCGTGGCTGGTTATGCTGCACAGAAGGCTTCACTTGCCAAAACTTTACGCTCATATGGGTCGGCGACTTACAATTTATTTTTATTAGGAGCACCTCAAGATGGTGGGGCATCTGTTTTTCTTCATCCTCTTAGCCGAGGTACCATAAACATTGTACCATCCGATCCGTACTTTACAGAACCACGCGTTGACTATCGTGCTCTCACGAATCCCACTGACCTAGATGTCCTCACTGAGTTTGTAAGGTTTACCAGACGCTGTATGCTTTTCTTTCCTAGCAAATTCCCTCCTTGGCCTGAGATTTGGAAATGGAACCTTTGTAGCAAACAACGACAACAATTTTAGAGATATATTTGTCCCAACAAATACTCCCCATAGCACAACTAACCTTGGGAACAGACATGGAAGTGCCAAGCTTAGCTCAATTTAGCCCTCGAGAATTACGACCTGGCACTAATGTTACAAGCGATTTTGATATCCATGCCGCTCTGAGTTCAACTTTGTCTCCTAGCACCTTTCATCCAATTGGCACTGCTGCAATGTTGCCGTTGGAACTCGGCGGTGTTGTTAATCAACAATTTCTAGTGTATGGCGTGGAAAGGCTCAGCGTAGTTGATGCTAGCATTATGCCCGATCTACCAGGAGCATATACGCAGCAAAGTGTTTACGCGATTGCTGAGAAGGTATATTAGACGACTCTTTCATAAGTTCCTGGAACTTTAATAGAGAGAATGATCACTGATTGCGTTCTAGGCCGCTGACGTGATTAAAGAACGTCAGTAGAATGAAAGGCTTGCTAGCGAGGACGCTGAGGTTGGGATTTTCTGTTAAGATTATGTAGATTTTGGCAAACAATTCTCATAATTTTAAAAATAGTTGTCCAGGCGAGCCATGCTGTAGCGATTCAGGGGGGCTTCGCTTAAAAAGACCCACCTCAACGAGCTGAGTGACCGTGATTGTCGTTGTGCCATTAGTATCAGAACTTCGAGTAATAAGCTACAATATGTTCCCCCTTTCAAGATTGCCAAGAATATAAGCCATGGAAAATTGGATGTGCCATGCGGAACGAAGGGCGCCCATATACGAAGAAATCAATAGCTTGGAAATACTGGTGCTGCACAAACTCATTAACTAGTTCAAAATAAGTTCCAAAATTCTATGCACGGAAGTAGTCAGCTGGCTTCATTCCTTTATGTCACATAACATATTATATACCCTAAATAGGAATCTAGATGAAGTTGTGAAAGATGGCTGTTTGTCTCCCAAATGACAAAAGCTGGGGACCTGACAGAACAACAGGATTCAATAGGCAGGTATGTGAAATATGCGGCAATCAAATATGTTTAGTGAAAATAGAGATAACTCTTTTGACCAAAGCCCCAATTATTATCAGTATCCTAATGCAATTTCAGAAACCAAAGTCGAAAGTCGAACTCTATTGCCTGTGCAAAAAGACCCTGATCAATGCCAAGCACCCACCAAAATGGATTCGATCGCACTAAGGAAAGGTTAACCCAGAGGTCGTCATGACTTTCCTCTCCGAATCAATGTATGCGTGACAAAGCGGCAACTTCCCTGACTATCCAACAAATGATCTCGTCCTCGATGTCCTGCAAGCTTGCTGACTGTGGAGGGGTAGGAGAAGCTGGTTGGATAGGGGCACTTCAAAGCTCATGTTAGGGCGGGGTAAAAAGTATAGCATGGCCTGACTTGCTAGTGCATTATTTATTTGACGGGCTATGAATGGATTAGATCATTACTAACGGCGTTATTGGTGGAAGCTTGATCTGAGGGGTATATGTATGTCTGTAAGGTAGGTGGTTGGGATCGATATCTCTCATCCATCAACTTCTTCATATCACTACAGCAAGCTTCCTTTGACATATACAATTCCGAACACTCTTCTACTTACAAATCCAAATCTACAACATGTCAACCAACGGCCAACAATCAGCAGTGAAAGGTGGAACAGGATCTACCCCTACGCCAGCGAATGGTGTGGGAACACAACCCAGAAGAGTACGTGCTGCATTCTACTAAATTCCACTTGCTGACAATTAAACAGAAGTCATCGGGCTCCAAGTTTGGGGGATTGATGGACCAAAAACGCAATAGCACAGATGCTACGGCAACTGCAAGACGCGAGTCTTTCGCAGATCAGGCTCCAGCTCCAGGCTTTGTTGGCGCCATGTGGAACAAGTAAGCTCTCATATCCACAGTGATGGATCAAATTGCTAATATTTCGGCAGTCTTGTGAAGGGAGCAGATAAGAAGTGATGGGGTAGAGCGAGATGAAGATATGAGTTGACGTCGTAAAAGAGGGTAGCAACGGAGTTGACATGGACATGGGACATGGTGTATTATTTGTATAATAGCGTCTTTGAATTTTGGCAGATATCATATGAAATTTGGGATTAAAATCTTTTTAAACATCATGATGTTTCCATTAAGCTTAAATTCGACCCACTTCCAAACCTTTAGGTCAATGAACACTCTCTACCGGTGGTGGTGGTTGGTGGTTTAATCTATGCTTTGCGTCTATGATGCTGACAATGGTACTTGACGAATAGGTTGTTTAGCTCATCTGAGCCCTACTAACAAGTGGCGTCAATTGTATTAAAAGGACTGTCGCTCATCTTGAGAACGAGTGCCTATCTTGTCAATTCCAGAAATTAATCTCACAATCAATACTAACCCATGTTATCAGATTCTGCCCAAGCTAAGAGCGAGGATTCTTCGCCCGGCTTCCTCTCAAACTTCAAAACAACGGGAGTAAAGAATATTGAAGCCGCATATTCAAGAGCTGGTGCAACGAATAATCATACACCAGGCCATGCTTCGCAGCTAGGCTCTCAGGATCAAGAAGGCGGTGGTAAACATGGCCAGGGTTTTGGTAGCGAGGATTTCTCTGAGGGGTTCGGTGACCAGAAAGCAGAGGTATTTATATAATGAAAAAGTATAGTTGAACAGCTGTTGGCATCTTCTAGCCTCCACAAATCGGAAAGATATTCAACAACATCATGAACGGAACAGACAACAAGAAGTGATCACCCGCCATAGCGTTGTGGAAGATTTACTGCTAGTGCCATTTGCGATTATGTACCTCATTGGTTTGTGTCCTGTTTCCTTTTGGGACAGAACGGTAGCCATTGGAGGATTATGGGCAGGACGATCAAACTATCACCAGGAAGATCTTGTGTATATATAGAAAGAGCGCAAAAAGTAAAACAAAGACGTTTAAAGGGAGAAACTCTTCTTGTAGCTGACGACATAGTTTGGTAATCTTGCGTAAGTCCTTGCTCTGCAATTCACGAGGTAGATAGATATGTATCATGCAAAAAAGCCGGCAAGCCGGTCGGACTCTTGGCCGCAGCTGATCCCGAAGGAGTCGAAGCTAAACAGTTCATGAACTGCTTCATTGAAATCTGATTGATAAATCAGTAACGTACAACCAATGATGCCATTCCACGCCCATTTTACTCCTTAGCCCATGCAACAGAAACCCTGAATTTATCTGACGATTCCCTCGAAGCGGTTCTTGAACCATCTATTCTCAGTTAGTCCTTGCCCCGGAACTTAAGACTTGTAAAATACTTACTTGACGGTCTCATCACGCTTGATCTTGTGGTTGCTACCGACAGAGGTCTTGCAGCGGCGACGCTTAGCAACACGCTCTCCAGGTCGGGTCATGCAGCAGTAGAAATCCATTCCGTAAATTCCGATCGCAGGGTCGTACTTGATACCGAGATCGATGTGTTCGCTGATACCGAAACCGAAGTTACCAGTCTCAGAGAAGTTGCGCTTGCGGAGCTCGTACTCCTTAACCTTCAATCCACGCTCCAAGATTTCCTCAGCCTTTGGTCCGCGGACAGTGACGTGCACAGCGATCTTCTCGTTACGACGGATACCGAAGGTTCGGACAGTGTAGCGGGCCTTGCCTGTGAATTGTTAATATGCTAATTGACTGCGAATAGTGGTAGGTCGTACTGTAGACAGGAGTTTGACCACTAAGTTGTTCCAACACCTTTGCGGCACGAGTAAGTCTATCTCCAGACTCTCCGACGGAAATGTTCAAGACGATCTTCTGAATGCGCAACTCCTTCATAGGATTGCTTTTCTCTCCGGATTCTGCCATTTTGATTACGGCGAGGGGAATTGTCGTGGGGTGGTTGTCGATTTGGAGTTGAGGTTTACAAAAAGTTCGTTGATGGATTTGATAAATCCAGTGTGTGGGGACCCATTTTTATCCTGGGCGTGGCGCTAACCGTATTTGGGGTAAAACCACCCGAACAAAATCTTGAGGCTGCGACAACGCCTAAAGCTCCATACCACGACTACCAAAGCTTGTCAAAAAGCAGAAGAGTCATAAGAAGTGCTCAACTTCAACCCAATTTTTGAAACCCAGAAGAAGCCAAGCATCGCGCTTCTCAAACATCAACATGGCGAATAAGCAAGGGAAGATGGTAAGTCTGCATCTACCTCCCCAGCTCTACAAGCTTTCGTTGACAATATAGGCTGACTTTCCTGTGATTATAGGCTGGCCTCGTACGTTCAAACTCTCTATGCAAGATTGGAGCTTGCGCCATTCTCGACTTTGGCGGTTAGATACTGACAGAATGAGTAGATCAACTACCGGATGAGAGTCACTATGAATGATGGACGTCAGATGGTAGGACAGATGTTGGCATTTGACAAGGTAAGAACCACCAATTCCTTAATATGGTTTCATGCTAAATGTTGGAACAGCATATGAACCTCGTTCTTCAAGATACAGAAGAGTTCAGACGCGTCAAACGCAAGGCAACTAAAGCTTCCGCGGCACCAGGTGCCAGTAGCAGCTCAGCACCACTGGTTGAATCCGAAGAGAAACGCACCCTTGGTCTTATAATTGTCCGTGGCGCACACATTATTTCACTATCTGTGGAGTCTCCACCACCAGCAGACCCAAGTGCTCGTCTAGGAGTTAGTGCGGCAGGTGGAATCCCCGCGACAATGGCAGCTGGTGCTGGAATCTCTAGACCTGCAGGAAGAGGTGCTCCCGTTGGATTGGCTGTAAGAGGCTATAGTTACTTAATTCAGGTGATATAATGCTAATTCAATATAGGGACCTGCTGCTGGAATTGGTGGGGCGCCTCCAGCATTTGGAGGCTTCCCAGGCGCTCCTCCTCCTGGATTTGGCCGAGGTAAGCAATTTCGAACATCATTTGAAGCTTCGCTAACGTATTAACAGGTGGCCCACCTCCTCCAGGTTTCCCTCCTTTCGCTGGTGGTCAATTCCCACCTGGGCCTCCTCCACCAGGCTTTGCACCACCCAGAAGATGATACTATGAAGAAATGGGTTTAGGACAGCGGATGGAAATTGAAGTGAAGGCGGATATTCTTCCTACCGATTTTGGCGTTGAGGGGAGTTTGGCTTCATTCAGAATAGTAGCCAGTTGTAGCATAGAGAAAAGCACAATGGAACGCACAATGAAGAACACTTTTAACACAAACTTTTTTGTAGACAATTTGAACATCACATCATCAACTATGAAGTAGCTTTGCATGTTTGTACTACTACTGCCTCTCTATTAATTAAAACTCATCTCTTATCGTCACGTGATATATTACGTGCGAAATGTTGACTTCGAATCTTCAACACTTCTTTTTCCTAGAAGTCACCGCATCTCCCACCACAACAAACTTCACAATGGCCGCCTTTATAAAAGCCGTCAATGCTAAGATCCGGTCTAATCCCACCGTGAGCTACTTCTGCTCTACGCGTACGTTGCCCATGACAATTCCTCCCTATCCTGTCTCCGAGTTCGGGGCTTCGACCGACGAATCTTGAAGTACTCACGATAGGACATGGAGGACCAAGATAGCGCCTACTGACGGCAAAACAGATTTCTGGGGTCCGGCATCTAACTTCGGTATCCCCATTGCGGCGGTAATGGACACACAGAAAAGTCCCGAGTTGTGAGTTTTCCCCCCTCCTTCACACCCACCCAGATGTGTTCCGCATCTCTGCTCTGACACCGGCAACTAATCACGCTCTGTGGGCAATAGAATCTCAGGGACGATGACCGGAGCCTTGACGGTCTACTCTGCGACCTTTATGCGGTACTCCCTTGCTGTTACGCCTAGGAATTACCTTCTGTTTGCATGCCATTTCATCAATTGCGGATCCCAGATCACACAGGGTTACCGATGGATGCAGTATAACAAGTGGGGTGGCAGGGAGGAAGATTTGAAGCTTCAGGCTGAGGGAGGCTTGAAGAGTGCTGTTGGAAAGGTTGAGGCCGAGGCAAAGGCTTTTGCTGATAAGGCAAAGAATGCTATCAGCAAGTGATGGGTGGGTGAGAGACAGCCAGAGGCCTAGCGGTGGAATAACAGCTCAGTTGTGGCATTTTAGGTTGGGTGGGATTTACGTTGCTGGTGTATATTAGATGACCAGATATGGTCTTGCTGGCGAGCTAATGCTATGCGGTATGAGGACTTCTTCGGGTTGAAGAATATATCTGGAAGTTAGTCATTCCTAGTTCAGCAATGTTCGAGTACAAATTAGCTTGGATCAATGACTTATGAGAGTGTAGCATGCATAAATGATTTCCAATTCATTATTGATTTTGAAGAGGATACATCTAGTGTCTATCTTAGCTCGTCAATAGTGCAACACAACAATGATTTATTTCTATCATTCAGAGTCGATTACTTTCATGAGAATCGAAGTACTGAAGCAAATTGCACATCTTCCTATCTCCCAACTCATCTCGGTTGTTTCAGATACATGCTGTGGGACTGTATTTTAAAGTATGAGTATGGATGTGTTCTATATTTGTTGGTGGTCTTATACATGCATATTCTATGTTTGTGCTGATGATGGATATTCCTGAAATAGGTCTGAACCGCTGCCAAAAACTGTTTGTGACGGAAAGTAGAAATAGGGGTTCATTGACTCTGTCTTGGTAAAAGAGGAGAAAACGCGAATTCGTAATGATTAGAAATATGTAAGCGTCAATTTTCAGAATTAGGTTTCCAAAAACTCCCGATGCGCAATAAGTCACAAATCACGGGCAGGTAGCGAGTATACGCTAAGAGTTTTGCTTTTTAAACATAAGAGTATGTATTTGACAGATGTCATTCCAGTATCCAGCCTATTAACAGTTTTACATATTGTATCCAACGAGCGACAAACAGGTTCAGGTATATTCGTTCCTCCATAAATAAGCCCCTATAAACTCCACCCGAAATATCCCCCCAAAAGAAAAGAAGAAGATTTGCTCTAAATTGGTATTTATCTGAAGCCTCTAGGGCTTCCAGGAGGACTTTCGATCCTCCTATCATCTGTAATCGCTTGGCCTACGCTGACGAACTGGTGTTGAGCTGGTGGTAAGCCAGGGCTGTTTATGGGTGAGGCGTAGGAGCCGGGGATGGGTACGGATGCGTATTGCTGCTCCCCTGGTGCAGCATCTACGTGGTCTATCCGTCTCTCGACTGGAGGACTATTTGGTCGAGGTGCGGTCTCAAAGCCATTTTGTGGGGTTTTTGGCGTTGCTGCGTGGACCTTGATAGGAGGAGGTTGAAGAGCAAATGGTTTCGAGTTCAATGCTGCGTTAGACTTGGCCTCGACGAATTGAGCTCCAGCAAAGCCTTCCTCAGCATCACGCTGAGGATTGGCTTGGTAGGATGCTGGGAAAGGAGATTTGGCGTGTTGCGAATAGGATGGGGAGAGTGGGCCAAAACCGGGAGTGTTGGGTGCGGACTGAGAGCGGAGTTGGGCGAGGTAGAGATCAGAACGGGCGCGATCACGAACATCCATAGACTTGCGTAGACGCTGCTTAGAGTAGTATCTGTAGAATACAACGCCGTAGAGGATAACACAAATGCATTCCAGGACGATCTCAATGAGAGAGCAGACCAAAGCCCATGACTAAAAAGAAAGTTAGCATAGTCAGAATTGAACAGTAAGATGTCAAAACGGACCTGCATTCTGCACACCAAGCTATAGTCAACCTCTTCTTTGAACAGCTCCTTTCTGTGGTTATCAACGCATGACCAGCCCCAGATATCTTTCCGGTGACCATTGGACTTTGCGCCTTGAAGAATGCCAGCTGCAACGGCCCACATGATAATGCTGAATATAAAGAATCCCATTGCGAAGAGAGTGTAATAGACGGCAACCTTTTCTGCGCGTTTATGGCCTCCTCTAAAGTAGTTCCAGAAGATGAGAATACAGAATGCCATAGAGACACAAGCAATACCGAGCACCAAATACTGAGGCCAGACCTTAGTGTTCTCGGCCCAGGCTGGGAGGGTATTCCGTGCGGGAAGGTGTTTGGTGGCATTGAATATCGTTAAGGTTGTGGAAAGTAAAGCAAGAATGATAAGACTACAACTGAAGTTGACACCTCTGAGAACAAACTTTGCTACACGGACTCTTGTTTTTATTTTCTAGAACTGTTAGCATTAACGCTATGAAGATATCGTCGTTTCACTCACCAAGTCTTTCGCCTGCTCTTTCTCGGTAAGACCCTCATGCTTCTCAAGTATCTGCTCCTCCCGAAACGTAGGACTTAATGGGTTGTCTATTTTCCGTGCTGGAGTACCAGGCATCTTCATAGCACTTCTCAAGGGAGAAGCCGGTGTCATTGGCACCTCGACATGCCGCGAGTTATCGGCGATGTAGCCGAAGCCAATATCTGATGGCTGTGACTGAGCCATGTAGGACTGTGTCTTCTCACTAGGAGGGTCCGCAAATGGTGATCGAGCGTTATCAACCGGCGAGCATACAGAGGTTGCTTCCGCAAATCGTGGAGTGCGAGGAACCTTGAGTGAGGTGTCGGTGGATGAAGTAGAATCTTTTCGCTCCCTACTATATTCTGTTGGTCGCTTCTGGTCGTAAAGTGCTACAATACAGGTCAGCCTACTCTAGTTACTTCACCATCTTTGCGAACCCACTGGACATTTTGATATGAAAAGACCCAGCACTTCTGTTGTTTGACGACGCCCAGAAGTAATTGAATTGGTAACGCAAGCAAAATTGAAAGGGAATAGAGAGGAACTACAGATAGAGACCAGCTATCAAAAAAAGAGGACTAGATGGGTCTTGAATAAGGTGGGAAAGCCAGCGGTTTTGTGGAAGCGCCAGCACCAAAGATAGAAGCTAATTTGAGACGTACCTTGAAGCTACTGAAATAGAAAAGATGGGGCGGCAGGTGAGGAGTTAAAAGAACTATGTACCGTAGGGAGGGTGGTAAGCGTCTGGCCTGATGACAGACGTTGTGATAGGTTGCCGAGGGAGTCTTGATGCAACCAACGAGGAGTGAGGTCTAAAATAGACGCCCAAAACTGTATGGAAGTCTGTAGTGGACTATCTGGATATGCAAAGACGGCGCGAAGACAGCGCGAAGATGAGGCTAAAGAGCACTTTGGCTAATATGCGAGGCTGGTGATAGTCACGATCTCGACCACCAGCTATTCTAATACCCAACGGTATCAATACAGAGATCTCAGGATGGAAATGCTTTTGAAGCAACTGTTGAGCTTTCTGCGATAAAGGGAAAACTTCCTCGCCATCGTCGAGGCGATGGCCACGGCAGGTCGTCTTCATGTGGGTGAGAGTGATGGTTCACCAATAATGCCGGTGAGCTTCGCGCCTGCAGCCTCTTGATGCATATTGCACAATATATTTGTTTCGATACGGCGTCCAATTGGCTGGCACTACACAACCCGGTATTTTGGATGTTGGTCTGTGGCGTCGTGATTGGGCGGCAAAACAAAGCACATGCGTGGACTTGCAGAACACCGCTGTTCTACTGGGCAAAGGAGTTACCGCCGTCCGGATGGCCCTGGGCTGATCTTCAAGTGGACAGTCCGTGGACAATCGGCGAACCAGGCTCTGCGCGTACGTAATTATCCGGACAATTACTGTGCTGTACTGTACTGTACTGTACTGTACTGTACTGTGCTGTACAATTGATTATTGCTATTATTGTTGTGCGATACGCCGTAGTTTATACAGTGCCATCAGTAATCAGTTGTCATCATGTGACTAGCCCCAACCACTGGTTAGTGTGCCAAGTAGTTTCAAATCGTGACATGAATGTCATGTGGTAAAATAGAGCATATATCAATAATACTTTCGTATATGCGTGAAGTCAGTAGAAATAAAACATTAGGGGGTTTTTTGTTTTTTTTAGCTTTAGCTTTAGCTACCCCATTATAAAGCCTTCAATAAGGTAGCCATAGCTTACAATTGGGCTCGGTGGCCTAATATCAACCGACCTTCAACAATGGCAGAAGCAGCCCATAAGGAGCATTCCCAACACGACACTGTCCAATTCCCCGGCCTACGCTCTCTCAACTTTTTATCCCTCCCGCGAGAGGTTCGCGATGAAATATATACACTAGCACTCTTTTCGCCATCTCCGATAGTTGTGTGGAAAGGCGAATGGATACACGAGGAGCTCAACCCCGATACAGGTTCCGTGAGCAATGATGACTTCTATACTTACACAGAGTATGTTTGGCATCGAGTCATTGACCAATCTGCCACCAAAACCAGCCTAAATTCTCTCTCTATAAACATACATTCATGTAGCAAGGTTATCGGCCAAGAAGCAGCTGAGATCTTCTACAAAAAGAACACGTTTGCTTTCCTCGGACATCACAACTGGGATCCTATCGTCTCCTGGTTAGAAATGATTGGAATGCAAAACCGAAACCACCTTTTGTACCTAGAGATCAACGCATATAAACCGGACGAAGTATGGCAACATTTCACTGGCGAGAGAGTGAAGTATCCATTCCAGGGCTTACGAGAATTGATATACCCTCGCAACCCTCACCTGCATGTTCACGAGCGTCCTTTGATGTATGGGCTCGTCGATAACATTAATCCTGCGTTGGAAACAATTTTTCAATTATTAGGGCAAAGAGATTCAGTACGAACGCTTACGCTGAATTTCGTGTTAAACGGCCAGTACCCGGGAGAAGGAGGAATAATTGAAGACGAAGACCAACACCCGGAAGACCGCTGGCATAGCATGGATCTTCCTAACCTTGTCGAAAAATTCCGGACACTTTACACACTTTCACCCTCTTCTGAGTCACTTGTACAGGTTTCTTGGAGAGGCGAATGTCGTCCGCTGGTATGGCATCGACAAGATGATGTGGTTAGTCGGATTGTGATTTTGGACCACGTGAAGAATATTGAGGATCATGACTGGGAACTTGACATTTCGCCAATGAAGGAGGATGATACAAGATGGAAGCCTCACAACGAAGAACGGCAGGTCCCTACGTTTGTGCTGAGGAGAAAACAGCTTGCGAAGCCCCTTATGGCGGACAATCCAAACCCATATTCGGGCTTTTGTATTCACCCTGGAATGGAGGAGTTTGGCATGGAGAACACAATTGGATTCTACTCATAAGTGCCTTAGTGGTACTTGTAGCGTTTCTAGCAGCTTTAGTGTGGCTGTTACTCGACGGCTTCCAAAGTAGGCAGAAGTCGTGGCTTTGAACCAACAAAAGGGCCTTCTTTGTTGGTATTTCGGAAGCTCTGTAGAGTAAGGTAACTTATGTGCTAAGAGGGCAGTGCTGAACCATCTGTAAAGGATTTATATATGAGCTGGATCATATATTGCAAACTTGTAAAGAAAATAAGGTAGCGTTATTGTTACGAACGTCGTCACGACAAAAGTGGTCACGTGCCCAATCAGAGACTCTTAAAATTCAGTGAGCGGCATAATTGTTCGGCCTTAGGCACACACACCTAACTACTCCGTACGATAGTAATTCGGTGAGGGTCAGCAAAATGGGTTGGATCGGTAACATAGGTTGATTCCATATAATCTTTTAACAGCAAACCACTATGAATCTGTGATCGGGTCGCATTCTAGGTCACATGGCCAATCTCCTTTATCCCAATGTACTCCCGTCCGGTGGCAAGATCAATCAATCCCCGAATATTGATTTGTGAGATTCTCGGTAACCAGGAACCTGCAGCGAATGAGTATACCCGTGTAATATTTTAGAGGAAGTAAGCGACGCTTTTACCCAGAAAATCAGGTCAGAGTCTTTGCCAAGCGGCAGAGCTGCAGTGCTGACAGTAGTTATCACACCCCAGGCCGTAGCGAACCATTTAAGGGGGGCCAATATCCAGATTACCGAAAGCCTCCTATTTTTAAACGAACTTCTGCTTCCATGCAGAGGGACAAAGAGCCAGGCCAGGGGGAGGAGGCTGGGATATCATAGCGCAGACGCATGTCATAGAGGTTCTTTGAAAATGGGAACACTATTTCCATGCAC
>Ga0247814_10001458_pt1 | contig 13966 bp, 12 predicted proteins | sample UWRJL179409R1_FD_179947 | JGI IMG/M metagenome (GOLD analysis project Ga0247814, IMG submission 179947) | Plant litter microbial communities from Arlington Agricultural Research Station in Wisconsin, United States - UWRJ-L179-409R-1 | ecosystem: Environmental > Terrestrial > Plant litter >...
ATGGAGAAAAACCAACGACCACACTGTATCTACTTACAGTACTGTAAACCTTACCGGTTATGCTGCTAACACTGCCCTTGGCGGAGGTGAAACACACAGCGATGGTAACGACCTTATTGCCGATCCTTATGCTATAGACCCAAGAGGTTCGCTTAATACAGCTCAGGGCTTTATAGTTAAAGCTAAATATGCAAATGCTAAGCTTAACTTTAAAAACAGCATGCGTATACAAACAAACAGCAACACGTTCTTTAGGACTGCTGCACCGGCAGAAGAAGCTACTACACTGCATACCGACCGTGTATGGTTAAACGCTACGAACGAAGCAGGTGAGTTCTCTCAGGCATTAATAGGCTACAATACTGCATCTACAACAGGTTACGATAATGGTTATGATGGTAAAGCCCTTATTAACGGCAACCTTAACCTTTACTCTGTAGTAGAGACACAAAACGACACATTACGTCTTACAATACAGGCACGTGGCGCATTTGCACAGGCAGACAGGGTAAAAATGGGCTTTAATGCTACACTTGCAGGAACGTATGTAATATCTAAAGACCATGCAGATGGTTTATTTGAAGCCGGACAAACAGTTTACCTTATAGATAACGTTACAGGCGAATTTCATAACCTTGCAGATGGTAACTATACCTTTACAACTGAAGCAGGTACCTTTAACGAGCGTTTTGTAGTAGCTTATGCAACAGATGCACAACTTGGTACAGAAACACCGGTAGTACAAACTAAAGCAACCGTAGTTTGTAAAAATGGCAGGCAAATAGCAGTTAACGCTCCTGCAGCTATTAACTCGGTAACAGTTTATGACATGCTTGGAAAAACAATTTTCCAGAAAAGCAATGTAGACAGTACAGAGTTCTCTACATCAGAAATAAATGTAGCGCCACAGGTACTTGTTGTAAAAGTTACCCTTAGTAACCAACAGGTTATTTCTAAAAAAATCATGATGAACTAATACGATCAGGTTACTGATCTGGTTATAAATCTCCGGCATTAAGTACCGGAGATTTATAAACCAAAGTTCAAAAAATCCCATAGTTTACCAAAAGGCTTAAAAGTATTTATAACGTCTAGTAATCGTTATAATGTTTTAGTAATTTTTTAGTTGGATGCAAACCCCGGGTAGTGCCGGGGTTATTGTTAAAAACTTCCTTTCGCAAAACAAAAACCTATATACAGCGTTTTAAAATAAGTTATAGTGTCTAGTAATCGCTATAATGTTTTAGTAATTTTTTAGTTGGATGCACGCACCGGATGATTAGTAACATCCGGTGCTTTTTTTTTACTGTATAACCAAACACCCACCCACCGCAGATAGCCGGCAGGAAAAGGTTAACCCTTTAGCCCTGACAGAGCCGGTATCCTTGCAGCGCAGCGGAAAGATAAAGGCGATGGCAGGACGGCCACTGCATATAAGCGCTAATAAGGCTGCTCCTAAACTTAATAGCAGCTTAGTTATTTTTATTTTCGCAGCATATTCTGCATCATAACTTAATATGAAATAGCGAAAAAAGCATTTTCAATTTTAATATAATATTACCATATTAGGCAGACTTAATTATTAAATTTGGTAAACATCACTAAAATTTAACATGTGTTTACTGATATGGAAACGCTAAAAGTACCCAACTACATTAAGACGGTTTTTATAGCCCTGCTTATTATTATAATAGTATTTTTTATGATAGTAGCAAAGCCTATACTTATTCCGCTGCTCATATCGGGCTATATAGCCATGCTGCTCACGTCGTCGTGCAATTGGCTGGAGCGGCATAAAATTCCGCGGTCTATAAGCGCGGCAATATGCCTTATTATTTTTATAACCGTTATAGGCGGGATACTTTTTGTTATATATGTGCAGCTTCGCAGTTTTATGCACGACCTTGGGGGCGATGTAACCACAAAACTAAATTCTTTTGTAATAGAGATAAACAAATACTGTAAAGAAACATTTGGGTTTGACCTGGGTATGCCCAATGGTTTCGAAATGAAAAAAGCCGTAGATATTGTAAAGCCCGAAAATGGCACTACAACAACGTTGTTTATTAATATGCTCAATACCCTGTCTGATGTTGTACTACTGCCCGTGTTTATATTTTTCCTGCTTATATACCGCGACCACCTTGCTGTGTTTGTAACTAAGGTATTCAGCAAGCAGGACGACAACTTTTTGCTGCGTAAGCTTACCTCTATACGTAAAATTGTACATTCTTATATTGTGGGCGCAAGCAAGGTAATGGGAATATTAGCCATAGTAAATACTGCGGTACTGTTTGCACTGGGTATAAAACACGCCATATTTTTTGGTGTGGTAGCCGGCATGCTTAACATAGTGCCATACCTTGGCCCGTCGTTAGGGGTTGTAATGCCTTTCTTTTTTGCCCTTATGACAAAAGACAGCCTGTTTTACCCTATTGCTGTAGCAGTATCGTTTATATTTATACAATTGCTGGAAGGCGCTTTTTTAACCCCTAAAATTACGGGCGGTAATGTTAACCTTAATGCGCTTGTAACGTTTTTAGGACTTCTTATAGGTGGTGCCATTTGGGGAATATTAGGCATGATACTAATAATACCTACTATTGCCATTATGAAAAAGCTCTTTGAGCTAAGCCCCGATACGCAGCCCTACGCCTACCTTTTTGGAGAGGAGGATGATAACTGGTTTAAAAAGAGAAAGCACAAAAGTGAGCGGTCTGCCGAGGAAAAGAAACAGGTTAAAAAATCTGACGAGGAAGCTAAGGACGTTATGGACAGTGACAAAGACCCTGTGTAAAATTAACCCAGAATTAAATATTGAAAACAAACAATTAAATATTTTTTTACAACTATTAGTTATCGTTTATCAATAATTTATATATTTGTGTAAACCAAAAATATAAATTATTTATGAAACGTCTTGCCTTACTAAAAACGCTTACTGTTATACTGTTTATACTATCTGTTACAGGTATGTTCTTTGCTGTACCTTTTATCCTGGTAGTAGCTGTAATGCCCGGGAGGATCCCTTTTAAAATAAACGGCCACCCTGCCGATGCCGCCGGTATAGAAACTATACTGCTTATGCTGGCCATAGCCGCAGGATGTGCTTTTTTTATTTATGCGCTGCACCTGTTTAAAAAAACACTGGAACTTTTTGAAAAGAAGAAAATATTTCATGAAGATGTAGTTAAGTATTTTGACCAGACCGGTAAGGCCATACTTATAGGCTATGCTATATGTGCAGTAGCTGTATTTTTTTACAACACCTTAGTACAAAACAGCATTGAACTGGATATAGCATTCGGCTTTAATTCGTCGCTGTTTATTATAGGGCTTGGGCTATTTTTCTTAGTTTTAAGCGATGTGTTCCTTATGGCAAAAAACATTAAGGAGGAAAATGATCTAACTGTATAACCATGCCCATAATTATAAACCTCGATGTAATGCTGGCAAAACGTAAAATGCGCAGCAACGAGCTTGCCGAACGCATAGGCATGACCACGGCAAACCTCTCCATCCTTAAAACAGGCAAGGCTAAGGCCATACGCTTTAGTACCCTTGAGGCCATTTGCGAAATATTAGACTGCCAGCCCGGCGATATTATGGAGTTTACAGAGGATAATAAGCTGTAACTGCCTTAGCCATTTTATTAATGGTTTGTGAAGGTTATTCGTACTGTAACTGTCATTTCTTACATTTGTTTAAAAGCATGTAACCTATGAACATTTTAAAAACCACGATAGCAGTAGCATTACTAAGCGTAACAGCCTGCAAGAAAACCGAGGGCACCACCGGGACCAACGTTAATACTCCTGCACATACCGAAAAATCGACAGTAGAGGCCGATAAAGCTGCAATTGAATCGCTGGTTAAGAATATGTACATTTGGAATGAAAAAAGGGATTACAAGCACGAATTTGAGCCCGTTGTAAAAGATTCTTATGTGGTTGGCTACAATTTAGACAGCCATAAACTATATTTGAAGGAATTGCGTGATTCCGGTTTTTTTGCAGAAGAGTTTATTGCCAATATAGATAAGATCTTTCAGGAGCAAAACCAACTGCTTAACAGTGGAAAGGTAAAATGGAGCGATGGCGAAATGGGTCCTTTTCAGGGCGATGTAAATTCGTGGTGCGGTTGCCAGGATGAACCTGCCGAAGATGCATATAATAAAATTACCCTGCACTATGAAGACCTTAGTAGCACTACAGCTAAGTTTTACTGGAACTGGGAAGGCTTTGGCGACAACTGGGCCGCAGAACATTATAACATGCGCACCGTAAAAGAAGGTGGCAAATGGAAAATTGCATATATGCAGGGGTGGGATTATGCGGCTAATTTAGGAGTAGAATAATATATTCAATACATATCTTTAAATATGAAACCCTGGCAATTCCACCTTTTACTGACCTGTACAATTTGTGTTTTTTATGCTTATTTATGGTTAGATAAAATTTTCATACACAGGCAAACCGGGATGGAACGGTTTTAATTTATTTATGATGACGGCATTTGCAGCCCCTATCATTATTATATATCATTTGGTTTCAATAGGCTATTCTTTAAAACAAAAAGACAGGTATATACTAACCGTTAACCTCGTTGGGCTTTCATTATGTGGTTTGCATATTTTAGCGGTTTGTAATTCTATGTAAGCGACTTTAAAATAGCTATCAGTCTACCGCAAGCCCCTGTTGTTTACTTTTGCAGTGGGCAACCCGTAACTGTTGGTTTCAACCCACGGCGTTATCCATATTTTGTTAAGCGGATCTGTAGCATCAAGCAGTTCTATTTTTAAGCGGGAAGCAATATACATTGCCATATCGTAAGCTGCTTTGCTGTCGGCTTTGGTATAAATGGTAAAGTGCCGGTTATGTCCGTACCACACGTTTACATTATATACGTGGCCATCGTCTTCGCCGGGCAACGTAACAGCCTGCCTGAATACCGATACATATTCTATATCGGGCAGCTGTTCCCACCTGCCTGCCTTTACCGGCCCTACCCTGTATTCTTTCTTGTAGCGCCTCCCTGCTATGTCAAAACATATACTGGTAACCACCGAGAACCGCAAGCCAATGATCAGCATGAAGAATGCAAAGTTAAAAGAACTTACAAATGCCTTAAAACCCTGCCTGCCGGGATAATGGTACACCCCGAACACCATTAAGCCTAAAAACAGGAACATAAGCACATATGCAATGATCGCTAAAACCTTTTGCCAAAACGGGCGCTCCTTTTCACTTATAATAATATCGTTAATAGTGCTGGCCATAAGCAAAATGATTGGGTTATATACTTAGTAACGAATGTATTGATTTATAATTGCAATAGAGTTTAAAACGATTTTTAAAGATATAAAAATTTGTTATTCGTGAAGCTGCCTCCCTTTGAGTTATTGTGTATCCACATTTTTTCTGTCCTCTCCCCAACCCTCTCCAAAGGAGAGGGAGTAGCTACACTCGATATTTTTGATTGCGAATTACACGTAAATTATTGCTGAACTGTACCCGTCCGTTGGCTCCCCTCTCCTTCAGAGAGGGGCCGGGGGAGAGGACTGAGCTCAGATAAATAAAAAAGTCCCAACACCGGTAAAGGTATTGGGACTTTTTAAAGTATAGATGAATTTCTAATCAACCAAAATAATGATTTTATTGTCGTTAAGCTCCAGTGTGCCGCTTGTTATGGGCAGAAGAAACTTTTGGTCCTTTTCTGATTTTATAAAACGCTCGCTAAAAGCTGCATTTGCCTTAAAATCAGGAACCGCTATTTTGATGTTACCCTGAGCCAGTATCGAAACGATGTTGGCATGGTGGTTAAGCATCTGGAATTCGCCATCTACGCCCGGCACCGTAACCGATGTTACATTACCTTTAAACAAATGGCCCTCCGGCGATACTATCTCTAATGTTAACATATTTTTTATGTTTGTAGTTTGTAGTTTATGGTTTTAGCCTGAACAACAAACTACAAACCATAAACTATAAACTGTTTTTTATACTACTTCAGCAAGCATTTTTTGTCCGGCTTCTATTACGTCTTCAATGGTACCTTTAAGGTTAAAAGCTGCCTCCGGAAGGTGGTCAAGCTCGCCATCAATAATCATGTTAAAGCCTTTTATAGTATCTTTAATATCTACAAGAACACCCGGTATACCTGTAAACTGCTCTGCCACGTGGAATGGCTGAGATAGGAAACGCTGCACACGGCGCGCACGGCTTACCGATAGTTTATCGTCATCGCTTAGCTCCTCAAGACCTAAGATAGCGATAATATCCTGTAGTTGTTTGTATTTTTGCAGTATCTCTTTAACCCTTTGTGCACAGTTGTAGTGCTCATCGCCAAGAATTAGCGGTGTAAGGATCCTTGAAGTAGACTCTAACGGGTCTACCGCAGGGTATATACCAAGCTCGGCAATTTTACGTGACAATGATGTAGTAGCATCAAGGTGGGCAAAAGTTGTAGCCGGAGCCGGGTCGGTTAAGTCATCCGCAGGTACGTAAACCGCCTGAACCGATGTAATAGAACCTCTTTTTGTAGATGTAATACGCTCCTGCATGGCACCCATTTCTGTAGCAAGTGTAGGCTGGTAACCTACCGCTGCAGGCATACGGCCTAATAGACCAGATACCTCTGAACCTGCCTGTGTAAAACGGAAGATGTTATCAACAAAGAAAAGAACGTCTTTACCCTGTGCTTCACCCGCTCCGTCACGGAAGTATTCAGCAATGGTAAGTCCCGAAAGTGCAACACGTGCACGTGCTCCCGGTGGCTCATTCATCTGTCCGAATACAAACGTAGCTTTACTCTGCCTCATACCGGCTTTGTCTACTTTGCTAAGGTCCCATCCGCCTTCTTCCATAGAGTGCATGAACGCGTCGCCGTATTTAATAATACCCGACTCAAGCATCTCACGAAGAAGGTCATTTCCTTCACGTGTCCTTTCACCTACTCCTGCGAATACCGAAAGACCACCGTGGCCTTTTGCTATATTGTTGATCAGTTCCTGGATAAGTACTGTTTTACCAACACCTGCACCACCAAATAATCCAATTTTACCACCTTTTGCGTAAGGCTCAATAAGGTCGATAACTTTAATACCTGTATATAAAACTTCAGATGAAGTAGAAAGGTCTTCAAATTTTGGAGCCGAACGGTGAATTGGTAAACCATTTTCGCCCGCTTTTGGCAAATCGCCAAGGCCGTCAATAGCATCGCCAATAACATTAAACAAACGTCCGTAAATATCGCTACCTATGGGCATTTGTATAGGAGCACCTGTACCGGTAACTTCTACACCCCTGCTCAAACCATCGGTAGAGTCCATTGCTATAGTACGAACGGTGTTTTCGCCCACGTGCGATTGTACCTCAAGTACCAGTATTGTACCATCTTTTTTAGTGATCTCTAATGAGTCATAAATTTTCGGAAGCTCGCCGTTTTCAGTGTTAAACACCACGTCTACAACCGGCCCGATAATCTGTGCAACTTTTCCTATTACTTTAGACATTGCTTATGTATTTATTAAACAGCTATTTATCTATCCTGAAAAAACCTCTTTTTTCCGAGTGCAAAGATAGTTTTTTAAATGTGAATTATCCAATAGCCAAATTACGTTTTTTTCAATAAAAGAGAGGTTTCTCACAAAATAGGTTAGGGAATGTGAGAGAAGGGTATAGCTTTTTGATTATTGTGGGGTATGCGTGTTATACTTTTAAGTTCTTGTTTGTTCTTAGCAAAGAATAAATTTTACAGCCGTACATGTCTGCACAAAAGTAAACACCAAAAACTAACTGTGAACAGACCATAATGTTTAGATAATCTAATGAACCGAAAAACTCCCTCACATTATGCGAAAAAACCAAATATAAAAAGTACACCCCAGAAAGGAAAATACCTGAAAATGCAGCAAATACATTAATAAAGCTACTTTTAATACGTTCTTTATATTTTGTGAACTTAAGGATGGTTATAAATATGCATATTGATATAACAAATACAGTGCTACAAAGGTAATCTGCATATAAAGTCAATCCCGATAAAAAAGAATGATCAGCGTAGTAATCAAAAAACACATATACACACCACAAAGTGGTTACGAAAAATGTTATGGCCAAATACTTGTAGTGATTCATAGTTGCCAAATATAAACTTATTCCTTATCTAAATTATTACTGATTTTCTTTATACTAAAGGTATTTTCACTAAAAATCACATGCGTAGTATCGGCCCAGTCCGGTTGATCATGCTCGTGAAAGGTAATACCCTCAACTATAGTAAGTGTATTGGCTTTGCCTAAACTGTCTTTAGGGAAAATAGCATTATAATAGCGGGTACTATAACCGTCACCCCCAGAGCCCGACCAGTAATCTTTAATAAATTGCACCCTGTCATTGGCATCTATTACATAATACCGTGATGTTTGTGTATAATCGCAGGCATCTATACCATAGCCAAGTTCAAAAACCAACTTTTTGCCACTTAGGTCATGATAGCCAAGCGGGTGCATATGCACTTCACCCTCGCCTTTAAAGGTGTCTTTAAATAATATCTTTCCGTTTTTTAGCACCTGTAAATAACCGGGATTAGAAAATTCATCATCATATTTCTCATACCCGAATTTAAAGGTATACGCTTTAAATACTTCTTCATGAGGTGTTAGGTATTCGTCGTAGCCTGAATCTTCCTCGGTATCCACAGCATTCTTGTACTGTGTTTCTTTATGTTTGTTAACCTGCTGCTCAGCGGTATCTTTAGATTCGTTTTTGTTACAGGCAACCATTGCCGACAGCGCAAGAAGCAATATGAGTTGCAGGGATATTGTTTTCATACTATATAATTGTTCAGCAATTTATATATAAGAAATTAAATTTCGATCGTATTAATGAAACATTATCTGAGTCTTTGGTAAAAAATTATTAATTCCCTACGGGAAATTAGCATCGTTATCATTCCGTTACTACCAAAATATAATCGCTACGCGATATAGCCACCTGCATTTCCCGTTAGGGAATATATTTTGGTAGTAATCACAGGTATATCATTTATTTGCCGTAGGCAATTAATTTTTTCAAAATTCAGGTTATCCCTCCGGCTTAAAACAAGCTTCCATCATTTTATAAAGCTCCGGATGTTTGCTCTCTAACAAATCAGGGCGTTCAAAGAAATATTCGGCAACAACGGCAAAAAACTCAGCCTGGCTGGTACCGCCATATTTCCTGATGTCGGATTTATCATTATTGATATCTTCCATGGTTTTGTGCATTAATTCTACCCACGGAAGGACGTACTGCTTGCTTAGCAAATGCTCGGGGATACCATCGGTAGCGCCATCCATCTTATCTATTAAATGCACAAATTCATGAATGCCGGTATTGGTTTTATCGGTATCATTATTAAAACCGTGGTGCAATGCCCGCTGACTGAGTATCATTTGCTTTTCGAACCTGCCTGTGCCCACCAGCCCGCCAATGTTTCGCTTATCGCTATCGGCAAATTGCAGGTCGCCATCAAAATAGTCAGGATAGAGCAACACCGTGTTAAGATTAGTATACCGCCATTCTTTAAAGCCGAAAACAGGTATTACCGCACTACTGGCTATGAATATTTTGTCGAGGTCGGTAATTTCAACATCAACCCCCTCAATATATACCTCGCTCAAAAACTGCATAAGGCGATTATGAAACTCCGGCCTCCTTTTTTTAGGCAGTTCGCGATAAAAATTCACATTTTCTTCCAGCAGTTTTTTCCACTGTTTCGGGAAAGGTTCAACAGTCCGGTTGCCCGGTTTTTTATATAACAGGAACCCGGCAACCACTGCCACTACTAAAAAAATAACGAAACCCATAGCTGTTTTATTTATCTGTAAAGATAATTTTTATGGTATTTATTTTGATTTAAGGCTTTGTTAAAGGTGTGATTTTTTCAGATCAGTCAGAGGATTTAACCACAAAGAACACAAAGTTTTTCCACAAGGAACACAAGGCTATGTGAATATTCCGCCGTAGGCGGGAGAACACAAAGCAGGTACGTAAAGCCTTGTGGCCTTCAATTCTTTTTATCAGGATTGTCACCTTTGCAAATCTAACACGGCAACCTTGTGTTCCTTGTGAAAAACTTGTGTCCTTTGTGGTAAAAAAATAACGGTCTGCATGTTACAAAAAAGCCGCAGAAAATAAATCCTGCGGCTTTCATTAAATCCTATTTGCTGTTTTATAAATTCAACCACAAAGAACACAAGTTTTTCACAAGGAACACAAGACTATGTGAATATTCCGCCGTAGGCGGGAGAACACAAAGCTGGTACGTAAAGCCTTGTGTCCTTCAATCCTGTTTATCAGGATTGTCACCTTTGTGCAAATCTAATAGGGCAGCTTTGTGTCCCTTGTGAAAAAACTTCGTGCCCTTTGTGGTAAAAAAATAACGGCCTGCATGTTACAAAAAAAGCCCCAGAAAATAAATCCTGCGGCTTTCATTAAATCCTATTTGCTGTTTTATAAATTCAACCACAAAGGACACAAGGTTTTCACAAGGAACACAAGGCTATATAAATATTCCGCCGTAGGCAGAAGAACACAAAGCTGGTACGTAAAGCCTTGTGTCCTTCAATCCTGTTTCAGGATTGTTACCTTTGTGCAAACCTAATAGAGCAGCTTTGTGTTCCTTGTGGAAAAACTTTGTGCTCCTCGTGGTAAGAACATAAAGGTCTGCATGTTACAAAAAAAGCCGCAGAAAATAAATCCTGCGGCTTTCAAACAATATTATAAACCTGATTACTCTACCGTAACCGATTTTGCTAAATTTCTTGGCTGGTCTACATTGCAGTTACGCATAACCGCAATGTGGTAGCTTAACAGCTGTAGCGGAATGGTAGTAAGCAACGGCGAAAGTGCATCGCTGGTTTCGGGTACTTCTATAACGTGGTCGGCAAGGGCTTTTACCTGGGTATCACCTTTGGTAACCACGGCTATAATTTTACCGCTGCGTGCTTTAATTTCCTGTATGTTACTTACAATTTTGTCGTAGTGCTCCTGCTTAGGCGCTATGATAACAACCGGCATACGCTCGTCTATAAGTGCTATAGGCCCGTGTTTCATCTCTGCAGCAGGGTAGCCTTCGGCATGTATGTATGATATCTCTTTAAGCTTTAAAGCACCTTCCAGAGCTACCGGGTAGTTGTACCCACGGCCAAGGTAAAGGCAGTTAGGCGCATCTTTATAAATAGCTGCTATAGCCTGCACCACATCGTTAGATTTTAATGCTTCGGCAACCAGGTCCGGGATAAGCTCCAGTTCCTGTAAATACCTAAAGTAATCAGTCCTTGCCATAGTGCCTTTAGCCCTTGCTATACGCAGTGCCATAAGGGTTAGCAACGTAATTTGCGTTGTAAATGCTTTTGTAGACGCTACCCCAATTTCCGGGCCGGCATGGGTATATGCACCGCTGTGTGTTTCTCTCGAAATAGAAGATCCTACCACGTTACAAACACCAAATACAAATGCACCACTTTCTTTAGCAAGCTTAATAGCTGCAAGGGTATCGGCTGTTTCACCAGATTGCGATATGGCAATTACCACATCATCAGGACGGATAACAGGATTCCTGTAACGGAATTCTGACGCATATTCTACCTCTACAGGTATACGGGTAAATTCTTCAAAAATATATTCGGCTACTAAACCGGCATGCCATGAAGTACCACAGGCAATGATTAGAATGCGGTTAGCATTCATAAACTTTTGCAGGTTATCTTCTACACCACTCACTTTTACAATACCCTCGGCAACACGAAGCCTGCCCCTAAAGGTATCTTTAATAGCATTAGGCTGCTCATAGATCTCCTTAAGCATAAAGTGGTCAAAGCCGCCTTTTTCTATCTGCTCCAGGTTCATTTGCAGTTCCTGTATATACGGGTCTACTAACGAGTCGTCTTTAATTTTACGTATCTTGATGTCTTTACCAAGGCCTATAATAGCCATTTCCTCATCGTCAAGGTACACGGCATTAGGCGTATACTCTATAAACGGCGATGCATCGCTCGATATAAAGAACTCACCTTCGCCCACCCCTATGGCAAGCGGACTGCCAAGGCGGGCTGCCACAATCTCATCAGGGTTTTGCTTATCAAAAACTACAATAGCATAAGCACCCACCACCTGGTTAAGCGCAATTTGCACTGCTTTGCCCAGTTTTATGTTTTCCTGCTTTTTAACCTCTTCAATAAGGTTAACAAGCACTTCGGTATCGGTATCACTTTTAAAAGTATAGCCTCGTTTTATAAGCTCTTTTTTAAGCGGGTCGTAATTTTCTATAATACCATTATGCACTATAACCAGGTTACCCGAATTGCTAAAATGCGGGTGAGAGTTTACATCATTAGGTACACCATGTGTAGCCCAGCGCGTGTGGCCCATACCTATAGTACCCGTAGTGGTAATTTCTTTTTCGGCTTTCGTTTCCAGGTCGGTCACTTTGCCTTTGGTCTTGCTAAGCTTTAATCCAGTTTCGTCATACAGCACCACACCGGCACTGTCATAACCCCTGTATTCAAGTCTTTTCAGGCCTTTTATAATAACCGGGTAGGCCTGCCTGTGGCCTATATAACCTACTATTCCGCACATACTCTTTTAATTAATCAGGTTTTGTGTAAAAAATCTCAAGCTTTAGGCGCTTGTCTTCGGGCACATCGCTGGTAGCACCATACAATATCGTACCAAACGGATGCATTACAGATGCAACCGGCAATGTGCTAACAATAAGGTCTTCCGGCACCGGTGGCACACCCTTATTCCATATCTCTGTCCACGGGGCTTTTAAAGCCGCCTGCGATACGGTTGCTATAGCCTCTGTAACTACAAGGCCCAGCTTAACATTAGTACTATCTTTATTTACAAGGTTGTTAATATGGTCTGTAATTCTTATCCTGTAACGGCCGCCAGCGCTGTTAGTGGTATCAATTAAACCGCCATGTACATATTTAGAATATTTAGGGTACGTACTTATAGTAGTACCATCGGTATAATAATCATACAACGGCCTTTTATTGTTAACATCATAAAGGTATATCCTTGGCGGAGGTAAAGGTTTTTTACCATTATTACCTCTTGTACCCATACCGTTAACGTTGTTCTCATCTATATAAAAAACAAGGTTCGCCTCGTTTATAAGCACCCTGTTGCCATTAACATCATCACGCATTAAAGGCGCAAGAGAAGTCATATCTATATCTATAAAAGCTGTAGATCCCGCCCCGCCTTTAATATAAAGCCTGCTGTCGCCGGTATTAGGGTTAGAATTATTTACAGCCGAGGCAAAATCGCCGGCAAACTCGTTTTCAAACAGGTTTATGGTGTTACCGGTAAGGTTAAGCTGCAAAGTTCTTTTTGTAGAAGTTGTATCTGTAGCTGTAAGTCGGTCGGTATATTTAATAGTTATTACACCACCGGCAAAATTAGGCGCAGCATAAGCAGACTGCTGACCATCTTGTTCTGATTTAAAATAAAGCCCCCTGAAGTATTCTTTAAATATAGAGTTGTTAAGCATCTTGCCTGCACCTGCCGGGTCAAAAAGTGCAGTTTTAAACACATTTTCGTCAAGGTAAAAAAACATGCCCGGGGCAAGGGTTTCAACTGTAACATTATCCTGGAGTTCGCCATCCTCATCAGTATAGGTGGCTTTCCTCTTAATAACAGCGCTGCTAAATGCCATATTACCATCTAAAGGGTTTTTAAGAAGGCTTACCCCCTCCTGCCCGTCTATAACCGCCTTATAGTCAGAGTAATATTTTTGCGATTCTGCACCACCGGTAGATCCGTCTGTATCTCTTAAGAAAAAGCCGTTTCTTCTTATATCCAGCTTAAATTTTGCTGTAGGGCTGCTATAAACAGAGTCTACCTTATAAATGGCATCAGCCGTTTCGGTAGCTGCTGTTGTAAGGGTACTGCGGTAAGGTATATAAATCCAT
>Ga0247814_10001459_pt1 | contig 13964 bp, 11 predicted proteins | sample UWRJL179409R1_FD_179947 | JGI IMG/M metagenome (GOLD analysis project Ga0247814, IMG submission 179947) | Plant litter microbial communities from Arlington Agricultural Research Station in Wisconsin, United States - UWRJ-L179-409R-1 | ecosystem: Environmental > Terrestrial > Plant litter >...
TAGTAAATAAAACTCAAATTCCTTATTTAGACGTTATTCTTTCAGGACCAATTCCGCCTAATCCATCTGAGTTGATTATTGGAGAGGCTATGGCAGATTTAATAGCTGAATTGAAAAAAGAATACGATTATATTATTTTAGATACGCCTCCTGTTGGTTTGGTTTCCGATTCTTTAGAGTTGGTTCAGTATGCCGATGTTACTTTGTATATTGTAAGACAGAATGTGACTAAAAAAGAAATGATTCCTTTGTTGAATAATAGAGTCAGAAGGGGAGAAATGGCTAATGTGAGTATAATTTTAAATGGTTTTGAAAACAAAGCTAAATACGGATCAGCTTATGGTTACGGATACGGTTATGGAGAATATTCTAATGGATACCATGAAGAAGACAAGCCAAAAGGACTATTAGAAAAAATAATAAAAAAGATTAGAAAAGCTTAGCAGATTTTAAATATAAATATGAGAGAAATAACAAAATATACTATTTTAATTACTGGGGGCGCTGGCTTTATTGGTTCGAATTTATGCGAATATTTTTTATCAAAAGGAAATACAGTAATCTGTTTGGATAATTTTGCAACAGGCCATCTTCATAATTTAAAAGCTTGTATTTCTAATCCTAATTTTTCTCTAATTGAAGGTGATATTCGAAATTTTGAGGATTGTAAAAAAGCGGTAACAGGAGTTGATTATGTTTTGCATCAAGCAGCACTAGGTTCAGTTCCTCGTTCTATAAACGATCCAATTACTACGAATGATGTGAATGTTTCAGGTTTTTTGAATATGTTGCAGGCAGCTACTGAAGCTAAAGTAAAACGTTTTGTTTATGCTGCGAGTTCTTCTACTTATGGAGATTCTGTAGGGTTGCCAAAGGTAGAAGCCATTATTGGAAAACCACTTTCGCCTTATGCGATTACTAAATATGTAAATGAATTGTATGCTGAAATTTTTAGTAAAACTTATGGAATAGAAACAATTGGATTGCGTTATTTTAATGTTTTTGGACGAAAGCAAGATCCAAATGGAGCTTATGCGGCGGTAATTCCAAAATTTGTAATGCAATTAATGAATCACGAAAGTATTACGATTAATGGTGATGGAAATCATTCACGTGATTTTACTTATATTGATAATGTAATTCAGATGAATCAATTGGCTATTTCGACAGATAAAATTGATGCAGTAAATACAGTTTATAATACAGCTTTTGGGGATAGAAATACGTTGAATCATTTAGTTGATTATTTAAAAGAATATTTAAGTAATTATGATTCGAAAATTGCAGATGTAGATGTGATTCATGGTCCTAATCGAGCGGGAGATATTCCACATTCATTAGCTAGTATTAATAAAGCAAAAGAATTATTAGGATATAATCCGCAATATTCATTACAGGAAGGTCTTAAAATAGCGGTAGACTGGTATTGGAATAATTTAAAATAGACGTAATTTAGTTCGGAATTTTTTAGATAGAAACTTAAATCGTAAGATAACAAATAGCTTATAGTACATAATAAAAAAAGATAAATGGGAATAACAAAAATTTGTTGCATTGGAGCAGGCTACGTTGGGGGTCCTACAATGGCAATTATAGCACAAAAATGTCCACAGATACAAGTAACCGTAGTGGATTTAAATCAGGATAGAATCGCAGCTTGGAATGATGAAGATGTAGATAATATTCCAATATATGAGCCAGGACTTTCGGATATTGTAAAAGAAGCCAGAGATAGAAATTTGTTTTTTTCTACAGATGTAGAAAAAGCAATAGATGAAGCCCAAATGATTTTTATTTCGGTAAATACGCCAACCAAAACCTATGGAAGAGGGAAAGGAATGGCAGCCGATTTAAAATTTATTGAATTATGTGCCAGGCAGATTGCAAAAGTTGCTAAGACAGATAAAATAATAGTAGAAAAATCTACTTTACCAGTTCGAACGGCAGAGGCTATAAAAAGTATCTTAGATAATACAGGAAATGGAGTGAAATTTCAAATCTTGTCTAATCCTGAGTTTTTAGCAGAAGGAACAGCAGTTCAGGATTTATTAAATCCAGATCGAATTTTAATTGGAGGAGATACAACTGAGGAAGGACAAAAAGCGATTCAATCGTTAGTTGATGTATATGCGAATTGGGTTTCTTTAGATAAAATTCTAACGACTAATGTTTGGTCATCAGAATTGTCAAAATTGACTGCAAACGCCTTTTTAGCACAAAGAATCTCTTCTATAAATGCGATGTCTGAGCTCTGTGAAAAAACAGGTGCCGATGTAAATGAGGTAGCAAAAGCTATTGGAATGGATAGTCGAATTGGATCAAAATTTTTAAAAGCTTCAGTTGGTTTTGGGGGGTCTTGTTTTCAGAAAGATATACTGAATTTGGTTTATATTGCTAAATCTTACGGTTTGAGTGAAGTAGCCGATTATTGGGAGCAGGTAATTATAATGAATGATCATCAAAAAAGACGTTTTTCGGATAATATTGTAAAAACATTGTACAATACGGTTTCGGGTAAAAAAATTACATTTTTAGGGTGGGCTTTCAAAAAAGATACCAATGATACCAGAGAATCAGCAGCTATATATGTTGCTGATGATTTAATTAGTGAAAATGCTTCAATTGTTGTTTATGATCCGAAAGTGTCAAGAAAAAAGATTTTGGCAGATTTAGATTATTTAGAAACTAGATCATCTGATGTTAATGCTAGTAGTATTTTATCTTTCGAAAATCCTTATGAAGCCTGTACAGGAGCTCATGCTATTGCGATATTGACGGAATGGGATGAGTTTGTTGCTTACGATTGGCAAAAAATTTACGATTCAATGCAAAAACCAGCCTTTGTATTTGATGGTAGAAATATATTGAATAGTTCCGATTTAGAAAAAATAGGATTTGTATATCAAGCAATAGGGTCATAAATTATGGCAATGCATAATAATATTGAATTAACACAGTTTTATCCTTTTAAGGAAGTAATAAGACTGTGTTTTTTCTTTATGAATTAATTTAAAGTAATCTCTTAGTTAGAGATAAATAAGAGAAAATTAAAGTTTATTAAAAAAGCTTAGAGATGAATTGGTATGTAGTTTATACAAAACCGAAATGGGAAAAAAAAGTAGCAGAACAGTTAACTAAAAGAGGGATTGAATGCTATTGTCCTTTGATTATACAAGTTCGTCAATGGTCGGATAGAAAAAAAAAGGTTGAAGTGCCTTTGTTTAATTCCTATATATTTGTTCGTTTAGCTGAAGTTGACCGAAATTTAGTTTTTCAATCTACGGGAGTAGTGCGTTACCTTTTTTGGTTAGGAAAGCCAGCAGTTGTACGTGATGAAGAAATTAACACTATAAAAAAATGGTTAATTGCTCCTGATAAATTTGAAATTTCAGTTTCTTCTTTACAAGTTGGAGATAAAGTAGTTTTAGAATCAGGTCCTTTTAAATCTCAGGAGGCAATTGTTCAAGAGGTAAATAAGAATAATTATATACTTGTTTTGGAATCTATGGGATGTGTTTTGAAGATGCAATTTAAATGATTAGCATCTTTTAGTATTTATAGTTTTTTGTAGAATTTTAAAGTTAACATTTTAATATGTAGTAATTGTTTTATTTAGCTATTTATATTAATTTATAGGATGTTTCTGGTTTTTGTATCACTTAAATGAGTAGGATTAAACTTCTTTTTTGTGCTTTTGATATCACTAAATTAGGTGATATTTTAGAATAATGTTTATATACTAAAAAGATATTCTATCTTGATTAGTAATTGTTTATGCGGTTTTTATGGTTTGATGTTTTATTCTAATAATTGAACTCTTAAATAAGTAATGGAAATTCGACTTATAGTCGTTATATTTGCACACAAAAAAAATAATATTTTTCTGCCCGTTTTGTGTGGGTTGGAACCGCGAAGCGTTGGTAGCAGATTCTAAAATGTGATAAAAATGATAGTAAATTAATGGATTATAATTCAAAAATAGCAGTTATAGGTTTGGGATATGTAGGCTTGCCGTTAGCTCGGTTGTTTGCAACAAAATATACGGTTATCGGATTTGACATTAATCAAAATCGAATTGAAGAATTACATTCTGGAATTGATAGTACTTTTGAAATTGATGAGAAGACTTTAAAATCAGTTTTAATTTCTAAAGAACAGATTCAAACGAGTACAGGTCTTTATTGTAGTAACGAATTAGAAGATATAGCCAATTGCAATTGTTATATTGTTACAGTTCCCACTCCTGTTGATAAAAATAATCTACCTGATTTGACTCCTTTGTATAAGGCTAGTGAAACAGTAGCGAAGGTTTTGAAAAAAGGAGATGTTGTAATTTATGAATCAACTGTTTATCCTGGAGTGACTGAAGATGAATGTGTGCCTGTTTTAGAGAAAATATCAGGGTTGAAATTTAATGTTGATTTTTTTGCAGGTTATTCTCCTGAGCGAATCAATCCTGGAGACAAAGAACACACAGTAGAAAAAATTTTGAAAGTGACAGCTGGTTCTACTCCAGAAATTGGAGAAAAAGTAAATGCTTTGTACCAATCAGTTATTACTGCTGGAACCCATTTGGCACCTTCTATAAAAGTAGCTGAAGCTGCTAAAGTAATAGAAAATTCACAACGCGATATCAACATTGCTTTTGTAAACGAATTGGCAAAAATATTCAATTTGATGGATATTGATACACAGGCAGTTTTAGAAGCTGCAGGAACTAAGTGGAATTTTTTACCATTCAAACCAGGATTAGTAGGAGGACATTGTATCGGGGTTGATCCTTATTATTTGGCACAGAAAGCACAAGAATTGGGCTATCATCCTGAAATAATATTAGCTGGACGACGTTTGAATGATAGCATGGGAGAATATATAGCAGCCCAAGTAGTCAAATTGATGATTAAAAAAGGCATTGCGGTTAGTGGTGCTAACCTATTGATGTTAGGGATTACTTTTAAAGAAAATTGTCCTGATGTTCGCAATACTAAAATTGTAGATGTTATCAAAGTATTACAGGAATACGGGATTTTAGTAACTATTTTCGATCCATTGGCTAATCCATTGGAAGTAGAAAAAGAATACCAATTGACTACAATAAAAAAGATGCCAGAACAAAAATTTGATGCTATAGTGTTAGGAGTAGCTCATGCTACTTTTTTAGAAATGAATTTGTCAAAATTTCAAAATCCAGCGAGTATAGTCTACGATGTAAAAGGAATTTTGGGAGGCGAAATAGATGGTCGATTATAAAAAATAAATTATGATTAAAGATAATGAAATTGTACACGTAATACTTACTGGAGGAGTAGGTAGCAGGTTGTGGCCTTTATCAAGAAAAAGTCAACCCAAACAATATTTAGAACTATTCGAAGGGAAATCATTATTTGAATTAACCGTTGAGCGTAATAAAGAGATTACTGACAAAGTGATTGTAGTAGGAAATGTAGATAATTGCCATCTTAGCAAAAAAGTGATGGATAAATTCCAGGCTCCTTATGTTAATATAGTAGAGACTACTCCAAGAAATACTGCAGCGGCTATTGCTTTTGCTGCTTTTTCTGCAAATCCAGATGATATTTTGATTGTTACACCATCCGATCATATTATTGATAATATGAAAAAATACAATGAAGCTATAAATCAGGCAGTAGGAAAAGCTAATGATGGTTTTATAGTAACTTTCGGAATTGTTCCTACTAAACCTGAAACAGGGTTTGGTTACATAGAATACAAAGGAGAAAATGTTGTTTCCTTTAGAGAAAAGCCCAATTTAGATACTGCAAAAAATTTTATTGCAAAGAAGAATTTTTTGTGGAATAGTGGTATGTTCTGTTTTAAAGCTAGTGTTTTGTTAGAAGAATTGAAGGCTTTTCAACCTAAAGTATATAAAAAATCTAAAAAAGCTTGGGAAGCTAATAAAGATGGAAACTTAGATTTAGAATTATCACTTGATATTCCATCTATTAGTATCGATTATGCGGTAATGGAACGCAGTAAAAAAATAAAAGTAGTTCCTTCTCAGTTTTTATGGTCTGATTTAGGATCGTTTGAATCGGTATATGATTATTTGAAAGCGAATGGTCATGAAGTTGATAGTAATGGAAATATGACAATCGGTACTCAAAATTATACGGCTTTTATTGGAATGAAAAACACTATTTTAATTGCAACTGAAAATGCTAATTTAGTTTTACAAAAAGAATGTTCTCAGGATGTTAAGGATTTGTATAATGAATTAGAAATAGCCAATCCAAACTTACTAAATTAAAATACCACACTGGTTTATAATAATTTTCATGAAAAAAATAATTACTGTCTTTGTTTTATTGTTTGCTATGTTGCAATCTTATGGAGTATTTGCTCAAGATTTGTTAAGAAGTTCAGATTTGAGTTCTGTGAAAGTTGATAATTTAACAGATAATGATATCTCCAAAATTAAGGCTCAATTGCAAAGTAATAATATGACATTGGATCAAGCTGAATCTATGGTATTAGCAAAAGGAATGTCTAAATCAGAATTTGCCAAATTACGTACTCGAATAGAGAAGCCATTACTAAAAGAATCCATTTCAACTAATAATGAAATAAAAGAAGAAAGAGGAAGAAAACAAGAAAAGGTGACTAATACTAAAGTAAAAGATTCGTTAAATGCACTGATTTTTGGTTCAGAGTTGTTTGATAATCCGACTTTAAATTTTGAGCCTGATTTAAAATTAGCTACTCCAATGAATTATATTTTAGGACCTGGAGATGAATTACAAGTCAGTGTTTATGGAGTTCAAGAATATAATGAAAGTATTCCTGTAAGCGTTGAGGGTAAAATTACCATTCAATATGTGGGACAAATTGCTGTTTCTGGAACCTCAATTGAAGCTGCTACTCAAAAAATAAAAGCTGCTATTGCAAGAGTGTATAGTACAGTTGGTTCTGGACAGTCTAAGGTGAGTGTTAGTTTAAGCCGTATTCGTACCATTAAAATTACGGTTGTAGGAGGAAAACAACCTGGGAATTATTCTATTTCTTCTTTAGCAACGGTTTATAATGCTTTACATTTAGCAGGAGGCCCTGGTAAAAATGGAAGTTATAGGAATATTGAATTAATTAGAAACAATAAAGTATACAGAAATGTTGATGTTTATAACTTTCTAGTTAAAGGAGATCAGTCGGATAATGTTGGGTTGAAAGATAATGATGTTATTCGTATCCCAGTTTATAGCCAGCGTGTTACCATTAACGGTGAAGTAAAAAGACCAGGTGTTTTTGAAATGAAAAAAGGCGAAACATTTGCTCAGTTATTAAACTTTGCTTCAGGATTTAATGAGTTTGCTTACACTGCTTCAGTAAGTGTTACACAAAAAACATCCAAGGAATTTAAGGTTAGTGATATTCTTGAAAAAGATTTTAATAGTTATTTTCCACAATCAGGAGATGTCTTTCAGGTGACAAAAATTTTAAATCGTTTTGAAAATCGTATTAAAATTGAAGGTGCTGTGTTTAGACCCAATTTTTATTCTTATACAGAAGGAATGCGAATTTCTGATTTAATTGATCAGGCAGAAGGATTAAAAGAAGATGCATACAGCAAGCGTGCTCGTATTGTTCGCTTAAAAAGCGATTTAAGCACTGAAATTATTAATGCCGATTTAGGAGCAGCGCTTTCAGGTGATTTAAATGCAGATATCTTATTAAAAAGAGAAGACATTGTTACAATTTATTCTGTTTTGGATTTTAGAGAAGAGTATAAAATTACTATTGCTGGTGAAGTTAGAAACCCTGGTGAATATGACTATCTGGATAATCTAAGCTTAAATGATTTACTTGTTCAAGTAGGTGGTTTAACGGGTTCAGCATCCAAACGTGTTGAGATTGCAAGGATGATAAAATCAGATAATATTGATAATTCTAATCCAAATCGTATTGAGTTGATTAATTTAGAATTGACCCCAGAAAATAATGAACAACTTAAAAATTATGCTTTAATGCCTTTTGATGTTATTAATGTTAGAAGACTGGCAGTATATGAAAAGCCGGAAACGGTTAGTGTAACGGGAGCTGTAATCTATCCTGGTAATTATGTTTTGCAAAATAAAAAGGAAACCGTTTATAATATTGTTTCTCGTGCTGGTGGATTGAAAGATATTGCTAATATTCAGGGTGTAAAAATTAAACGTCCTATTAAAGCAGATCAAATAGAAAAAATACAAAGTATTGATTTAAATTTAAGCAATTCAGATTCTACTTCGGTTAAATTAAGTGAGAAATTGAAGAATCAAATGAAATATGCCATAATACCAGTAGATTGGAATAAAATAACAAAAGATCCAAGTCATTATTCTAATGTAACTTTATTTCCAGGAGATGAAATTGAGGTAGCTGAATTTAATGAAGGAGTAAAAGTCACTGGAAATGTGTTATTGAATTCTGAAATTCCTTATCGTGAAGGGAAATCATTTAGATACTATTTAAGTTCAGTTGGTGGAGTAGATGCTAAAGGATGGAAAAAGAAAGCTTACATTATTTACCCTAATGGGAAAGCCGATGTTACTAGTTCGTTCTTGTTTTTTAGATCCTATCCTAAAGTAATGCCAGATTCACAAATTGTAGTGCCAGAAAAACCTGAACGTAAGAAATTGAGTGCTGGAGAATGGGTTGGTTTTGGAAGTGTAATTTCTAGTTTGGCATTGTTAATTATAACTGCTTTTAGATAGTGTTGTAAGTTGTGAGTTATTAGTTATATTATTATCATAAGAGATTCTTATGAACTAAAATCTAGCATAGAAAACAGAGAATATAAAATATGAATGTAGAAAATTCAAATGACGAAATATCCCTAAAAGAACTAATTGAAATGGGGAGAGAATGGTGTCAATACCTGATTTTACAATGGAAAGTTATTTTATTAGCAGGAATTACTGGAGCAGTTTTTGGTTTGACCTATTCTTTTATAAAAAAACCAGTATATACTGCTACACTATCTTTTGCATTAGAAGATGAAAAAAGCGGGGGTATGGGAGGAGCTTTAGGATTAGCTAGCTCATTCGGCTTAGATCTGGGTGGAAGCGGTGGCGGAGTTTTTACAGCTTCTAATTTAATAGAATTGTTTAAGTCTCGTTCAATGGTGGAACAGACACTATTAAGTCCTGTAGTTGTTGAAGGTAAGAAAATTTCTTTAGCTGAAATGTATATTCAGAATAATGATTGGAGAAAAGGATGGGAGAAAAATGGAGGTTTAGCAAAATTAGAATTTTTACCGCATAGCAATCGTCAAAAATTTACTCGAGTTCAGGATAGTATATTAGGACTCATTTATAGCAATTTGTCGAATTCAGCTCTATCAGTTGGTCAAAAAGATAAAAAAGTTGCTATAATTAATATTGATGTCATTTCTACAGATGAACTTTTTTCTAAATATTTTTGTGAAGCTTTGGCTAAAGAAGTTTCCGATTTTTACATCGATACCAAAAGCAAAAAATCTCGTGAAAACATGTTGATTTTAGAACGCCAAACTGATTCTATTCGTAGAGAATTGAATGGAGCTATTACTGGAGTGGCTGTTGCTAACGATAATACTTTTAATTTAAACCCTGCATTAAATGTGCGTCGTGCTCCTTCTGCCCGGAGACAGGTGGATGTACAAGCGAACACAACTATATTGACAGAATTAGTTAAACAAACGGAATTAGCTAAAGTTACTTTACGTAAAGAAACACCATTAATTCAGGTAATCGATAAACCTATTTTACCATTAAAAAAAGAGAAGTTAGGAAAAGCAAAAGGGATATTGATTGGAGGATTTATTGCGGGATTTTTAATAGTATTTGTATTGATATCTAGGCGATTGTTTAAATTAATATTTCACTAAGTTTTTCTTTTAAAACATATTTAATTAAATGTAAATGAATATTCTTAAATTAATAGGTAGACAAGATGAAATATTTGAAAATGATATTTTAGTCTACGAAAAACAATTATCCGAAATTGTTAATACAAGCTCTTTTTTAGTTATTGGTGGTGCTGGATCAATAGGACAAGCAGTAACTAAAGAAATATTTAAACGTAATCCTGTAAAATTACATGTTGTTGATATAAGCGAAAACAATATGGTAGAATTGGTTAGGGATCTTCGCAGTTCTTTTGGGTATATCGATGGAGACTTTCAAACATTTGCATTAGATATTGGATCGGTTGAATATGATGCTTTTATTAAATCCGATGGTCAATATAATTATGTTTTGAATTTATCAGCTTTAAAACATGTTCGAAGTGAAAAAGATCCTTTTACTTTAATGAGGATGATTGATGTGAATATTTTTAACACCGAAAAAACACTACAACAATCAATAGAGAATGGAACAAAAAAATATTTTTGTGTTTCTACTGATAAGGCTGCTAATCCAGTTAATATGATGGGGGCATCAAAGAGAATCATGGAAATGTATTTGATGTGCAAGAGCGAGCAAATTAAAATTTCTACAGCTCGTTTTGCTAATGTTGCTTTTTCAGATGGATCGTTATTGCACGGTTTCAATCAAAGAATTATTAAAAAACAGCCAATTGTGGCTCCTAATGATATCAAAAGATACTTTGTTACACCAAAAGAGTCGGGAGAATTATGTTTAATGTCTTGTATTTTTGGTGAAAATAGAGATGTCTTCTTTCCTAAATTGAGTGAAAATCTGCACTTAATTACATTTGCAGATATTGCAATTAAGTACTTAGCAGAGTTAGGTTATGAAGCTTATCCTTGTGCTTCAGAAAAAGAAGCGAGAGATAAGTCTGAAGAATTAATTAAAGAGAAAAAATGGCCATGTTTGTTTACAGCTAGTGATACCACTGGAGAAAAAGACTTCGAGGAATTTTTTACAGAAAATGAAATACTTGATATGCAACGTTTCAAGAATTTAGGAGTTATAAAAAATGACGCTAATTTCGAACAAGATAAACTGGAGAATTTTTCAGAAAAAATATTTGAGATGAAATTAAAAAAAGAATGGAATAAAGAACAAATTGTTGATTTATTTCATACGATGATTCCTAATTTTGGTCATAAGGAAACTGGAAAGTATTTAGATTCAAAAATGTAATTATGAATAATGCTATTAACTCTACAATTTCTTTTATAAAGGAGCAATATAGAACAGAAAATTTTATACCTCTTCATGTTCCTCATTTTGGCGGAAATGAAAAGAAATATTTAATTGAAACAATAGATTCTACTTTTGTCTCTTCGGTTGGAGCTTATGTAGACCAATTTGAAGTAATGATGCAAAACATTACTAGTACTAGAAGAGCAGTTGCAGTAGTAAATGGTACAGCAGCTATTCAAGTAGCTTTGCGTTTAATTGGTGTGAAGGCTGGTGATGAAGTTTTAACGCAAGCTCTAACTTTCGTAGCTACAGCTAACGCAATTGCATATCAAAATGCAACTCCTGTTTTTCTCGATGTTGATTTAGATACAATGGGATTGTCGCCAAAATCTGTTGCTCTTTTCTTGGAAGAATTTGGAGATTTAAAAGAGGATGGCTGCTACAATAAAAAAACGGGAAACAGAATCAGTGCTTGTTTACCTATGCATACGTTTGGTTTTCCTGTGCATTTAGATGAATTAATTGATATCTGTGACAAATGGAAAATTCCCGTATTAGAAGATGCAGCAGAATCTTTAGGTAGTGAATATAAAGGCAAATCAACTGGAAGTTTTGGAAAGCTTGGTGCATTTTCATTCAATGGAAATAAAATAGTAACTTGTGGCGGCGGTGGCGCAATTGTTACAAATGATCCAGAATTAGGAGAAAAAGGTAAATACTTGACTACCACAGCCAAAATTCCACATCCATACGAATATGTTCACGATGAAATGGGATATAATTTTAGAATGCCCAATCTAAATGCAGCTCTTGCATGTGCTCAATTAGAGCAATTGGATAATTTTCTTAAAAACAAAAGGCAATTAGCAAAGGAGTATGAATCTTTTTTTGCATCGAATGGTGTAAAATTTAGGACTGAAACTCCAGATACAAAAGCCAACTATTGGTTAATGTGTGTGGAACTTGAAAATAAGAGCGATCGTGATTTGTTTTTGAAAGCAACAAACGATAATAACGTAATGACAAGGCCTATCTGGCAGTTGATGTATCGTTTGCCAATGTATAGTAATTGTCAAAGAGATAAACAGCTTAACGCAGAATTTTTAGAAGAAAGAATCGTAAACATACCAAGTAGTGTCAGATAAAGAAGTAATTCTTGTTGGGTATTCTGGACATGCATATGTTGTTGCAGATACTATTTTAGATATAGGTCTAAACATTGTTGGATATTCAGACATAGTAGAATCAAATTCTAATCCTTATAACTTAATTTATTTAGGATTTGAAACAGAAAGTAATTTCATAGGTTGGTCTAGAGAGATTCCTTTTGCCCTAGGGATCGGCGATAACAAATTGAGACAAAAAATTTCAAATTTAATTACAGAAAAGGGTAAAGTTATTCAAACTATTATCGATAAAACTGCTGTTATTTCTAAAACTGCTTCAATAGGATCGGGTACTTTTGTTAATAAAAATGTGACTGTTAATTCTCTCGCAAAAATTGGAAAAAATGTAATTTTAAATACGGGTTGTATAATTGAACACGAATGCATTTTACATGATGCAGTTCATATTGCTCCAGGGGGAGTTTTGGCTGGAAATGTTACAATTGGAGAAAGAAGTTTTGTGGGTGCAAATTCAGTTATTAAACAAGGTATTAATATTGGAAAAGATGTAATAATAGGTGCAGGATCTGTAATTATTACTAATATTCCTGATGGAAAAAAAGTTGTAGGTAATCCTGGGAGAATAATTTAAAAATGAACAAAGTAATTATTATAGCTGAAGCTGGAGTAAATCATAATGGTGATATCCAAATGGCAAAAAAATTAATTGATGCTGCTGTAGAAGCTGGAGTTGATTATGTCAAATTTCAGACTTTTAAGGCTGACAACCTGGTAAGTAAATCTGCAAAAAAAGCCAGTTATCAAAGTGTAAATATTAATGATGGGGATGACTCTCAATATACAATGTTGAAAAATTTAGAGTTAAGTCACGAGAATCATTTGGAATTAATATCTTATTGTTCAGAAAGAAATATTAATTTTTTCTCTACAGCATTTGATGTCGAAGGAGTAAAATATTTAAATGATTTAGGTCTAACATTTTTTAAAATCCCAAGTGGAGAAATAACTAACTATCCTTATCTTAAAGCTGTGGCTCTATGTAAAAAGCCCGTTATAATGTCCACGGGAATGTGTTCTGAAAAAGATATTGAAAATGCTTTAGAAATATTAGTTAAATTTGGACTTTCAACGTATATGGTTTCAATTTTGCATTGTAATACAGAATATCCGACTCCAATGAAAGATGTTAACCTTAAGGCGATGCTTTCTATTAAAGAAAAATTCAAAACTCAAATAGGATATTCTGATCATACGCTTGGTATTGAAGTTCCTGTTGCTGCTGTTGCCTTAGGAGCACAAATTATAGAAAAACATTTTACTTTAGATAAAACTTTACCTGGTCCAGATCATGTTGCTTCCTTAGAACCAAATGAATTGAAAGAGATGGTTTTGGCAATTCGTAATATTGAAATGGCTCTAAGCGGAGATGGGGAGAAAATGCCAAGTGAAAGTGAAACAAAAAATATTGCTATTGCAAGAAAGAGCATCCACTTAAATAAGAATTTACCAAAAGGACATATTTTGACTGATGAGGATCTTATACCATTACGTCCAGGAGATGGAATTTCTCCAATGGAATGGGAAAAAATTATTGGAAAGGAACTAATTCAAGATAAGATTGAATTTGATAAACTTTCATTTTCTGATATTCAATGAAAATAGGCGTTTTAACTAGTTCACGTGCGGATTATGGAATATATATTCCTCTGCTCAATAAAATTAAAAAAGATGATTTTTTTGAGTTGGAAAT
>Ga0247814_10001460_pt1 | contig 13953 bp, 3 predicted proteins | sample UWRJL179409R1_FD_179947 | JGI IMG/M metagenome (GOLD analysis project Ga0247814, IMG submission 179947) | Plant litter microbial communities from Arlington Agricultural Research Station in Wisconsin, United States - UWRJ-L179-409R-1 | ecosystem: Environmental > Terrestrial > Plant litter >...
ATCACAGAAGAAATATACGGAATACCTGAAGTAACCGAAAGAGGGCAGGATTATACTTCCTACAATAACGACAGTCGTTATAGGTACTTTAATTCATTAGAGTCAACATTAACTGATGGAGCTGTACATACTTCTGATGGAGATTTATATAGTGATACAGGACTATGCGAGAGAAGAATTGTATCTGTAAATGCTTGGGGAAATAGAGCTATAACATTAGTTACAGGAAGCGATAATCCAAGTGTTCGTCATTGGCAAAGAAAGCCGCTTGAACAATTACTTATTGATTCAGGTATAAATGGAAACAATTATGGTTTAATTTGTGAATTAGTCAAATCTAAAGAAGAAATATATATGGGTAATATATATGGAGGAAACTCTTATGAAGATAAAAAAAGGTCTAATTATATAGAAATAGGAGAATACAAAAACATTAATATAAATACAATTAATATTAAATCTCCAGGCGACACATTTGTAGACAACTTTAGATTTGAAAGAGTTATGAAAACTGATACAGACATATCTAATCAGTGTGTTCAACAAATAACTGAAATAGTAGAATTTACTACAGAAACTACAGTAGATTTAAAAAACAGAAATGACTTATCTCTACAAGAATGGGATACTAAATTCTCTCCTAAATTTGAAGATTTTCACAAATATAACAGAGTATATTCACAAACACCTAATTTAGTTTTAAGAAGAGATTTAAATTTTAATTTTAAAAAAGTAACTAACTTCGATACGAATGTTATAGCAAGCAAATTAAAGACTCCTAATGAGTTAATAGATAGTTGGACAGATATTCAACAAAACGAAATACTTACAATGGATGGAAAGTACGGTTCTATTCATGGACTAATTGGATTTAAAGATGAGTTATTTACATTCCAAGACAGAGGTATAGCGTTTTTGTCAATCAATCCTAGAGTACAAGTACAGGGTACAGATGGGTTTCAGATTGAATTAGGTAAGGGAGCGGTATTGAATGAATATAAATATATAACAAGTAATTCAGGAAGTATTAATAAATGGGGAATACAAACAACAGAATCTGGTATTTATTATTTAGATGCATTAAATAAGTCATTCAATCTAGTACAAGGTCAGAGTATATTAGGTCTTAGCGATAAAGAGGGTTTTCATAAATATTTTCTTGATAATATCAATAGTGATATAATGAAACAAGATAATCCTATTTTATACAGAGGATGTAGTATTGGATGGGATAAAATAACTAATGATGTTTATTTGTCTATTTTTGAAGAAGGTAATTACAGAACACTAGCATATAATTTAACACAAGGTGGATTTAGTAGTTTTTACGATTATCATTCAAGTATGTATATTTATTCAAAAAGCAAATTATTTACAGTTAATCCTAATCAAAGAAATCAATTATTTGAAAACTTTACTGGAAATTATAATGTATTCTACAATCAAACAAAGCAATCAAGAATAAGTTTTATATTAAATCCAGAACCATATACAGAATGCACATTCAATAATCTTGAATATAAATCAGAAGCATTTGATGAATTAAATAATAATGAAGATGTAAATTATACTTGGGAAAGAATAAGGGCTTATAATGAATTTCAAGACAGTAATTTAGTCACTTTAAATAATAACTTTAATATTAGAAAGCTTAATAGAAAATGGCGTATAAATATACCAAGAGATAATAAGCTAAAAACAAATAGAATAAGAAATACTTGGTCGATAATAACACTAGAGTCTGATAATTTAAATAATTATAATTATAGAAATCACGATATTATAGCTTACTATACACCTAATAATAAAACATTTAATTAATCATGCCAGATAATAAAAATAAAAACAATAAACCAAACAAACCAGATTATACTAGTATAATAGATAAATATATAGCTAATACAAGACACGCAGAAAGTGGAAATGATTTAAATGCTAAAAATCCAAATTCAACCGCAACTGGATTATATCAATTTACAAAATCAACTTGGTCTGATATGGAAAAGGCATTAGGAAAAAAACTTGATATATTTTCACCAAAAGATCAAGAATCAGCAATGAGAGAATATACTAAACGTAATGCTGAAACATTAGAAAAAAATGGACTCGAAGTAACTCCAGCTAATTTATATACAACACACGTATTAGGTAAATCAGGAGGACCAAAATTCCTAAAAGCATTGTTAAGTAATCCAAATGAGAGTGCAAGCAAATATGCTAGTGATAGTGCTGTAAATGCAAATAGAAATTTATTCTTTAATCAAGATAATCCTGTAAGTGCTGCTGAATTGTATAATACATTGAGTGATAAAGTAAACCCACAATCAGAACAATCCTTACCTGTTCAACAGCAAAATATTCCTCAGCAAGAATTCAACGAAACTCAAATTGATAATACTGCTACAGAACAACCTAGAATAGATCCTGGAATGCAAATGAGGCGTTCTAAGCCATTATCTGGCATTGAGCAAAAACAAACACCAGAAACAATAAATAATCCAGTAGAAGAACGTAGAATGAGTTTGGGATTAACCGGAAGTTTAGATTTCTTACCAAAAGATATTAACTTAGCGTTTGGAGAAGACGAAGCTGTTTCTGAAGAAGAAGAGGATGGTTTAAATAATATGGCTAGAGATGGTGGAGATATCGGAGATCCAAAGAAGAATAAAACACCAGAACAACTTAATAAAGAAGCTTACGAAAAATCTTTATTGCAAGCTAAAAAAGAAAGCGCTAAAGATTATGTTGAAAAAAACATGAGAGAAGTATCAGATTCTTTCTTATGGAACTTGCCTGGAAATGTATATGCCGGAATTCCAAAATACGGAATTAATTTAGGTAAAGGAGCTTTGAATGCATTAAAACATCAGGCTAAAATGTTAGGAATAGCTCAATCAGATAATTTAATCACAGAGGGGGTTGATCAACTAAAAAAATACAATAAAGAAAATCAAAACAAACATAAAGATGGAGGCAACTTAGACCAAGAAGATCCTAAAAAGAAGAAAATATATGGAGAAACTGTAAGAGATAATATTCCAAACTTTAAATTCAAAGATAAAAATTTAAAAGAATCTAAAAAGGCTTTTGAAGATAGTAAAGAATTAGATGAAATAGGAAGATTAGAAAAACCAAGATCAGCAATGTATTCTGATGTAAATAGAAAGAATTTTCCAAACAAAAAAACTAAAGAATTCTTTGATTCAATAAAAAGTTGGTCTGGCGATGGTAGAATGTATAATAAATTATTAGATATACAAAATGCAGTTGGAAATCCTAAAATAGATATGCACGGCGATACGAGAAGTCATTACAATTTCGTTACAAATGAAATGACTTTAAAGAAAAGATCAGAAGGCTTAGAAGATATGGTTATAGATAGTTATTTAGCAGAAGCTTCACATAGCTATCAAGACGTTAGAGATCCAATAGCATCAGAGCTTTTAAAATACACTATAAAAGATTTTCCAGATAAATTAAGAAAAAAGGAAAGCGAATATAAGAGAAAAAATAATGTTGAACATGAGGCTCACAGCAATATACAGGCAAAGTTGGGAAATTATTTAGATAAAAGAGGTGAGAAATTGAATTTAAATTCAAATAAACAATATGAATATGGAGGAAATATGGACAACAAACAAAACAAAAAACATAATAGTGAAGGATTATTAAATGAATTCAATGAAGGCGACTCACATGAGAATAATTCGTATGGAGGTATTCCTCAGGGAACAGGAAGCAATGGTAGATTGAATACTGTTGAAGAAGGAGAGACTAAATTTAATAATTACGTATTCTCCGATACTCTTAAAATTAGTGATGCAGATGTAGAAAGCTTATTTTTGCCCAAACAAATAGCTAATAAAACATTTGCAGAGGCAAGTAAATATATAAATGATTTTCTAAAAGATAATCCAAATGATAAAATATTGAAAAAAACAATTCAAAAACAATTAGATAGTTTAACTCTTGGAAATGAAAAAGCAAGATTAGATAAAGAAAAATTAGATAGCAATTTAAATCTAAATCAAGATAGCACATTAGGACAAGACTTAGAATTATCTAATCAAATGTTCTTAGGAGGATTAGAAAATGATCCTGATAATAAAACTTGGAATGGAATAGATGATAATTCTGTAGAAGGATTACAAAAAGGGGCAGATACTTCAGGAAGTGTTACTGGAGGAGCTATGGGTAATGTAAATGGAGGATTGTTAACAAGTGCTATGGGAACAATTGGTTCAGCTATTGGTGGTATTGGAGATGGTTTATCTGCAATGGGAAAGAAAGATCCATATTATGATCCAGTTGAAGGTCAGTGGGATGCAACAGAAGATGCTGTAGGATCTACTAAAGATGCAGTAGCTAGTGCTATTGGACCTTGGGGAGCTTTATTTAGAGGAGTTGAAAAATTAGGAAATGGAGCAGGAGACGCTATTGGAGGGGCTGGTGGAAATTATGTTAAATATGCATTTAGTCCAGACGAAGCTATTATGAAGAATAATATGGATCCAGATGTGAGTACTGGAGATAAATTATTAGGTACGGTATTACCATTTCATGCAGCAAAAACAAGTAGAAAAGCAGCACAAAAAAGACAAGATGTATTATCACAAGCTCATGCAAGACGATTGAATTCATCATTTGACGATAAATATGAATTAGGTGGTTTTATTAATTCATATAAAAATGGTGGTAATAAAACTAACGGAATTGATGAAGATGAAGAAAATGATGATCTAATAAATAAATATTCTAACAAAAGGAAAGCTCTTGAGTTGGAACAAAGTAATTATTTTGATTATATTCCAGGTGATGCAAATCTAGACGGAAATATAGACGCTAAAGATCAAATAGCAGATATTAATAAAAAAACAAATACTTACACTCCAAAGCAAAAAAATTATATGCAATATGCTCCAGTACTTGGAGATTTTATGAATATGATTGATGCTAATAGAGCTACACCTGAAGTTGAAAACTTAAGCAGAACAACTAAAAGATATCAACCAGAATATACAGATGAAGCATATTTGCAAAATATTTCAAATAACACTTTTGATAACACAATAAATTCTTTAAGCAACGCCTCTGGAGGATCTGGAGCGGCTCTAAGGGCTAATATTCTCGGAGCTAACATATCGAGAGCAAGCAACCTTTCGGACGCTTATTTCAAAGCTAATGAAGCCAATAAACAACAAAATCAATTTGCTCAACAATTTGATAATCAAAATAATCAATTCAATATTGGTCAAAGTAACAGAGAACTTGAAATTAATGCTCAAAATAGAGCTGTTGTAGAAGATAGAAGAAATCTTACTAGAGATGCTTTCTATAAGGATTTAGGATCACTTGGTAGAGAAAGTACTTATAATAACAGATTGCAAAACTTGACAGGTGGATATGATGCTCAAGGCAATTATGATCCAAACAATAAATCACTTGCAGAACAAATAGCTGATTTATTAGGTCAAGATGAAAAAAAACAAAACCAAAACAGAACTGGTGGTTTATTGGATCTTTATAATATGAAAGAAAATACACTTAAAAAGAAAATAGAAACCACTTTTAATAATAGATATAAATAATGGCAAATAGATTTAGTAGATATACACCAGGAGCTAGTTATTCACCTGAAAGCTTTAGAGATATGGCTGTTGTTCCATTAGCATTAAGGCAAAGACATGATGCTGCTCTAGCTGCTCAAGATGATTTGTTATTGCAATTAAATAATATTGAAGTAAGAGATCAAGATAGAGATTATTTTAATCAAAAACGTCAAGAAATAACTGGACAAGTTGAAGCTCTTACTAATAAAATAAACACAATAGGTGCTGGAGATAGCAACTTAATGGGTGAATTTAGAAACATGAAACGTTCTTATAATAAAGAAGTAAGTCTTGCTGGTGGTATAGGTCAAGCAGCTGACATAAGAAAAAAAGTAGATGACACAAGAGCTAAATACTTAGAATATGGAGTTAAAGCTGGTTGGTCACCTAAAACAGCTCAAGAAAACTTTGATATTGATTATGCTAAATTTAACGAAGTTAATCCAAGTGAGGGACTAGGAACAGAAGGATTTGCATTTGATCAATTCAATCCAACATTTGCACCAAAACAAGTGCAAGCTATCGATATATACAAACAGGGTCAGGAATTATTAGGCAAATTTCAAAATGATTCAGCTTGGCAGTCTTATCAGCCAGTTATGGTATCAGATGGTCAAGGAGGAACTAGAATACAATATCAGCAAACTGGAGGTAAAACAATGAGTTCTGATAATTTAAAAAACCTAGAAGCATATGAAAATTATATAAATCAAAAAATACTAAATCCAGACAGTGATGTAAGACAATCTTTAAGATATTCAAGACCCGGAGTTTCGGAAGATCAAATAGTATCTGACTTTTTATCGGAATCAGATTTCTTAGCTAAAGCAATGAGAGTTAAAATTGATTCTAATGCAAATACTATTCAACCGCCACCAGATGATGGTTCTGGTAGAAAAGCTAAATCAGGAAGTGAAAATCCTCCAGCAACATTAACATCTATTCCAACAGGACAAGGATTAGTTGATGGTCAAAGCGTGACAAAAGTATTAAGAGGCGACAGAATAAAAGAAATAGATGCAATAGAGGCTAGTAGTAATGGATCTGCAATGACAGAAGAACTTGCTAATGAAAAAGAACTTGCTATTTATCAGCAAAATAGAATATTAGAAGAAATTAAAAAACCAGAAGTATTGGCAAGTGTAAATCAATATATAGCAAAACAAGGAACTGGAATAAAATCAGTAAATCATTATAATCAAGTAATAAACTCTTTTGATGATAAAATAGATTCTATAAAATCAACAGAACAATACAAAAACTATCAAAGAGCAGGAGGCTCAAGATCATTAACACCAGACGACTTTAGAGTAGGGACTGCAAATGCAAAAATGGTTAACACTATAAAATCATTAGAAGAGCAAAAAGGAATATATGCTGGAATGTTAGATGAAGCGTATAATTCAGCAATTAACCCAGAAGATCTACAATACAGTAAATTATATACATTTGGAACAGATGCTTATGGACAAGAAGGTGGTTCTAATAAAGTAAAAGAAAACATAGATAAATCTGTAAATAACAATATTGGAGCTAATTTGTTTACTTATCTAGATAATTCAGGCGGTAAATTTACAAGACCTGGAGAAAATATCTATGTAAATAAAGAAGACGATGAAGACGCGATAAGTAATTTAAAGAATTGGTTTGCTAATGGTAATGCAGAACTGGGATTCAATGGAATTATAGATATGGGTTCTACTGGTTCAAGTCAATTAATATTCAACTATGCTGTAGGGACTGGAGATAAAAAGCAAGTAGGAAAGGTAAGCATAGATTACGATAATAAATCAACTGACACCTCTGCAATGGATCAATTTTTAACAGAAATTCAAGGAAGTTTAGATGCTAAGGGAAAAGGAATTGTTCAAAGTATTATAGATAATAAACAACTTGGTCCGATTTCTGTAGACAATAGAGAATACCAGAAAAAAGGATTTAGTACTTATCAAGATAAAACTATAAAAACCCTTGCTAATCAATTTGATTCAAAATATAACAACGCCTCTACAGAAGGAACTATCGTTAAGTCAAAAGATTATTTAAGATATCCAGGAAGAGAAGTAAATATGATTTTAAACGAACAAGGATTTAATGAGTTACACATGAAAGATGGTAATAATTTTCATGTGCTTGGAGCGCAAGACTGGTTAGATAAACAATTTGCTAAGAACTATTACGATAAATCATTATCTAATCACGATATAAGAAAAGCAAAAGATCCAATGCAAAAAAGAGAATTTGTTGTTGAAATGAGAAACTTTGTTGAATTAGCAAGTGGAAAAGATAATTTAATTTCAATAGGAAACGATCCTGTTCAAACACAAAAAGAATTAACAGAATTTATTCAAACACTTGACCAATCTCAAAGTGTAGAAGAGCAATATCAACAAACATTAACTTTTTATGAAGGATTAAGAAACAAAAAAATTGCTCATAAAAACAAAAAAAGATTCATGTAATATATGGCTACAACGCAAGATTTACAAAAAATAAACGCACAAAATTTTGAACAAAATCCTACTACGAGTAATCAAATGATTGTTCCTAGTGTACAAGTTGTTCCTCCTCCAGTTAGATCTAGAGATGATGTAGGTAAAGGTAATTTAGCAAGAGAAATAGCTTCAGATACTAATTTTGAACATCAAAATAAAAGTATAGCTAATCCATTTGCTAGTGATTATTTTAATACTAAAATGTTTGGAATTGATTTAGGATCAGTTACGGATAAACCTACTGATATATATGGAGGAGTTAATCCTTATTCCAAAGCTGTAGATTGGGAAAACTTAAGACGTAACGAACAAAGCAATGTTAGTGCTGGAATAAATCTATTTAGTCAATTCGTTGGTAAAACAGCGGTAAATACTATTGGAGGCATACTAGGTGGATTTTATGGAATAGGATCTGCTATAGCTAATGGAGAAGGAAGTAAGATATATGACAATGAATTTAATAGAGGATTAGATGGTGTAACTGAAGCTATAGAACGTGGTAACAGCGTGTTTACTTCTCAAAGAGCAAGAGATAATGCTCCACTTGGTTTATTTTCATTTGAAACAATTAAAGACGTAAACGATGCATTTAGTTTTGTATCAGGAGCTATATTGGCTGAAGTAGCAACGGCTGGAGCAGCTAGTGCAGGAATAGCAAGTGCTTTTGGAAGAGTAGCGTCTAAAGCTGGTATAGCGGCTAAAACAGCAGAAAGAATAACAGGCTCCGTAGGACTTGGAAACAGAGTTAAGAAAGCTGGTAATTTCATAACAAGAAGTGAGGAATTAAGTAAATTACTTTCTTCAGTAGATCCTAATGATGTTCAAAAATTACAAACAATTGCAAGAGACTTGGGTACTACTGTAGATGACTTAGCTAGATACAGGAAAGGTCTTGATAACTTTAACTCAACATTTCAAAAAGGAAGAGGTGTAGTTACAGGTACTTTTTGGGAAGCTGGATTAGAAGCACGTCATACTAAAGACGAATTAATAGCAAATGAGACTGATAAATTAAATAGTTTTATTGAAAATAAGAAATGGAATTCTGAAGAAGAAAAAGAAGCATATAGAGAGTCTCAAATGAAGAAAATAACAGACGTAGGAAATACTGCTGGTATTGCTACATTTGGCTTAAATACAGCTATTTTAGGGGCTAGTAATTATATTCAATTCCCTACTATATTTGGTCAAAAATCTCCTATCACAAGCGTTAATTCAATGCGCGATAAGCTTACTAGAAAAGGATTGAATGATTACATTAAATCAGGAGGTAAAGCAACCGATATTGCAAGAACGTTGGACGAGCATTAAAATCACCTGCAACTGAATTTATGGAAGAAACATTACAGGGATCTGTAAATATATCTTCTAAATCTTATTATGAAAATATGTTAGGCACACGTACCTCAGATGGCGAATTAACGCCTTCTATTGCATCGTTTTCTGACAGCCTTATGGAAGGATTAAAACAAACTTATGGTACAGAAGCTGGCTTACATGAAGGTGTAATAGGTGCTTTAGTAGGAGCAATAGGAGCGCCTAGTCTAAGACGTAATAAAAAAGGCAAATTAAGACCAGTGTTAGAAGGAGGTATTGCTCAATCAATTAGAGATTCGAGAGACGAAAATGCTAGTATAAAAGAAACTATATCTCAACTTAATATGGATAAGTTCGATACGCTATTATCTTATAATAAAGATAATGCTATTCTTGCTAATATAGATACTAAGAAAGAAGATGTGATAAATTTTAATGAAGATAAACTAGCTAAATTTGAAAAGGATAGACTTAACGACAATAAAATATTTAGATACGTAAAAGACCGTCTCGATAAAGGAACTGAAGATTACATGAATGAAGATGTAAAAGAAATAAGCAACTTATCTCTTACAGACTATAAAGCTAAGTTTAATAAATCTGAAGACTTTACAGAATCTGAAAAAAATAATGAAGTTAAAGACTTTTCTAATAAAGTTAAAGTATATTCTGATGCTTACAAAAAAGTATTCAATGGTCTTCAAATGGATAGAATTAACAATGATAGAGTATCTAAAAAAATGTTTGATACTCTTACTTACGCAGTTGCTAATGAAAAAATATATAGAGAACGTCAAAAAGAATTAACCGATAAAATATTACAAAATAAAAATATAGATTTATCTCATCAGGAATTATTAACACTTGCTGAGCTTGATGACAAGTATAAAGATTATCAAGACGATATTAACGCTTATAAAAAGAAACAGGGAGAAGATAAATTTAATAAGAAAAAAGATAAAATTAATAAACAAATTAATTACGTTAGAAATAAAGTAAAACCAGAAATGCAATATTTATTCGACGACGTATTAACTAAAGAAGATACAAAGGGTTATTTAAACAGCTTGATTAAACTACAATCTGAATTTGAAACAGATACTTATAGAGATCTTGCAAATGAAAGCGAAATAGTATTAAAGAATACAGATTTACTTCAAACTCTTATTCAAGAAGCTCAAGAACTAGAGGCTAATAAAGAAAAAGAAAGTTCTTTTCAAGCTAACAAATCTAGCGTTGTAAGAAATAAAAATAAGACAGCTAAAGAAATATTAGAATCTGTTAAACAAAATATTGAAAATAATGCAAGTAAATCTCTTGAAATATTAAGAAATAAGAAGGAAACTACTACTCAGCAAGAATTAGAAAGTTATATAGAATTAAAACGAAGAGCGGCTAATGCCAACATTTCTGATATAGAAAACATTAGCTTTTTAGATGCAATAGATATTGAAAACGCAGGTAATATACAAAAAGACTTAAACGAACTTAGTAATATTACTGCTCATCAATTAATGGCTTTAGACATAGCTAATAACTTATATGGTCTTGATAAAACGAATAAAGCTTACAATACTATTGTAAATGCAGAATTTCATGAAAATATAAACAACCTAAACGATGATTTAAGTAAAGGAATTCAAGAACTATTAACAGCAGAAAATGAAGAATATCTTGCTGAAATAGCGGCTAATTTAAGACTTAGTGTAGATAGAGTAAAAGCTGATTTAGTAGAATACGGAGATAATATAGATAAAGAATTCAGAGATAAACTCGAAACTAAACTTGAAGATGCAGAGAAAGTTATATCTCAATTAAATAAACATTTTGAAGATCAAGATAAAAAAGAAGATATAGCTGAAAAAACTAAAAAGAAAAAGAAAAACAAAGAAGATAAAGAAACTGTAGATAAAGTTGTAAAATCTCAAGAAGAAAAACAAGATGAAGATGCTGAAGTAGATGCTGAAGAATCTGGAAATATAAGTAATGTAGAATTTGATAATACTAAAATTAATTTATTTAGTTATAAAAACTTACATACTATCAATCAAACAGATACAAAACAACCTGATTTAATAGAGCTACAAGAGAAAATAAACGATGGTAGAATAGCTTATAATTCAGGAAGTATTATTTCTTACTTAGAATCTAATGAAGAAAGTAATGGATTTAAAGATTATTTAGAAAGCAATAAAGTAGAAGAAGAATATTACTCAGGTAAATCTAAAGTAGAAGAAGATCCAACTCTATTACAACAGAAATTTGATAATCTAGATCCAGATGTAAAAATATTCATTACTCACGCTCCTGTTAATTTTAATGTCTATAATAAACAAGTAGAATTACTTGAAGGAACTGAACAAGAGTTTGAGGTAGAAGAAGACGATACTGTTGCTCATTCATTTCTTTATTTTAGTCCTAACTTAACTTCAGACAAAAAAGATTCTATTAAAAAATATAATGAAAAGAAACAAAAAATAGAAGGCGATTTTTACAATACTATTGCAGAAATAGATGAAGATGAAAATAAACCTCAAGAACAAAAAAATAAAGAAAAATTTATAGCCGAAAGAAAATATCAAGAAGTAATAAATGACTTAGAAACAAGTAACATTTCAGAAGTGAATAACATCAATGATATGGTCTTATTTAACTTCAGACAACAACTATTACTAAATAAATATAATAATGGCTTAAATGAGCTTAAAATGCGTCTAGGAAACATTGTTAATGGGTATCTTGAAAAGGTTGGTGACACTAGCTTAGAAGTTGAAGAATATAGTTTAATTAATTCAAATGGAAATGTAAATTATCTAGTTGAGAATCTATCTGATATTACAAAAGAAAATATATTATTTGGTACACAAGCAGGAAGATTTTCTGATTTAGAATCTGAATTACCAGTTAAATTAAACGAAGGAAGTTTAGTTAATAAAAACACAGCTTTAACTGGAAGAATCTATTTTAAATATAAAACAATAAACGGACAGAATATTCCAGTTCAATTAAACAGATCTAGATTAAGTTCTAATCAAGAGTTATATGAAGAAATAATTTATCAATTAGAAGAATATTTCAAGAACGGTAATAAACCTAAAGAAAAGATTATATTAAATAACAAACGTTTTACTTTTCTTGAAGGAAAAACATATAACGACTTTTTTAGATCCTTCTTTGATGAAAATAACTCTGGGGCTAGTTATGCTGGATTAGACGCATTAAATATAGATAAAAATACTGGAACTATTTACTTAGGAAATCTAGACTTAGCTATAAATAATTTAGAGACTTTTACAACTAATAAAAACGACATAGTAAATGCTTTAAGTACTATGCGTTATTATTTAGATAAAATGAGTTTTCAAAATGAAGACAAAACATTTAACAGAGATTTCTTTGATTTTGTATTTAGCGAAGGATTGCTTAATCATAGTTTCAATTCAAGTACAAACTTTGATAAAATATTTACTCCAGGAAAACCTAAGTCAATTCAATTTCATGTATTAAATTCTCAGGTAAATAGATTAAATAAAAATAAAAAAGTAAAAGTAAAAGACTTAACTGAACAATTAACTAGTTTACTAGGAGGAAAAGAAAAAGATAATCTATCTTGGACTAAAGTATTTTACAATATTAACGCAGATATTGCTACAGAAGCTAATAAGTTATTTAAGGAGAGTGGAGCTATTAAACAATCTGTAAGAGATGGTTTTGATAACGCTATTAATAAAAAGCTAGAAGCTGGTAGAAAAATGATAAGTCTATTTCCCAATTATTATACAGATAATTTAGAGGAAACTTTAATAAATAATACTAATATAAAGATATTAAATACAGATAATGTACTAGATAAATGGTTTAAAATAGTTTATATTTACAAAAATAAATTAGCAGAAAGAGAAAAAACACTTGAAGCTATTGAAGATTTTGTTAAAAATAAAAACTATGCAGGTGATTATAAAAACATATTACTTGACAAGAAGCTAGCTCCAGTCAAAATGATGTTATCATCTCCAACCGATATTGAGGAAGAAATAGATGGTAAAATAACAACAAAAACCAGATATAAATTTGATTTTTCAGAAGCTTTAACAGAAAACTCTCCAGAAGAAAATAAAGAGAGATTTACTAATATTATAAATTCATTTACTGAATTAGATAAAACAGCAAGATTGTTTATTCCAAAAATATTTGCTAATAATAAACCAGACTCTTCAATGAGTAAAGTATTTTTAGATTTTAGTAAAAGCTTTATGTCTAATGACGGAAATCAATTTGAAACTTTATATTATCATAAAGTAAATAAATTAGGAGAAGTAACTAAAGGAACTGGTCAAAGTGCAGCAGATGGAAAATCTTTCAATTTGGCTCAAACAGATCCTAAGAAAAAACTTAAAGAAAATCAAAAGAGATATAATGCAATTGAGTTTAAATATATAGATGAATCAGGATATTTGGTAGCAACCAAAACACCTTTAACTGATTTCAAATTTGATGATAATGGAGAATTAACTAATGGAGTAATTTATATA
>Ga0247814_10001461_pt1 | contig 13952 bp, 10 predicted proteins | sample UWRJL179409R1_FD_179947 | JGI IMG/M metagenome (GOLD analysis project Ga0247814, IMG submission 179947) | Plant litter microbial communities from Arlington Agricultural Research Station in Wisconsin, United States - UWRJ-L179-409R-1 | ecosystem: Environmental > Terrestrial > Plant litter >...
AACTCCGGCATCTGGCCCCGCTCGGTCTCCGCGAGACAACCGGGGGAGTGCAGGTCACGGCGGGAGTCGCAGGTCGGGATCCCCGTATATTCTTTGCCGGGTATGGGCCTCAGGCAAGCACAATCGGCGCCCAGCGCTCCGGTCGATCGATCGCGCGTCGAGTTGTCGCGGGGCTAAGTCGGTCTCGATCGGGCTTCTAGGCGTGGGCTAGTTGTGCGTTCGCTTGTAGCGGGCGCGGGCAGCGCGTGCCGTCAGGGGGCGACCGAGTTGGGCGTGAGCGAGTGGGGCGTTAGCCGGCAGCGCGTTGGCCGGCAGCGCGTTGGCGGGCGGTGCATGAGCGCGTAGCGCGCGTGCGGGGTGCTGCGTTAGCGCGTCAGCACCCAGGCTCCGGCCGCGACAGCCAACCCAACTCCGATGTTGATCGCAACACTGGAGACCGCAGTACGCCATCGCCCATCGAGCACCAACTGCACCGTCTCTACACTCCAGGTGCTGAATGTGGTGAGTCCGCCCGCGACACCTCCAAGCAGGAGAAGACGTCCGTCGGACGACAGGTTTCCCGCCTGGGCGAGTCCCACTGCTGCCCCGCCGAGCGCGGAACCGATGACGTTGACCGTCATTACCGCCCAGGGAAAACCCTTGCGCTTCGCAAAGAGCACAGTGACGCCGTAACGCGCCACTGCAGCAAGACCGCCCGCGCCGAGAGTGGCGAGGGCGACGCCGATGGTCACTCCGAACATCACTGGTCTTCCTTGGTCGGCGGCGGTGTGGGTGGCGTCGTGCGTGGCGGTGCGGACGGTGTCTGGTCCGCCGTGTGCGAGTGCGCGGACGGTGTCTGGTGCGCCGCTAGCGTGCCGACCCGGAGTCCCGCCGCCGCGGCAGCAAAGCCGAGAACGAGTGACAGCGCGAGATACACTGCCGCCACGAGCATCCGTCCGCCATCCGTCAGCGTGACGACCGCGACCACCACCGCGGAAAACGTCGTGAATGAGCCGAGAACACCCGCCCCGAGACCTGCGCGCAGCCACGGCGGCGCGGTCGGCCATACCCGTGCGACCAGGAATCCCAGAAGCGCGGAACCCACCACGTTGATGATCAGTGTCGACAGGGGAAACCCCGTGTCGCCGTGCGGAACCGCGTAGTCAAAAAACAACCGCGCGGCCGTGCCGAGGACACCTCCGGCAAACACGGCGAGTAAAGACTTCACCTCGTCAGGCTACGGCTTCGCTGTCGGGGTGGGTTCGTCGTGGGGCGCGCCGGCGTGGAGTGCGTCGGTACCAGGCGCACCCGCGTGAGGTGCTTCGGTACCAGGTGCGCCGGCGTGAGGTGCGTCGGTACCGGGCGCGCTGGCCTGAGGTTTGTTGACACCGGACGCGCTGGCGCTGGGTGCGGTGGATGCTCCGGCCCTAAACGACCCGGCTGCCTCCACCCACCCGTGCGACGTGGCCTGCCGAGCAGCATCGATCGCCGCACGATTAGCTGCAATCGCCGCACGAGGACGGGGACGCACGGGTTCACCACGACGGTCCTGACCGGGAATCGGTCGAGACCGACGTCCGTAGATGATCTCCGAGGAGTCCAGAAGCCACGGCACCAACGCCAGCACCACACCGTGCACCAGCATCAGTTTGTGGCGAATACGGCGGGCCTTGTGGTTGTGGAGCATGTGCTCCCACCAGTGCCCCACGATGAATTGCGGGGTGTAGACGGTGATGACTTCGGAGCCGTGTTCCAGGCGGCGACCCTTGATGTAGCCAATGAGCGGCGCACTGATCTCGCGGTAGGGCGACGCAATGACTCGGAGGGGGATCTGGATGTTCTGGTCGATCCACTGCTGCTCGAGCACCGATGTCTCGGCGTCGTCAATCGAGACGTGCACGGCCTCAATGGAGGCGTGCTGCGCAGCAATCGCGTAGTCGAGTGCTTTGAGTACGGGCTTCTGCATCCGCCCCACCAGCACAATGGCGTGGTCGCCGGTGGCGCCGAAGGTGGTGGTCGGGTCTGCCTCGATCTCCGTGTCGACGTCGCGGTAGTAGCGGTTGATGCCGAGGAGCAGTGTGTAGAGGATCGGCATAATCAAAAAGACCAGCCAGGCGCCGTGGGTGAACTTGGTGATGGTCACCACGATTAGTACCACCGCGGTCATCATGGCGCCAATACCGTTGATGGTGAGGCCGCGAATGGCCGCTCCCGGATCGGCACAGCCCTTTTTGAGCATCTTCCACCAGTGCACAACCATGCCGGTCTGCCCCAGGGTGAATGACACAAAAACGCCGATGATGTAGAGCTGGATCAGTGAGGTCACACTCGCCTGGTAGACGATGAGGATCATCACGGCCGCAAGCGCCAGCACCAGAACACCGTTGGAGTAAATGAGGCGGTCGCCGCGGGTCTGCAGCGACTTGGGTGCGTACTTGTCCTTCGCGAGAACCGAACCGAGCAACGGGAACCCGTTGAACGCCGTGTTGGCGGCGAGCAAAAGCACCGCGGCCGTCGTCGCCTGGATAATAAAGAACGGCAGCGAGTTATTGCCGAACACCGCCGAGGCGATCTGGGCGATCAGGGAGCGCTGAGGTTCTGTCGCGCAGTTGTCCCACCCCACGAGGTGGCACGGGTTCTCCGCGTAGTGCACCTTCGCGATGAGGGCGACGGCAATCAGTCCAACAAACAGGATGATGGCGATGACCACCATGTAGACGAGTGTCTTCTGGGCATTTTTGACCTTCGGGGTGCGGAAGGCGGGCACACCATTAGATATCGCTTCCACGCCGGTGAGGGCGGAGCATCCACTCGAAAAAGCACGAAGCAGCAGGAGGATAAACGCGGCCTGCGAGAGCGACTCAGCCTGGACACCAAACGCGGCCGACTCGGCGACGGGCGGATCACCCAGCGCGGTGCGCACCAGGGCGACAACAACCATCACAAAAATGCTGCCGATAAAGATGTAGGTGGGGAAGGCGAAGGCCTTGCTCGACTCGCGCACACCACGGAGGTTGACGGCGGCGAGGAGAATCACAAAAAAGACGGCGAGTTCGACGCGGAACGGGTCGAGGCCGGGGAGGGCGGAGATGATGTTGTCCACACCGCTGGCCACCGACACAGCGACGGTCATCACGTAGTCGACAAGTAGTGCCGAGGCGACGACCAGTCCAGCTTTCTCGCCGAGGTTTTTATGGGCGACCTCGTAGTCGCCGCCGCCGCTGGGATACGCCTTGATGAGCTGGCGGTACGAGACGACCACCACCACCAGAAGAACCACCACCGCGAGGGCGACGCCGGGCGCGAAGGTCAGGAACGAGAGCCCGCCCAGCATCAGGATCATCAGCAGTTCCTGCGGCGCGTACGCCACCGACGAGAGGGGGTCGCTCGCGAACAGCGGGAGCGCGAGATGTTTGGGGAGGAGCTGACCCTCAAGCTTTTCTGACGCCAATGGTTCGCCGATCAGCCACCGCTTCGGCGACCGAACTTCGTTAGTCACGAGGGGCGAGCCTACTCCTGCTATCGGCCGAGTCAAGCGGATTTAGACCCGGTGTGATACACGCTCGTACAGCATCTGTCTCACACCGGGTACTTACGCCTCTAGTGGTGCGTAAATCCGCGGTTTGATAAGGGTTTTCGGCGCGACGTGGCGCTCCCTCAGCGTTGGCTCAGGGTTAGCGCAGGTCGTTGTGACGTCCATTGGAGTCCCTGGGGCGACGGTCAGAAGGGGCTCAGGGTATGCGCGGGTGGCGTGCGGGTGGTGCGCGGGTGTCGCGCGGGTGGCGTGCGGGTTGCGCGTCAGGTTGTCGGCCCGGCGAGCGTGGTGCGCAACTGTGCACGCACGGCGTCGAGCTGGCTGCCCAGGAGGTCGACGGCGGCGGCGTCCAGCGTGTGTGCGGTCACCTGGGTGCGCAGGTCGGTGCGCACCTGCTGGCGAAACTCCGACAGCATCATTTCTGCCCGCTGCAGCTGCACCCGACTATCGATGCGGCTGGATGTGCTCGGGATGCCTGTGGCCGAAGCATCCGGCGCAGCAGGTGATCCTGTGCCAGTGTCTGTCTCATGCCCGGCCGACGCCAGATCCGCACGGAGGGTGCGCATGGCTGCCGTCACGGACGAACGAACCTCAGCGGCGAGACGGCGAACGGAATCGCTCAGCTCGGTTTCGATTCCGTCGAGTTCGCCCAGCCGCGAGGCGAGTTCCGCCCGGCCGGCGTCGGTGATTTCGTAGACGGTTTTGCGTCCATCGGTGGTTTTGGTGACGAGGCCGTCTTCCTCGAGTTTCGCGAGGCGCGGGTAGATCGTTCCCGCACTCGGAACATAGGTGCCGCCGAAGCGATCACTCAGCGCCTGGATGAGCTCATACCCGTGCCGCGGCGACTGGGCGAGCAGGCTGAGCAAGTACAAACGCAGGTGGCCGTGGCCAAACACGGGGGTCATGCGGACACCGCGTGGAGAACGGAGACGGCACCGCTGACGGTGTTGGCTTTGAACTCGAGCCATGACTCGTCGAGCTGCCCGAACTTTCCGGAGTAGCCGCCGCGCACCGTGGCGATGTCCGCGCCATCGAGCTGAACCTTGCCGGTTGCCGAGTTGATGCGATATTCGGTGGCGACGTCGGGCGCCAGGCGTACCGTGATGTCGCCCGTCACCGAGTTCACCCGAACTTCGCGAGGTTGGCCTTCCAAGTCGAGGAAGAGGTTGCCGCTGACGGCTTCCGTTGTGAATCGCGTGATGGCGCCCGTGGCCGTGATGTCGCCGTTGACGCTGTGCGCGGCGATCGTTCCGGTGTGGTTGCGCACCGAGATTTCACCGGCGACGGAGTTGAGGGTCAGATCGCCGGTCAGGCCGTCGATAACAACGTCGCCGGTGACGGTGCTGATGGATGCTTCGCCGGTCAGTCCCGAAATGAGCGCACTCGCTCCGACAACACCAAACTTCAGGGCGATATCCCGCGGCACCATAATGCTGACGTCAGCACGAGCGTTGCCCCGGAACGACGAAAACACGTCGATGAAGTTGTCCCATCGCAGCTGAGGATGGTCGATTTCCAGGCGGTCACCGTTGACGGTGATGAGGAGGTCGCGGCCCACAACGGAGTGCACCTCGATGCGGGTCTCGGGTTCGTTGTGTCCGACGATGTCGACCTGGCCGGCGACCATGCTGACCTTGAGGGTGCGGATGAGGCCGATGTCGATGACCTTGGGTCCTTCGACGAGCCACTTTTCCTGCGCCATTGTTCTCTCCCTTGGGATAAAAGTTCAACGCGATATATCGCGTATTGGATGACACGCTATATCGCGAGTCTGGGAGTTGCAAGGGGTCGTGGCCTGGCGACTTCGGGCCAGGTTGTATGGGGCAAATCGTGCGGGCAGAGGTGTGCGGGCAAAGTGTGCGGGCCGACGTGTGCGGGCAAAGAGTGCGCGGTGGGTGAGGCGGGCAAAGTGTACAAAGCGGGTGCGGCAGGTGCGGCAGTGGAGCCGGTGGTCTCTCCGCGCGGTGTGTGCGCTGCGGCGGGTTCGCGGTGGAACCGGGGTCTGTGCTGCTGCCGAGCATCCACCCCGCCCTGCATTTGCGAACAGCCAGAAAATTGCTCTTGACCTTGCCGCTACGTCAACTTTTAGAGTGTGATCACAGCCCGACCACAGCGGGCACTGGGGGTAAGGAGGAGTTGTTGATGACGGATTCAGCGGCGGAGTGGTCTATTTCGGAGATCGCACGCCTCACCGGAACCACCTCGCGCGCGCTGCGACACTACGGCGATATCGGACTGCTCGAGGCAACACGAACGGGTGCCAGCGGCTACCGGTACTACGACCAGCGTGCCCTCACGCGGCTGCAGCGCATCCTGCTGCTGCGAGACCTGGGCCTCGGGCTGCCCGCCATTGGCGAGGTGCTCGCGGGGGAGCGCAACGATTCCGCGGCGCTTGCCTCCCACCTGCGCTGGCTGCGGTCAGAGCAGAACCGTCTCGACCGGCAAATTCGCAGCGTCGAGACCACCATTTCGAGAATTGAAGGAGAACAACCGCTCATGGCTGAGAACATGTTCGACGGGTTTGACCACACCGTCTATAAAAAAGAGGTCGAGCAACGCTGGGGTCGGGATGCTTATGCGGCCAGTGACGCCTGGTGGCGGTCGAAGAGCGAGAACGACAAAGCCGACTGGATGGCGCAGCACACGCAATTGGCTGCGGACTGGATTGCGGCGGCGGCTCGGGGAATCCCGGCGGACGGACCCGACGCGCAGGATCTCGCGCAGCGTCACTTCGAGTGGCTGCGGGAAATTCCGGGAACACCGGGCGGGCCTTCGGCGACTGGCGGGCAGTCGGCGGCCGGGGGACAGTCGGCGAATGGCGGGCCCTCGGGGGCTGGCGGGCTGTCGGCGAATGGCGCGACGGGTGATGGTCCCACCAGGGAGTACTTCGAGGGCCTCGCTGAGATGTATGTCGAGGATGAGCGATTCGCGGCCAACTATGGCGGGATTGAGGGTGCGACCTTTGTGCGGGATGCGATGCGTCACTTCGCGGAGCTGCACCTGTAGGGCTCGGTTGCACCCGGCGGTGATGCGCCCTCCGACGGTGCTGCGCCCTCGGGCGGGGCTGCACCCGACGGCGCTGCTGCACCCTCGGGGTGGTCTGCACCCTCGCGCGGTGCTGCCGTTCATAACTCCTGCTCGTTGCTCGTGCGGCGCCGGATTGACGCCAATTTCGGCCGATTGGGCGCGGATAGCAGGAGTTATGAACCGGCTGCCGGTCGCACTAACGTCCCCGGCTCTGTCTCCGGGAGGTTTTCACGCGACCGTCCGGATGGTCGGGCCGCGGGAACCGCCAGCCGCGGCAGCGTGATCCCGACCAGTGGGCCGATCAGTAGAGCGAAAGCGACTGTGCCTGCACCGACGTTTCCACCGAGCATCCACCCGACGGCAACAACACTCACCTCGATCGAGGTGCGGATGACCCACAACTTGCCGCCCCAGCGGTGGTGGATGCCCGTCATCAGGCCATCGCGCGGACCGGGCCCGAACCGTGCGCCGATGTACAGGCCGGTCGCGACCGCGAGCAGCAGTAGTCCGCCGGCGAAGAGTGCGATGCGGAGCACCATCGAGTCCGGGTGGGGGATCAGCCAGAGACCGAGTTGGGCACTCGGGCCGATCAGCAGAACGTTCATCACCGTGCCGAGGCCAGGCTTCTGGCGGATGGGGATCCACAGCAGCAGCACCACAGCGCCGATGAGGTTGGTGAGCAGGCCGAAGGAGAGCCCGGTCTGGTTGGAGAGGCCCTGGGTGAGAACTTCCCACGGGGCGACGCCGATCTCCGCGCGCACCATCGCGGCGATGGCGATGCCGTAGAGAAAGAGGCCCACAAAGAGCTGGGCGAATCGGCGGGTGAGGGTGAGCGCGGGTGAGAGTGGCCGAGACGTCTGGGGCGGGCGTGCCACGGGTGACGACGACCCGGGTGACGACGACCCAGGTGACGACGTCGCGGGTGACGACGTCGCGGGTGACGACGACCCAGGTGACGATGGTGCAGGAGACAAAGGTGCGCGGGACATAAAAGCATCCAATTCCTTAATTGGCATCGTATCAAGAGGCCAATTCGCCTAAAGTGGCCCCATGAACACGCTGTCAGCTCGCGCCCTGGCCCTTCTGGTGGACGGATGGCGCAGTGCCGCCGCTGGCCCGGCCTATCTGGCGCTCGCCGAACGCATCCGTCTGCTGGTGCTCGACGGTCGCATCACCCTCGGCGCCCGAGTGCCGGCCGAACGGGACCTCGCCGCGCAGCTCGGCGTCAGCCGCACCACGGTGGCTGCCGCTTACGCTTACCTGCGCGACGCCGGATACCTGAGCAGTGTGCGCGGCTCGGGCAGCACCGCACGGCTGCCGTCAGCCGCGCCTCTCGCCGAAGCGTCGCCCGTCGGCTTTCTCGACTTCAGCAAAGCGACCATGCCCGCCTATCCAGGGCTCGCGCAGGCAGTACGGCGTGCGGCCGACCAGTTTCCCGCGTACCTCGGGGGATCCGGCTTCGACCCCATTGGCCTCCCCGTACTCCGTCAGGCGATCGCCGACCGGTACGAGGCGCGGGGGCTTCCGACTGCCCCCGACCAGATCATGGTGACGATCGGCGCCCAGCACGCGATTGCGCTGTTGTCCCGCACCCTGATGGGGCGAGGGGATCACGCCATCGTTGAGTCCCCGAGTTATCCCCACGCCTTCGAGGCCTTGCGCTCGGCCGGAGCCCGGCTGGTTCCCGTCGCCGTGACGAGTGACGACGGCTGGGACGAGCAGGCCTTTGAGCAGGCGATCCAGCGCACGAGTCCGTCGGTTGGGTACCTGATGCCCGACTTCCACAACCCGACCGGGCAGTCCATGACGCCCGCGTTCCGGCAGCGTGCCCTCGCGCTCGCCGCCCGCCAGGGCACCACCCTCATCGCCGACGAGACGATGGCCGAACTCGGGTTCGACGGCCCTGACGACACCGCGCCCCTGTTGCCGTTCGCGGCGTATGGCGAGGGTGGACGCGACAGCACCTCCGCCATCCTCATCGGATCGGTGGGCAAAACCGTATGGGGCGGGTTGCGTATCGGGTGGATTCGCGCCGAACGCTCCGTCATCCAGCGCCTGGCACGCACGCGGCCCGCGGGCGACCTCGGCACCCCGATCCTTGAACAGCTGGTGGTCACCGACCTGCTCTCCGACTACGACACCATCCTCGCTGAGCGCCGCGCGTACCTGAGGCAGGGACGCGACCGGCTCGAGTCGCTGCTCGCCGACCGCTTTCCCGACTGGCAGGTGCCGCACGTGCCCGGAGGCCTCACCACCTGGGTCAACCTCGGCGCCCCGCTCAGTTCGCAGCTCACGCTCGCCGCCCGCACCGAGGGCCTGCACATTGCGGCTGGCCCCCTGTTCGGCACCGAGGGCGCGTTCGATCGCTTCCTCCGCATCCCGTTCTCGTATTCCGCGGTCGAGACGGAACGGGCAGTGGATGCTCTCGCTGCAGCATGGCGGTCGGTCGGCAGGTACCCCGCGCCCGAGCACACGTACCTCGCTGAAGTCGTTTAGAGGCGATGCAGAACTCGGCTGCAGCACCGCACAGAACCCGGTCGTATAACGAACGGCTCCTAATCCGGGGCGAACAGGTGCGCGCACGACAGCCGTTGAGATAATTCAAACGGTTGCACGTTGCCGTGCGCTGCCGTTCGCACGCCATAACCCGGGTCGTGCACTGCGACCTCAAGGGAGAACCCCCGTGCACTTACTGTCCGTCTTCAGCCTGCGCAACCGCGCGCTCATCGCGCTGGTCACGATTGTGGTGGGCATTTTCGGCGGTATCGCGCTGACGACCCTCAAGCAGGAACTGATCCCCTCGGTCACCTTCCCGCAGCTAGTTGTGGTCACGAGTTATCCCGGTGCCTCCCCGGCTGTGGTCAACGAAGACGTCAGTACTCCGATCGAGACTGCAATCCAGGGTGTTGCCGGACTCGAATCCACCACCGCAACATCCCGAGCCAACGTCTCGACCGTCTCTGCCTCGTTTGAGTACGGCACCGACATCACCAACATCGAGCAGAAGGTTCAGCTCGCGATCAACCGCATCAGCGGCCAGCTTCCCGACAGCGCCGACACCCAGGTGGTGACCGGCTCGATCGATGACCTGCCCGTCATCCAGATCGCGGTCACCAGCGACCTCGACGCCCGCGCCCTGTCTACCCAGCTCGAGGCCAGTGTCATCGATGACATCCAGGCCCTCGACGGAGTGCGCGAAGCCAGCCTGCTCGGAACCACGGGCCAGCGCGTCACCATTACCCCCGACGTGACCGCGCTCGCCGAACGCGGGCTCACCAACCAGAACATCGTGGACGCCCTCGACGCGAACGGCGCCCTGCTGCCCGCCGGTGAGATCACCGAGAACGACGAGACCCTGGTGGTGCAGGCCGGCGAACGCATCGACACGACGGCGGCACTCGGCGCCATCCCGCTGCTCGGCGGCACCGACCTCACACTCGTCACCCTCGCCGATGTTGCGACGGTCGAGATCACCGACGACCCAACCGTCGGTATCTCGCGGGTGGACGGCGAACCCGCCCTCACCATCGCGGTCACCAAAACGCCCGCGGGCAACACCGTCGCGGTGTCGCAGCTCGTCACCGATTTGCTCCCCGAACTCGCGTCCTCGCTCGGCGACGGCACCGAGTTCACCGTGGTGTTCGATCAGGCGCCGTTTATCCAGCAGTCGATCGAGAGCCTCGCCGTGGAGGGCCTGCTCGGACTGGCCTTCGCGGTCATCATCATCCTGGTGTTCCTGATGTCGATCCGCTCGACGCTGGTCACCGCGATCTCGATTCCGGCGTCGGTGCTTATTACCTTTATCGGGATGCTCGCCTCGGGCTACACCCTCAACATCATCACTCTGGGTGCGCTGACAATTGCGATCGGGCGGGTGGTGGATGACTCGATCGTGGTCATCGAAAATATCAAGCGTCATATCGGACTAGGTGAAGACAAACTCGCCGCCATCACGACCGCCGTGCGCGAGGTCGCGGGAGCGATCACGGCGTCGACAGTGACCACCGTTGCAGTGTTCCTGCCACTCGCGCTGGTGGGAGACATCACGGGTGAGCTGTTCCGCCCGTTCGCCCTCACGGTGACGATCGCGCTCGCCGCGTCGCTGTTTGTCGCGCTGACGATTGTTCCGGTGCTGGCGTACTGGTTCCTCGGCACCAAAAAGGTGGTTCGCCACTCGAGCAACGGGAATGGCAACGGGTACAGGAACGGCACCACGAGCGGTGCTGCGGCTGGCGACGCCATCGGCAACGGTGCACCGGGAACACCCGCGGCGGTCTCCGGACCGTCGGCGGCGACGTCGGGTATGACCGTGTCCAACCCGGACGGCGCTGTCGCGATCCCCGAAAGAGCACTCGCCTCGACCGACAGCACTGGTGTGCCGGTGGGTGCGACCTCCGCGGTGTCTGCCACCGGAGCATCCGCCAGCACGGCATCCACCGCGCACACCGCCGCCGTCGGAGCATCTGCCACCGGAGCATCCGCCAGCACAGAGCCGGACGAACTCGACACCCCGACCCGCCTCCAGCGCGGATACCTGCCGATTCTCAACTTCTCGCTCAAGCGCCCCATCGTGACCCTCGTCGCGGCGGTGCTGGTGCTCGGCGGAACCGTCGCGTTGGTGCCCCAGCTCGAGACGAACTTCATCGGTGACAGCGGCCAGAACACCCTCACGGTCAGCCAGCAGCTGCCGCTCGGTGCCAGCCTCGAAGCCAAGGACGCGGCCGCGACCAAGGTCGAGAGTGTGCTGCGGGACATCGACGGTATCGAGACCGTGCAGCTTTCCGTGGGGTCCAGCAGTGGATCCCTCCAGGCTGCATTCGGCGGGGGCGGAGACATCACGTTCTCGTTGACCACCGATCCCGACCTTGACCAGGAAGAACTGCAGGCCGACGTGCGCGACGCAGTGGCGGACATTGAGGATGCCGGGGACATTACTCTTGCCGCCGCGGCATCCGGATTCGCCTCATCAAACATCGACATCGATATCACCGCATCGAACGAGGCTGACCTGCGCGAAGCTGCCACGGCTCTCAACGATGCAGTCGCCGACCTCGACGTTGTCGCCGAATCGTCGAGCAACCTCGCCGAAGAGCAGCCCTACATCGCCGTGACCGTCGACCGTGCCAAAGCGGCCGAGGCCGGGCTCAGCGAGATCGCGGTGGGCGGCATTGTGACGGCGGCGATGAACCCGTCTGCGACCGGATCGGTGAACATCGACGAGACCACCCTGTCGATCTACATCGAGAACAGCAGCAAACCCGTCACGATCGAGGAACTGCGGACGTTCGAGATTCCGACCGCGACCGGGCTGGTTCCCCTGACCGATGTCGCGACCGTGGAGGAAGTGAACGGCCCCGCGAGCATCACCACCATCCGCGGCGCACGCAGCGCGACCGTGAGTGTGACGCCGAACGGTGACGATGTTGGAACGGCGTCTGCGGAGGTGGCCGATGCGGTTGCCGAGGTGGATCTGCCCGCGGGCGCGACCGCCGAACTCGGTGGTGTGACGGCACAGCAGGAGGACGCGTTCACCCAGCTTGGCCTCGCGCTGCTGATCGCCATCCTGATTGTGTACATCGTGATGGTGGCGACGTTCCGCAGCCTGCTCCAGCCCGTGCTGCTGCTGGTGTCCGTGCCGTTCGCTGCTACGGGAGCGATTCTGTTGCAGATCATCTCGGGGATCCCGCTCGGGGTGCCGTCGCTCATCGGTGTGCTGATGCTGATCGGAATTGTGGTCACCAACGCGATTGTGATGATCGATCTGGTCAACCAGTACCGGGCCAGGGGAATGAAGGTCGGCGACGCGCTTGTGCATGGCGCGGCCCGACGGTTGCGGCCCATTTTGATGACGGCACTGGCGACGATTTTCGCGCTGGTTCCCATGGCGCTGGGGCTCACCGGCCACGGCGGGTTTATCTCGCAGCCGCTCGCCATTGTGGTGATTGGTGGGCTGGTGTCGTCCACTCTGCTGACGCTGGTGGTGCTGCCCGCGCTGTACTACTTCGTGATCGGCTTCTCGGAGCGCCGGGTCGACCGACGTGACGCGAAGGCGCTTGCGGCGGTGGCGGACGAGTTTCCTGAGTAGCTGGTAGCTGGGTACTTACGGGACGACGCCCGGTACCTCGGTGACCAGTGTGGCGGCGAAAAAGTCGGCGATGCGGTCGCGCATTTCGGCGTTGAGCATCGCGATGGAATGCAGGGTGCCGTCCACCGTCACAAACGTGGTGTCGATGCCCTCGTCCCGTAGCTTCTCCACAAACGCTTCCGACTGCTCGATCGGGATCCGCTCATCGATGGAGTGGCCCACAAAAAAGGGTGGGTCTGTGTCATCCACGTCGTACAGGGGCGACGCGGTGCGGGCGCGGGGACAATCGGCGAGGTTTCCGCACCCGAGATACTGCAGTTGAACCTGCTCGAACTCCTCGCTGAGTATGCCGAGGTCGCGCCCGTTTTCGGTCAGGTCGGTCGGGCCGCTGAGCTCGGCCACCGCCGCCACCCGCGATCCCCGGTCGAGGTCGCCGGTGCCCTCTGTTCCCAACAGTGACACCAGGTTGCCGCCGGCCGAGCCGCCAAAAGCACCAATGAGGTCGGGGTTGATGCTGTACTTCTCCACCACGTCCGCGTCCCGCAGCCATCGCACTGCCTTACGAATGTCCGTGATGGCGGACGGGAAAATGGATGCCGGGGCCAAGCGATAGTTCACGGAGACAGCGACGTACCCCTCCGAAGCCAGCCACTGGCAGACACTGCGCCAGTTGACGTTCGACTTGTCGCCTCGCGCCCAGCTTCCACCATGCACGGACACAATGGCGGCCCGGGGCTTCAGCGCGATCGAGGTGTCAGTGTCAGGGGTTGCAGTGGGGCTAGGGGTCGCGGTGGAGGTGTCGCTGCCATCGCTGGTGTCGGCGGCGGAATCGTCCCCGGTGCTGGTGTCGTCAGAAGCGCCGTCGTCCGTAGCGCTGTCGCCAGTCGTGCTGCCGTCGGTAGTGCTGCCGTCGGTAGTGCTGTCAGCCGTATCAACCACGGTCGCGGGGAGGCAGACATCGAGCATCAGCGGTGTTCCGTCACTGGCAACCCCGTACTGCACGTTCTCGACAACCGGGATATCCGGGTAGGTCGCGAGTTCCGAATAGAGCCCCGTGCCCGAGGGGGTGAGCGTCTCGGAGTCACTGCCGGTCAGCGAGCATCCGGTAGCCACGAACAAAAGAGCGGTGAGTGCACCCGCGATGGAGGCGATGCGGCCGGTGTGCGGGTGTGACGAATTGGCGGGGCGGAGCGAATCGGCGGGGCGTGACGAATCTGCAGCGCGGAGCGAATCGGCAGGGCGAAGCGAGCCCAATCGGGCGGTGCGCAGGCGCGAAGGCCGCATATTCCCCCGATTGCCTAGTGCGCTTGCGCGTCAAATGGAGTA
>Ga0247814_10001462_pt1 | contig 13951 bp, 14 predicted proteins | sample UWRJL179409R1_FD_179947 | JGI IMG/M metagenome (GOLD analysis project Ga0247814, IMG submission 179947) | Plant litter microbial communities from Arlington Agricultural Research Station in Wisconsin, United States - UWRJ-L179-409R-1 | ecosystem: Environmental > Terrestrial > Plant litter >...
CACACGATGCCGGAGCGGTTCTCTCCATCAGTGGGGGAACCCTCCGGTTCGGTGCTCGAACGCTCTGGCACGATCTCGATCTCGCGGTACAGCCGGGGGAGTTCCTCGCCGTGCTCGGTCCGAACGGCACGGGCAAGACGAGCCTGCTCAAGGCGATCCTCGGCCAGCAGTCGCTGACCGAGGGGGACGTGCAGTTACTCGGCAGGCACGTCGGCCACGGCAGCCGCAAGATCGGCTACATCCCCCAGCAGAAGCTCATCGCCGAGGGCACACCGCTGCGCGCTCGCGATCTCGTGGCTCTCGGCGTCAACGGTGACAAGTGGGGACTCCCGGGCTCGTCGCGCGCTGTACACCGGCGGGTCGACGAGATCCTCGAGTCCGTCGGAGCCACGTCGTTCGGCAACTCGCCCGTGTCCCGGCTCTCCGGTGGCGAGCAGCAGCGCCTGCGGGTCGGCCAGGCCATCGCGAGCGACCCGGCAGTGCTCCTGTGCGACGAACCGCTCCTGTCCCTCGACCTCGCCCACCAGCGGGCCGTGAGCGAGCTCATCAACGAGCAGCGTGCGCGCATCGGCACGGCCGTCGTCTTCGTGACGCACGACGTCAACCCGATTCTCGAGATGGTCGACCGGGTGCTCTACCTCGCCGGTGGCACGTTCCGCATCGGCACCCCCGATGAGGTGCTGCAGTCCGACGTGCTGAGCGAGATGTACGGCACACCGGTCGACGTCTTCCGCAGCCACGGTCGAGTCGTGGTCGTCGGTGTGCCCGAGTCCCATGATGAGCACGCGCACCACCCGGAGCTCGAGAAGGACGTGGTGCTGTGATGGACATCTGGTCGCAGATCTTCAACTTCGACGACTACGGCGAGCTGCTGTACCTCGTGCGCAACTCGATCTTCGCGGGCGCCGTACTCGGCATCGTCGGCGGACTCATCGGCACCTTCGTTCTCATGCGCGACCTGCCATTCGCCGTCCACGGCATCAGCGAGCTGTCGTTCGCGGGGGCGTCCGCGGCCCTCCTCATCGGCGTGAACGTCGTCGCCGGGTCGATGGTCGGCTCGATCATCGCGGCACTGTTGATCGGCATCCTCGGGTCGCGCGCGAAGGACCGCAATTCGATCATCGCCGTGCTCATGCCCTTCGGCCTCGGGCTCGGCATCCTCTTCCTCGCCCTGTACAAGGGACGGAGCGCCAACAAATTCGGCCTCCTGACCGGCCAGATCGTCTCCGTCGACGACCCCCAGCTCGTCTACCTGCTCGTGATCTCGATCATCGTCATCGTCGGTCTGCTGCTCATCTGGCGGCCGCTGACGTTCGCGAGCATCGACGCGGACGTCGCGGCAGCGCGCGGGCTGCCCGTCACCGCGATCTCGATCGTGTTCATGCTCCTGCTCGGGCTCGCCGTCGCGGTATCGATCCAGATCGTCGGCGCCCTGCTCGTGCTCTCACTGCTCGTCACTCCCGCGGCAGCGGCCATGCGGGTGACCGCTTCGCCACTGCTCACGCCCCTCCTGAGCGTGCTGTTCGCCGTGGCATCCGTTGTCGGAGGAATCATGCTGTCACTGGGTGGCGGACTCCCGATCAGCCCGTACGTCACGACCATCTCGTTCCTCATCTACATCGTCTGCCGCATCGTCGGAGCGCGCCGCAGGAACGACTCACGCTCGCCAGCACTGGCGAACCGCGCGGCGGTAGAATCACGAGCGTGAAGCGCAATACCTGGCAGAGAGAAGCCGTCAAAGAAGCGCTCGACACCTCCGAGAACTTCGTGAGCGCCCAAGCCCTGCACTCGACCCTGCGGGAGAGCGGTTCCCCCATCGGACTCGCGACCGTCTACCGTGCCCTCGCCGATCTCGCGAGCGATGGCGACGCCGACTCGCTCCAGCAGGAGGGGGAGAGCCTCTACCGCGCCTGCACCCCCAACTCGCACCACCACCACCTGATCTGCCGCAACTGCGGTCTCACCGTCGAGATCGAAGCGGATGCCGTTGAAGAGTGGGCGCAGTCCGTCGCCGCCCAGCATGGCTTCACCCGGGCGAACCACGTCGTCGACGTGTTCGGCCTGTGTGCTGCATGCTCGGCACTCGCGGCGGCCGACGCGTCGTAACTCGCTAGTACGGCACGGTCGCCGTCTGCATGTTGTGGTCGGACGCGAACACCCCGTCCTCCTTGCCCGTCCAGTTCTTGTATGACCAGGCGCCGCCGAGATCCGGGCGACCGAAGATCAGGATGTAGTCGGTTCGCGACGCGGACTTCTTCGATGCGGCGAACCGGTTGAAGGTCACGCGGAACGGGTTGGTCTTCGCTGCTGTCGAGTACGCGTCGGTGAATCCGGCACTGATCAGCGCCCGATGCACGCCGTTCGTCGGGACCGAGTAGATGTTGGAATTCAGGTCGCCGACGAGGATCACCTGGGTGCCGGTCGCCGCGAATGACTGGGCCTGGGCAATGATCGTGCCGGCCTGCTCCTGCCGCAGATTGTAGAAGGCCTGCGATCCCCTCGCGTCCTTGCGATTGTCGAGGTGGGCATCGATGAAGTAGAACCGGGCACCCGTGACGTTGTTCTGGAACAGTGCCCACGGCGTCCAGCGGATGTACCGGTCGACGGCACTCGGGGCGAAGAACCCGGAATCGACCATGCTCACGGCGGTCGAGTCGTAGAGGATGCGGTTGCCTTCCTTGCCGCCGTGCGCCTTGTACGAGTACTGATTCGAGTACACGAGCTTGTACTTCGGGTCCACGCGCCTCGCGATGTCATCGAACTGCCAGGTGATGTCGAGTTCTCCCGTCTTGGTCGTGCGCGTCTTGAGGGGCGTGCCGGCCTCCTGCAGGCCGATGGCGACAGCGTTGCTCCGGTCGATGAGGTCGGCGACTGCACGGGCGCGGGACTTCCACGAGTGTCCTGCCCTGTCGCGTGCCGCGGAGCGCACGTTGAACGTTGCGACCGTCGCCTGCTGTGCGCCGGGGGCCGGTGGAGCGGCAGGAAGCATGATCTTCCGATACGGCGAGACGCCGATCTTGCCGTTGAGCTTGAAGGCGTAGACGCGGACGTAGATGTAATTGCCGGATGACGGCGCCGCATAGGAGTACGCGGGCGTCGTCGCATCGAACGAGAAGTCGGTGTGTCGCCTGGATACCGGATACCCCTGCACGTCCTGCGTCATGGCCGGTGTGCTCGAGGTGTGCACCTCGTAGTGGTCCACTTTCCTGGTTGCATTCCAGTCGACGGTGATCTGGTTCGTCGGACTGAGGGATGCCGAGATGTGCTTGTGGCCGGTCGGACTGGCGGCCGTCGCAGGGGTAACAACGACGACGAGTGACGCGAGTACGGCGGCGGCTAGAGGGACAAGGATTCTGGGTGCGTTGAGTCGGGAGCTGCGCATACGGCGAAACCGTAGCGGAGTAGAACGGTCGGTCGGTCCCCCGGTGGCCGCCATTTACACGCGATTTTCAGGAATATTGACGAGATGCCGAGGACACAGTAAAAGACCCTGTCCCCCGAAAGGGGGACAGGGTCTTTTAGGGGGAGACTCCGCTGATTAGAAGGGGAGTGTCGCCGACTGCATGTAGTGGTCGGACGGGATCTTGCCCGAGCGAACAATCCAGTTCTTGTAGTTGTACGAGCCCTTCGGCCCGCCGAACGTGAAGATGTAATCGGTGCGCGACGCTGACTTCTTCGGCTTCTTGAAGGCGTTGTACGTGACGAAGAACTCGTTCGTGCTGTTCGTCGTCGCGCTCGCGTCGTAGAAACCGGAGTTGAGGAACTTGCGGTCAACGGCATTGTTCGGCGCCGAGTAGATGTTCGAGTTCATGTCGCCGACCACGATGACCTGGTTGCCGGTGGCTGCGAACTTCTTCGCGGTGCTGATGACCTTGGCGGCCTGCTTGACGCGGAGCTTCGAGAACGATGCGTCAGAACGGCCCTTGTCGTCTTCGTTCGCCGCGAGGTGCACGGAGATGAAGTAGAAGGTCTTGCCGGTGGCGTTGTCCTGGAACTTGGCCCACGGGACGAAGCGGAGCTTCGAGTTGACGGCCGACGGGGCGAAGTGGCCCTGCTCGAGAAGCGTCACCTTGGAGGTGTCGTAGAGGATACGCGTTCCCTCCTTACCCGAGCCGGAGCTGTACTCCTGGTCGGTGGCGAGCTTGTACTGCGAGCCTGCGGCGTCGCGGAGGCCCTCGAACTGCCAGTAGAAGTCCTTGCTCTTGTGCTTCTTGCCGTCAGAGCCGACCGTCGTGATGACGTCGTAGGAGGAGCTTGCCGCTCCCGCTTCCTGCAGGCCGATGACTGCCGCACCGCTGTCGCGGATCTGGCTGGCGACCTTGCTGATGCGCGAGGCCCACTTGTGCGTGGGGGTGGATTTCTCCGCTGCCGCGTCGGCGGTGCGGACGTTGAAGGTCGCTACCGTGACGGCCGTGCCGCCAGCTGCAGGAACGACGGGGTTCAGGCGCACGGCGCGGTAGGGGGACTCGCCGACCTTGCCGTTCTTCTTCACCGCATAGACACGGACGAAGGTGTAGTTACCCGAAGCGACGGAACCGTACTTCGTGGGCTTCACGACGAGTGCCGTGTTCTTGGTCTTGTACGACTTCACGTCTTCAGACATGTCGGGCGTGCTCGACGTCTTGACCTTGTAGTACTTGATGCCCGATGTGGCACGCCACTTGACGGAGATCTTGTTATCAGCAGTCACGGATGCCGTGATGTGCTTGTGTCCTGTGGGGGATGCCGCGTTAGCGGGGGCCACGATGAGCAGGCTGGCCAGGACAGCAGCAGCGAGCGCGGTGGCGAGGATTTTTAGGTTTCGCATGACTAGGCCAACGTAGGTCACCGGCCTGTCTACCCCCATACCCCAGACAAGGGGGCATGGGGTACAAGAACGCTATCCGCGGAAGCGTTTGAAAACGCGGCCGACGCCCCTGTTTATGCGGCCAACCTGGGGTGTTGCAATGGATCGAACGTGCGGTACCGGAGCGCGGAACCGGTAGTTGTCCTTGCTCTTATTCACAGGTAGCTGTGAGTACATCCACTGCAAACGTCCGGCAATTTCATGCTGGTCACTGGGAAGACGGCGTACCGGGCCCGGAAGGCGGAGGGCGGCGAGCTCGGCGTCGTACTCCGGATTCGCCTTGCCCTCTTCGAAGACATTCTCGATGCCATTGCGCTTGAGGAAGGCGACGAAGTTGTCGAAGCGGGCGGCGTGGCCGGCGTTGAACGCCGTGTAGTCGGCTTCGGCGTAGAGGTCGGCTGCGTCGACCTTCGGGGGCAGATCGGGTACAAAACGGTGAGGGATCTCGTGGAATTCGGCGAGCTCCTGCGTGCGGGTGTCGTGCACGAGCACGACGGCCGGCGTTTCCGCGACGAGCGCCGCGATGTTGCCGTGGATGCGCGTGCCGAACGAGAACTCCTGCGTGCGCAGGTGGTCGATCCAGGTGCGGGAATCGACGAAGAAGCGCATGCGGTCCTGGTCGTAGAACGGGTGACCGGTGTGGGTCGGCATCTTCGTGGCGAACTTCGCCGGATTCTTCGCCCAGGTGAGCAAGCGGAGCGTGTCGAGGTCCTGGGGGATGTACGTCATGTTCGGGTACTTGCGTGCGTGGTAGAGCGACGAGTCGCCCATGTACCCCACGTACGGAGAGACGTTCATCGAGAAGTGGCTCTGCTTGGTGAGCGACTCGACGCGCTTGTCGATCCGGAGCCCGGGGCCATTGCGGTAGAGGGACGGGCAGCCGATCACGTCGACGAGGTCGTCGCCGTAGCCGAGGCCGTTGAGGAACTTGCGCGTGTTCTCACCGCGGACACCGATTGTGGCCGAGCGGTCGAGAACAGCGTTGACGAACTTCTTCACGCCGTTCTTCAGGTCGTCGGGAACCTGGTCGACGCCCTTCTCCAGGCTTCCGCCGCCGCCGCTCACGCCGACACCGACGACGGTGACGGGGATGTTGAGGCCGAGGATCGTCTTCGTGAGCACCGCGAGGTTCGGCAGGAAGGAGCTGCGGAACGCGTTCGCGAGGGGTACGACGAAGTGGTCGAAGTTCTCGTTGATGCTGTCGAGGTAGCCCTGGTTCACGCCGTCTCGTTCGCCGAGGAACGTGTTCGGCAGCACCTCGTTCTCAGGGGTGCTGAGAATGCGGTGCATCGAGTCGCTGAACACGAGGTTTCCCACGTTCTTACCGAATACACCCGCGGGGTAGTCTTCGAGTGACGATTCGGGGCTGAGAACCGTAAAGGGGTCTTTGCCTGCGCGAAGCAATATTCGTGACAATTACATCCGTCTTTCGCACTTGCGCGTTGTTTTGACACCGGCTGGGGCTGACGGGACAATTTCAAACACGCGTGATTTTGTATCACCCGAACATCTCGAGCAAGGATTCAGTGCCTATTCTCACACGGCTTCGGCGATTGCCGTTCTTCAAGTCGTTCCGCCCCGGGCGCGCCTGGCTCTATCACTCGATCTCCAAAACGTTCTGGAGGGTCAAGAAGGACCGCGTACTGATCCTGTCGGATTCCCGCAAGGAGCTGTCGGGAAACCTCGAATTCATCGCTGACGAGCTGCGTGCCAACTACCCGCAGTTCACGATCGAGACCGTGCTGCGCAAGAGCCTCAAGTCCGGACGCACCTTCCGCGAGACCTGGCGCCTTCCCTTCCTCATTGCGACGTCGAAGTTCGTGATCCTCGATGACTACTACCCGTACATCTATCGCCTCAAACTGCGCAAGGGAGTGCACGTCATCCAGGCGTGGCATGCCGCCGGTGCATTCAAGCGCGTGGGGTACAGCCGCATGGGCCTTCCCGGCGGACCGGGCGAGGACTCGATCTCCCACCGTGGCTACACGGACGCGATCGTCAGCTCGGAGAGCATCCGCAAGGACTATGCCGAGGCATTCCGGATGGACCTCGACAAGGTGCACGCCGTCGGGGTTCCGCGATCCGATGTGTTCTACAACGCCGAGTACGTGCAGTCCGCCCGCAAGCGCATCCGCGACGAATACGGGATCCCTGACGAGAAGCGCGTCATCCTCTATGCACCGACCTTCCGCGGTAACGGGCAGAAGAGCGCGAGCTTCGATTTCGACATGATCGACTGGGCGAAGCTCGGTGATGCCATCTCGGACAACTCGGCCTTCCTGGTGAAAATGCACCCCTTCGTGCGCAAGTACCCCGCCGAGCTCGCCGAGAACCCCGCGTTCATCAATGTCTCGGGTAACCGCGAGATCAACGACCTGCTCTTCGCTGCGGACGTGCTCGTCACCGACTACTCCTCGGTGATCTTCGAGTACGCCCTTCTCAACCGGCCGACGATCTTCCACGTGCCCGACCTCAAGCTGTTCCAGTTGAGCCGTGACTTCTACTACCCGTTCGAGGATTACCTGTTCGGGCCGCAGACCACGACCACGGACGAGCTCATCGCCGCCATCACGAGCGCGGAGATCGACACGGAGAAGCTCGAGCGCTTCAAGACGTACTTCATGTCGGCGTGCGATGGCACCTCGACGAAGCGCTTCGTGAAGGAACTCATCGCCGACCGCGCCTAGCGCTCGATCCCCCAACTTGCGCGGAAGTGCGCGCTCCCCTAGTGTTTAACGCTGGCTGAGTGGTATCTACACTCGCATGCGCGCCGAACCACTCTTTCCCCGAGGAACACCTCGAGAATCGATCGGATCTGCGCGCCGACAAGAAATCTTGGGTAGGGCATTCGCCCTACGGTATCTACGGAGGAAACCATGGCAGCAACCTGCCAGGTGACCGGAGCCATTCCCGGCTTTGGTCACAACATCTCGCACTCGCACCGACGCACCAAGCGTCGCTTCGATCCCAACATCCAGAAGAAGACGTACTACGTCGCTTCGCTTCGCCGCAACGTCACGCTGCAGCTTTCTGCCAAGGGAATCAAGGTCATCGACGCTCGCGGTATCGAATCCGTCGTCAAGGACCTTCTGGCCCGTGGGGAGAAAATCTAATGGCTAAGCAGCAGGACATTCGTCCGATCATCAAGCTCCGTTCGACGGCGGGCACCGGCTACACGTACGTGACCAAGAAGAACCGTCGCAACGACCCTGACCGTCTCGTGCTGAAGAAGTACGACCCCGTCGTGCGCAAGCACGTCGAATTCCGCGAGGAGCGCTAAACATGGCTAAGAAGAGCAAGATCGCCAAGAACGAACAACGCAAGGTCATCGTTGCGCGCTACGCCACGAAGCGCCTCGAGCTGAAGAAGGCACTCGTCGACCCGGCTGGAACCGACGAGTCCCGCGAAGCTGCACGCCTCGGCCTGCAGAAGCTTCCCCGCAACGCTTCGCCGGTCCGCGTTCGCGGCCGCGACGCTATCGATGGACGCCCGCGTGGTTTCCTCAGCCAGTTCGGTGTTTCGCGCGTTCGCTTCCGCGATATGGCGCACCGGGGCGAATTGCCCGGTATTACCAAGTCAAGCTGGTAGATTTCCACCCGTTCCATTGGTCTCGGCTAACTGGGGCTACTAATTGCACAAGGTCCGAGGAGGACACACCATGGCTGATAAGTCACTAAACCGTACCGAGCTCGTCGCCGCTGTCGCTGCTGACTCTGGCCTGAGCCAGGCTGACGTCAACCGCGTTATCGACGGACTCTTCGCAGTCGTTTCCAAGAACGTCGGCGATGGCGTCAAGGTCTCCATCCCCGGATGGATTGCATTCGACCGCACCCACCGCGCCGCGCGCACCGGCCGCAACCCGCAGACGGGTGAGGCAATCGAGATCAAGGCTGCCTTCGGCGTCAAGGTCAGCGCTGGCACCAAGCTCAAGGCTGCTGCCAAGTAGTCCACGCTTTCCAGTTTCACGTCGAAGGGCGACGACCGCGAGGTTGTCGCCCTTCGGCCGTTAAGCCTCCTACGGACATTCCATCCAGCAAACGCGCATAGGCTGAACCAGTGCCACGACAGATTCGGATCCTGGGCCCTGCGGCCCTTCTCCTCGTCGCACTCATTTCCGTCATCCTTGCGCTCCAGGTCGCGGGCGGTGCGGCGGAACAGCTGATCGCCGACCCCGGTGCCGTCGTGCGCTACGGGCTCCCGATCTCGAAGCTCCTGGTGAACCTCACCGCCGCGGGCACGATCGGTTCGCTCGCGATGGCAGCGTTCGCGTTCTCGAAGGACCGTCCGGAGTTCGGCAAAGCGCTCGACGTCGGGGCCGCGTCATCCGCTCTCTGGGCTGTCTCGTCCGCCGCAACGGGCTTCTTCACATTCCTCTCGGTCTACCAGCAGCCGATCTCGCTCGATGACCGCTTCGGCCAGGTTGTCGGAACCTTCCTCTCCGAGCAGGACATCGGCAAGGCGTGGCTCGCGACGGCGCTCATTGCCGCGGCTCTTACGGTGCTGTGCTTCGCCGTGCGCAACCAGACGCTCGTCCTGCTCATGGCCATCGGCGCGATGCTGGGGCTCATCCCGATGGCGCTGCAGGGCCACGCCGGAGATACGGCCGACCACGACCCGGCCACGAGCGCCATCTACCTGCACATCGTCTTCGCTGCCCTGTGGGTCGGCGGACTCCTGACGATTGCGCTCACCGCCCGCACCCTCGACCGCGAGCGCATCGGCACCGCGATCTCGCGTTACTCGTCGATCGCGATCGTGGCGTTCGTCGTCGTGGCGGCATCCGGGTACGTGAGCGCCGAGATCCGCGTCGGCTCCCTCGACCAGCTGCTCACCCCGTACGGACTGCTTGTGCTCATCAAGGTCGCTGCACTCGGGGCGCTCGGCTTCTTCGGTATCTTCCAGCGCCGGTTCTTCATCGGCCGCATGCAGGGCTCACCGGCCGGCAGCCGCAAGTGGTTCTGGTGGCTTGTCGGCAGCGAGCTCGCGTTCATGGGGATCGCCTCCGGTGTCGCGGCGGCTCTCGCCCGGTCGGTCACGCCGGTCGCGCAGATCCCGACGACAGGGCTCACGGATGCCACGTCGGCCGAGTTGCTCACCGGTTCACCGTTGCCCGAACCATTCACCGCGGAGAAACTCATCACCGCCTGGAACTTCGACCTGCTCTGGATCGTGTTCTGCGGCTTCGCCATCTTCTTCTACGTCGCCGGTGTCTGGCGTTTGCACAAGCGCGGCGACAAGTGGCCGATGCTGCGCACGGTCGTCTGGGTGCTCGGCATCCTCGTTCTGTTCTACGTCACCAACGGCGGCGTCAACGTCTACCAGAAGTACCTGTTCAGCGCGCACATGTCGGCACACATGGTGCTCACGATGCTCGTGCCTGTATTCCTCGTTCCCGCTGCTCCCGTGACACTCGCGCTGCGGGCGATCCGCAAGCGGGACGACGGCAGCCGGGGCGGTCGCGAGTGGATCATGCTGCTTGTGCACTCCAAGTTCTTCGGCGTGCTCTCGAACCCGCTTATCGCCGCCGGCCTCTTCGTCGGATCGCTGTGGGTGTTCTACTACTCGCCGCTGTTCCGCTGGGCGACAGTGGACCACGTGGGCCACGAGTGGATGGTCGTGCACTTCCTGCTGACGGGCTACCTCTTCGTACAGTCGCTCATCGGCGTCGATCCGGCGCCCTATCGCGCTCCGTACCCGCTGCGGCTCCTCACCCTGCTCGGCACCATGGCGTTCCACGCCTTCTTCGGACTTGCGATCCTCAGCGGCACCGGCCTCTTCCTTGCCGACTGGTACGGCGCGATGGGCTGGGGCACGAGTGCGATCGCCGACCAGCAGACCGGTGGCGGCATCGCCTGGAGCATCGGCGAGATACCGACCGTGGCACTCGCCATCATCGTGGCGATCATGTGGGCGCGCAGCGACGACCGCGAGAGCAAGCGGTACGACCGCAAGGCCGATCGCGACGGGGATGCCGAGCTCGAGGCGTACAACGAGATGCTTGCGCAGCGGGCTGCGAAGCGGGACCGCGTGACGGCGTCCACATCCGCTCGCCCTTCCTCCACCGACAACGACTGAGCCGGTAGATTGGTCCCCCGTGACTAAGACCCAGCTCTCACCCGAGCAGGAAGCGGTCTTCGCAGCGATCGAAACGACGCGCGAGAACATCTTCGTCACCGGCAGGGCCGGGACCGGAAAGTCCACGCTGCTCAACCACCTGTCGTGGAACACGTCGAAGCAGGTCGTCATCTGCGCCCCGACCGGCGTTGCCGCTCTGAACGTGGGCGGGCAAACGATCCACTCGCTGTTCCGGCTGCCGATCGGTGTGATCGCCGACCACGACATCGACCAGAACGCCGACACAAAGAAGATCCTCAACACGATCGACACACTCGTGATCGACGAGGTCTCGATGGTCAACGCCGACCTTCTCGACGCCGTCGACCGGTCACTGCGCCAGGCACGCAGCAAGCCCTTCGAGCCGTTCGGGGGAGTGCAGGTCGTGCTGTTCGGCGATCCGTACCAGCTCGCTCCCGTCCCCGGCGACGGCGATGAACGCGCATACTTCACCGACCACTACCGGTCCATCTGGTTCTTCGACGCCAAGGTGTGGGAGTCGACCGACCTCAAGGTCTACGAGCTCACGACGATCCACCGCCAGCACGAGGGCGAGTTCAAGTACATGCTCAACGCCGTGCGCCACGGCATGGTGACGGCGGAGATTGCGAAGCGTCTCAATGACACCGGCGCGCGGCCGGCTCCGACCGAGGGTGCGATCACGCTCGCCACCACCAATGCGACGGTCAACCGCATCAACGCGACCGCCCTCGCCCGCCTCGGCGGGGTTGTGAAAACCGCGAAAGCCGAGGTCAGCGGCGACTTCGGTGGCCGGACATACCCCGCGGACGAGAGCCTCGAGCTCAAGGTCGGTGCCCAGGTGATGTTCCTGCGCAACGATGCCGACCAGCGCTGGGTCAACGGATCCGTCGGCACCGTGACCAAGATCGCCTCGACCGTCTTCGTCGAGATCGACGGCGAGGAGCACGAGGTGCAGCCCGCCGTGTGGGAGAAGTACAAGTATTCGTACTCGGCCCTCACCAAGCAGTTGCGCAAGGACATCGTCGCCGAGTTCACACAGTTCCCGCTGCGCCTGGCCTGGGCAGTGACCATCCACAAATCACAGGGCAAGACCTATGACCGCGCGATCGTCGACCTCGGGCAGCGCTCGTTCGCGCCCGGCCAGACCTACGTTGCCCTGAGCCGCATCTCCGCGCTCGAGGGGCTGTTCCTCTCACGACCGCTGCGTCCGAGCGACATCATCGTCGACGACAACGTGCGGCGGTTCATGTCGCGCACGACAGCGGTTCCCGGCATCGAGGCGTAGCCCGGTTGAAGTGCTGCCGCTGGCGGACCGACGGGTGGCGAGCACGAGCGCTCGACAGGATGTACGCGTCATCCGCTCGGCGTTTCGTCATGTTGAAGCGCCCTCGAGGCGAGATCGTCCTGTTGGGCGATGGCGGAGAAGTGGACGAGTGCTTACCTGGGCCGACTAGGCGACCGCAGCCGCATCCTTCGCGTGCGCGAGGTCGGAGAACAGTTCCGTGTTGAAGCGGTACGCGACCATGACCTCGTCGATGACACGATCGCGCTCCTCGTCGACCCAGCCGACGGCGTCGAGCTGCTCGCGGTAGCGATCCTTGAATTCCTTCGGCTTCGCGATCTCGTCGAAGAGGTAGAAGCCGACTCCGTTCGTCTCGAAACCGAACTGGCGCTGCATGAGCGTGCGGATGATCTGGCCGCCGGAGAGGTCGCCGAGGTAGCGCGTGTAGTGGTGGGCGATGAAGCCGCCGTTCCACGTTGCCGCGACCTCGTTGATGCGCTCGACGTACGCGCGCGTCGTGGGGAGCGGGGAGATCGAGTCGCGCCAGTCGGCGCCGAGAAGGAAGGCGAGGTCGCTCTCGAGAGCGGGCAGGCGTGTGAGGTGGGGCGAAATGAAGGCCGCCGCAACCGCGTCATCGGCCATCTTGTCGGACGCCGCCTCGAGGGCTTCGTAGATGAAGAAGTGCTGGGCGACGAGGGCGATGTAGTCGTCGCGCGAGCCCTTGCCGGTCATCAGGTCGTCCATGAAGCTGGCACCCTCACTCTGGCTGTGGCCACTGCGAGTGCGCTCGCGAAGTGCTTGTGAGAACGGGATGACAGTCACGGGCGCTCCAAAGTTAGGTTGCCCTTAGTTTAGGGGGAGACCCCGCTGAGCGAAAGACACTTCAGTGATCGCGCGGTGTGATGCCGAGCTTGGCGCACGCGCGGTCGTACAGCACGACGATCTCGCGGCGGATCTCCGCGCGCTCGCTGATGGGGGCGGACCACGGCACGTCCAGCATCCGTTGGTCGCCGGCGACCGTGAAGACCCAGCTTCCCTCGTTCTCGTCGAGGTCGACCATCATCGAGGTCTCGGCGTCCGGGTCACCGAATGCCTGCGCGATGAGGAGGTTGTCGTCGTTGTGGTCGCCGTTCATGTGGGCGAGTACGGCATTGATGATGTCGGGGGAGAAGGTTGGCACGAAATCTACGGTAGCGGGTCGCCCGATGGGCCAGCATGGGTTCATGCCCATCACCCCCGACACCAAGAACTGGACCTGGGTCATCGAGAAGCCGTGTCCCGAGTGCGGGTTCGACGCCGCGACCTTCGAGGCAACGGATGTCGCCGGCATGATCCGGGACAACGCGGCCCAGTGGCCGGCGGTTCTCGCCCGCGCCGACGTACGCGACCGTCCGACCGATTCGACGTGGTCCCCGCTCGAGTACGCCGCGCACGTGCGTGACGTGCTGCGCCTGTACCGTTTCCGGCTCGCACTCATGCTCACCGAGGATGACCCGCTCTACCCGAACTGGGACCAGGACGCCACGGCGATCGACGATCGCTACAACGAGCAGGACCCCGCGATCGTGACGGCTGAACTGCTCGAAGCCGCTTCCGACTTAGCCCTGGCGTTCGAGAATGTCAGCGGTACGCAGTGGCAGCGCCCCGGTCGCCGTAGCGACGGCGTCGCGTTCACCGTCGAGACGTTCGCGAAATACTTCATCCACGACCCGATCCATCACCGCTGG
>Ga0247814_10001463_pt1 | contig 13940 bp, 11 predicted proteins | sample UWRJL179409R1_FD_179947 | JGI IMG/M metagenome (GOLD analysis project Ga0247814, IMG submission 179947) | Plant litter microbial communities from Arlington Agricultural Research Station in Wisconsin, United States - UWRJ-L179-409R-1 | ecosystem: Environmental > Terrestrial > Plant litter >...
CTTTGTAAAATGACGAGAACTTCTCTTTCAGGGTGAAAACCTGAGGACCTCCATCCGTCGACTTTTCTATGACCACCTCATTATATCCGACACCCTCTCCCCTTCTGGCCTCAATTCCTAAGCTTCTAAAAAGCTTTAACTTGAGGCTCAACTCATCAGCTACCGGCCCGCGTCGCGCGTTATCACCTCCATCCACGCCTTGCATCTCGAGCTCCTGGAGGCGAGCTTGTAAATCAACAAGCTGGGAAGAGAGGCGCTCGGACTCTATCTCAATATCAGAAGCGGCTTTTGCGATGCGAAACTTTTGTGTGTCGAGAGTTGCTATCTCAGAGGCATGAGCTGTGGAGGAGTGTGTGGATAGTGTTTCGTTGTGGTTGTTTTTGAGCGTGGTAAGAGTACGGGAGAGCTCTATACATCTGTTAGTGATATGTGCGTAAACCACAATAGAAGGATGAGTACTTTTCAGTGCGCTATCTGCTTCGCGCACGCGAAGGTCACGAGCTTGTTGTAATGTAGAGAGTGATTCATTGATGCGTGCAACAGCTTGCTTATCGGGTACTATATTGAAGTTGCCAATTGTGTGCTGAATGAGCTATGATTTTATAAGCGATGCGCCATGAACAAAAATCTTCAGCATCTTACCGTAGCGGGATCTTCGTCTAAAAGCATTTTCGCAGATACGTTATGGGAGTACTGATAAATCGGTTTTTTTTTGGCAAGTAATTTGATGTTCTGAGTGTTGACTTTCATGATGTAGAACACAAGGCTGAGAGAGTGGATTTGTTGACCTGGCAACCGTGGCCATTTTCAAGCTTCGCTCGCCTTAACTCTTATTTTTAACATCAACAATTCTTATACTTCTAAAATCGATATCACAAACAGTGAAAACATGAGGCTTAGTAGGTAGCCAGTACTTTCAAACACGATACAATTAGTTTTACGTCTACGACTACAAAGCTCTGAACTCGCCATATAGAATTGCGAACATTGTAGTCGAAAGGTGTTGGATAACCGACAGCACGTTCTAGCTTCCGGGAAGATCGAAGGAAGGATGACGCTTGTTCGGCGGTTCATTTAGGCCCCCTTGGATGACATACTTACAACGTACATGGACAACGTACATAGCGGTGGATTTGCGTGGGCTCATACTTGTAACCGTAAAATGTATTGCTAGTAGATTTTTGGTCATCTGGCTTTGACTGGTTTCATGTTGCATTCAGTGAAAGTCAAGTGGTGAAGTTACTCCGGCCCCATCTCAGCGGTTGACTGGGTAACTTAAGCGTGACGTATTTGTCTCCAGTTCACGAGCCACATGCAAGCGCCACTTTCAGAACAGACCTCGAACCAGAACCAGAACCAAAGTGCAGACAACTTCATCCTCAAACGCAACTTCCTCTTATTCTTTTCTCCCTAAACTTTTTCACCGCCCAGGTCTGTTCCATTATATTTCAGCAAGATGACTTCCTCTCTACCATGTAAGTATGGCTACAATTAAATATCCCAACTCTTTTTGGACTACAAATCTTCCACTTTACACGCGATATGAGATCTTCATCAACGAGTTTCGAGTTGAGACAGCTGAACTGACAAAAATGGTGTTTGCAGATGCCGCAGATGCAGAAAGGTTAAACCCCCAAAGTCAACATATTGATATTTAAACTAACACTTCACAAGCCCATTGAAACCACAAGAACTACAAGTCCTCCGGGCACAATACGAAAAAGAAGGCGAATATGTGGGAGTGCAAACCAAGTTCAACTTCGCATGGGTAAAGCCACTCCTCCTCCGGATCTGCAACAGCTATATTGACAGTGGCAGGGCCTGATCAAATCAAATGCGCGACAAGAACAACAAGAAGGAGTGCGCCTTCTCTCAGATATCTTCCGCACGTCTCCTGAACGAAGACGAGAATGTCTTTACTACCTTGCACTTGGTAACCACAAACTCGGAAACTACGCAGAGGCACGACGATATAACGACTTATTGCTGGAGAAGGAGCCCACAAACATGCAAGCCCAGAGTCTGAGAGGTTTGATCGATGATAAGGTTGCACGAGAAGGTATGATGGGCGTTGCTATACTCAGTGGAGTGGCTATTGCAGCTGGTGTTATTGGAGGTATGATATTTAAAGGTGTAGGAAGGAGGACGAGGTAATTTTTGATATGAGGGGAGCGAAGAGCAGTTAGTGGCAAGCGCTGTTTAAAAAGACCAGCGAATGGAGGGCCTAATAATGTATTATGAAAAAATATTCAATCACTCTCATCTAATCAGTCACAACATTGCCGTTAGAAGCCAAGTCATGCCGGACTTTTAATAATTGCATTTCACGTGGAACTCTCCTCATAATAATGTCCAGGCTCTACAGAAACAGCAATAGAAAAAAATTCTTCTTTATTTAATAACTGCGCCCTGTCATCCATGAGTTATGGAGTATGATCCACATTGTGGTACAAGTATTGTATTGCACGACCACAAGTGACGCTGAATAAGTCCTATAGGTCGACGGTGAGGATTAGAGTCGAGAGAAAAGTCATTAAACGCCACAATGTGACTGGTATTGAAATCGAACACGGCGGAATATTCCCAAAAAGTAACTTTACATACAACAGAAGAAGTGCAATGATACATATATTTCTCATCGCCACCTTGAGGTTCCAACCCCAAAAATTATCACCGGATTGGCCCACTCGCGATATAGTGCCTTCGTACCTATCACTGTTATCGATAAGCCAATAAGCCCAGTGACGCACCCCACCGCCTTGTCAACGGTCTTAGCTCATAACCACAACTATTCACGTTACCTCGTCTTTAAACAACCTCATAACTCTGTACCAAACTACTTCAAGGACAGACTCAAGCCTACCAAATCCCCATCTATTTTTCTTAAAAGATTGCCAGCACTGTTGGGGTCACACTCCCCAACAACTCACTCCAATCTGCCGCATCACCCCTCCGATACATACTCCGTACACGGCCAACGGACCGCCACACATCAACGTTATTGAGCAAAGCTGTCAGCCCTACCTACAGCACAAAAGACGAACGTATCTTGCCTTCGGGTACTACAGTTCATTTCCACCTACTTTGACTGGCCCCTCGGGCAATACATTCTGGCGTCCCGAGCTATACGAACAACTGGCCTGGCTCTGAGTCTCGGACTTAGTGCCATCGCGGCATACCAGGCCTTCCTTAATACAATGGACGACCCAGGTATTGGACCAGCTCGGGGACATTTGAACTTCTCTGCAGATCGAGAGATTGTTTTCTGCCATCAATGCTCCCACGAGTGGTTTAACGATGAGCATAATGGACTGGACTGCCCAAGATGCCAAAGTGAAATAACTGAGATTGTAAGTGTCATCAACCTGCTCTCTGGTCACCATGCCCTTACTAACATATATTAGATTACTCCTGGTGAAAGCGACCCGCGTCCAATTCGTAACCCTCGGCCTGAAACTCCCCAAGATTTTCGATCTCTACGTGAACACAATCCATGGCAACGCAATTATGATGACTCAGACCCTGATGAGGCCGATATCGAAGAGCACATTCGCACAGGACCAGGAGGATCAGTTTTTATCACCCAAACGATTCGAACTTCGAGCCCCCAACATGATTATACTCGCAGGAGAAGAATGAACGGACAACCGGTCGACCGAGAAATTAATCCGACTGCAGTCATCCAAGACTTTCAGAATATTTTGGGAAATCTATTGGGCTCTAATGTACGAGACAATAGAACGGGTAGATCAGGTCAAGATAATATCCATCAAAACCCCGCGTTTCTTCCTTTCGGGCACATTGCTCTAGGCGGTAATAATGGTAATGGAGGGCCTCCTATGGCAGGACGATTTACCTTCACTGCCGTTGCAAATAGACCAAACCAAGATCCTGACAATGATTTGTTCGGGTATGTAGCCCCATTTATATCACACCTTCAAACCCTTCACCAGATCTGAGGTTGGGTTTCAGATCTAGCAAGATATAACTGACACAATTTTTAACAGTATGCTCAGAGCATTAGGAGATGCTAGCCCGGCTAATGGCCCTAATGGCCCTAATGGCCTTCCCCCAGCACTTCACGGTCTGCTTGCAGCTCTCCTCAACCCTATAAATGCACGCCAGGGCGATGCCGTATATACGCAAGAGGCATTGGACCAAATCATATCCACTTTGATGGAGCAACACACAGCTTCAAACGCCCCGGGACCAGCACCTGCTGATGCTATTGCTTCTCTTCCTACAAAAAAGTTGGATGAAGAGTTACTCGGTCCCGAAGGCAAGGGGGAATGCAGTGTCTGTATGGATGATGTACACATTGGTTCTGAAGTTGTCGTGCTACCTTGTACGCACTGGTTCCACCAAGAATGCGCTGCTACCTGGCTACAAGAACATAACACCTGCCCGATTTGTAGAAAGGGTATTGACGGCGATAAAACTGCAGTAAATAGCCCCAGTGGACAACCTAACCAGTCAGGAGGCGAGGCTGGCCCATCTTCAGCCGGACGACGAGAAAGTTCTCGAACTAGCAATTTGAATAATTCAGCTGCATTTGCCAGTCGATTGGCTTCAATTCGAAATGTAGGACAGCGATCGCCTGAGGAAGAGCGGCAGGGATTGTGGGGTGGGCAAAGTGTTGGAAGGCGTGGATCCGAAATACGTGCTCCTCCAATGCCAGGTTCCTTCAGCCGCCATAATTCGGAACGAGGTAACACCAGCGGCAGTGACAATTCTCGCTCCTCGCGTCGAAGCTCACGCCGAAGTTCTAGCTCCGGAAACGGCACAGGAACGACTGGTGGTGCGATGGCTTGGCTCAGGGATCGATGGGGAGGTAACCAGAGACGTGATGCTTAAGAGAGTTTTATGGGATGCAACGAGCGTTGGCATTCTTCTACCGCGATGATTTACAAAGCATTCAAGGCGTTCACTGCTTCTTGTCATAAGAAATTCAAAGTTCGTACAGGGAAAGGAAAGGGTAATCTCATTCATGTGCTAGCGAAGCGCAGCAAAAGTGTATAGCGTATGTAATATAAGGTGGACTACTCAAGAAAATGGCTCAATACCCCGGCTCGAGTCTTTGCAACTTCTGATCCGTGTTCTCCTTCGCCCATTTTGTTCATTATGTCCATCATTTGTACTGATTCACGTTAATTCTATGTCTTGAATGTGGAGGTTTAAAGTCGACTCACCAACATCGGCTTTCGCTCTGATTAATAAGGAGTCTTTAGCTAGGATTTCTAACCCATTCTCCTCTTTCGCTTGGTCCTGCAGTATCTTGCCAATACACATTGCCTCTAGAAATGCTCGATGATTAAATACCCACCATACCTGCGCCTCAGCCTGAAACAACAAATAGAGCAAGAAAAACGACGAGATTGCCTCATGAGCCGCTTCTAAACAAGCCCGTACATTCATTGCCACCTCCTCACTTACACTACTATGCAACAACATCACATTATGAAAATAGTTACTAGTCAGAAACAATGTCTGTCTCACAACGCGCTTATTTCCCTGTTCACATAGTTGAGTGATTGAGGATGGAGTCCAGGAACGGAAGATATCTGGGAAGGAACGGTATACGGTGCGGAAATCGGCGACGAGCTTAGATTTTATGCGTGCACTGCTGCAGATGGGTATATCGAGGGAGCGGGGGGAACATATTGTTTCTTGGACAAGATTGGCGAGGATCCATGACCCACGCATATAGGCTGTGTCAGTAGCATTTGATTGCGCGATGCTGGAGCTGTCGTCTACGAGATCCTCGACGTTGACATCCGTGTGCGTTGCGCTGGGTGGAAGGGCCAGTAGTACTGTGAGGAATGTATCTTGAAGGAGAACTGCTTGCCAGAGCTTACGTCGGGTTTGCTTTTCAAATATCGAAGCATTGGGCGCTACAATATTGGGATCTCGATGTAGGCCCATAGCATAAGCTTGACGGACCAGTATTCCAGCAAATGCCCAACCGTCCGATGCGTGGTTGTCGTTTATCAGGAAATATGTAATGAGAACCATGGCTTGGATAGATCTAACAGATGCTTTACTAAGATAGGATGACATGCGTAAGGATTGGTGGGAGGCTGAGACGTAGAATTCCGCTGTTGACTGGCGTTCTTTCGTGGGAGTCGTGGTGACAAATTGAGCGCCCATTGCGAGCATCGCGAATATCATTGCTATGAATGCTCCATCACTTTTATTCTTTTCTGCTTGTGGTAAGGACCAGAAGTGCTCATAGTCCGCATAGAATGTTTGACGGTGTATCATTGGATAGACAGGATCCACACACTCAAAATACCGATCGAGGAGAATGTCTGCTTGCAACTTCTCGGGTAAGACGCCGATAGTCTCTGGCAGCCCGCCTTGACATGTCCAGTAGTTTGCGAAGGGGTGTTCGTTTTCAAAGATATTGGATGCTGACGGATGGGAGTAAGGGACGTGAGAGAGTAGAATTTGCAAGCCAATAGGTGAGTTGAATTGGCCCTTGGATATCTTATTTTCATCAGGTATGGAAGCTTGTCTGGGTCCTTCAAATCCGTTGCTTAGCCCAGGTTTCTTTTTAGGTGGTTTGACCATCCGTATCGCAGGGCTCTCTGGTTGAATCGTGTCTCTATTTTGTTTAGTAGCTAACTCGTGACGTTCGGGGACTACTTTACTCTGAAACATTTGCACTAATAGAATAATTACATGTCGACTGCCGTTTTGTGCCTAAAATAAGTTAGGATTCAGAAAGTTGATGTTATAGAGATAAAAACATACAAGCAATGCAGTTGGGGCGCCCTCTATCACACTAGTATACGTTAGCAAATTGGACTATCTAGTACTCAAAGAACTTGTAGGTTCGACCAAGCATATATCACAATGTCATAAGCCTTAGAAAGTGCTCTCCAGCTTAGACTAATTATTACGACACTTATCAGTTGACCCACTCAAACTACAAGTTTGCAGATCTCGAGTATGCCATACGGAACATCTTTTCACTGCATAAACATTTGAGGTACGCTAATGTCAGATGGGACCTTTATTTAATGTTGAGAAGACTCATCACACCGGGTTGTAAGGTCATACATCGCTTTCCAACGAGGGCTTTGCAACGAAGACTGAAATACTTGAATGCAACAATTACTAGTAATCAAATGTCTTCTATTCCAAAAGGAAATGATCTTGAAAAAACACCAAAGAAGGAACTCAAAAACAGCTTAGTATCAAGAGCAATGCCGACAAATTTGCAAATATCAATGAATATCAATGAATATCACTAACTTTAGTTTTTCTTTCAACACACTCCTCGCATGATAGAGTAGGCTTGTTACGCTTTTGTTTCTTCTTTGGTGGTTGAAGTGATCCATCCTCTTGCTTTCCTTCTGGATTGGTTGTGGACGAGCTTGGGGGGGACATGGCCATGGTTGACATCATGAAGCTCTAATAGGCTGCGTTTTGTGCATATGTATACACTGCATTGCAGAATGGCAGGTTCAGGGTAGGCAGCACAACAGTCGGCGTGGATGGAAATAATGAAGAGTTTGGGTTTAGTGAAGTCATTGACGTACCTATTCCCGAAGTGTGGGGAAGATGTACTGTACTACGTAAGATTGATTTGGCAGCATTGACATTTCTTGGCAAAAACAAGCCCCCTAAAGTGGAATTCGCTAATCGCGTCGCGTAAACTCAGGCGCGTCTGGTTCTCGGTCTGGTTATACATATTATCATAGAAGTCACCAAGTTCAATGGACGCAGTATCGTCGCCTTCTTTACCATTTACTTCTGACCCTGCCCTGTTTGATGACTGGGAAGAAACACTAAACCCCATTGTTCCTCCATCAAGCACCTATTCTGACGACCTCGAAGCACTTCATCTCATCCAACAAGAAGCCACCGCGGCAAAGAACAAGAGAAGGGAGGTAATTCAACATAGAGCGTGGCCGTTAGGTGCCACCTTTCGGAGTGAGGCAGATTACCCTGAGGGTAAGATAGCCCAAAATTCATTTCGAGACTGAAGTCTAAACCGAGAATAGATACCCCTCTCAAATCTCGATCATACCTCCCGAACCAGCGGCCCTTGACTTCATCGCCACCAATTACCAATATGCCCTCCGCTTCCTCCCCAGTCTCGTATCCACCAAGTTCTTCTCCGATTCCTGTAAAGCGACCTCTGCCCGTTAAGGCTTCGGAACTTCGTAAGCCAAAAGCAATTGGGGGCTTTTTAATAGATGAATCCGACGAAGATGATGTGGAAGAACCGCTCCCAAAGCGGCGAATGTTGGATGATACATCAATCCCAAGTCTACAGTTTTCAAAGGCTAGTAACAATGAAATAAACAAGAAGGGGCCTACTGGAGGCTCCCTAGTTAAGAAAGGGGAGAACGGTGGTATGGATGTGGGAGAACTATTACCTGCCACGGCTGAGAGTTTGGAAACGGGAAACAATGCGTCAACCGAAGATCAAAGTGAGCGAACAGGTCAGCCAAACATACACAATGGAGGACCCATTCGGGTTTCCAATCTCGCCCCAGCAGTAGAAAGAGATCCTCCGGCCTTGCCATCCTTTTTGGGTAGAGTTTCTGAATCTTCAGCCACTACAGCCCCTAAAGTGCTCCCATCATTCTTGAGCAGTGGCTATGCCAAGGGGTCAGACCTTATAACATGCTCTGGGAAGTCTCTGTCATTACAGCAAAAGAAAAAGGCGGCGCCAATTCCTTTTGAGCAGTTGGTCGCTGCGAGATCCACCACAAAATCCGGAAGGGCCAAGAAAAGTTATTATGGCATCGATATCCACCAACTAATCGATGAAGCAACCAAAGAGACCGAGGCCGATGCGATACAACGGTCGAATATTCCGAACGTTATACATTCAATAGAACAAATATCTGGAAAGCCAAAACGTAGGACCCTTATGTGGACTGAAAAGTATCGTGCGAGAAATTTTATGGAACTTGTTGGGGACGACCGAACGCATCGTCAGGTTCTACGATGGCTCAAAGCCTGGGATCCGATAGTATTTCCCAAATCAGGAAAGCTAAAAGCAGCCGTATCCAAACGGCCCGGAACAGAACTAGAGGAAGAGAAGACTCATAAAAAGATCCTGCTACTCACCGGCCCGCCCGGTCTTGGGAAAACAACTCTGGCACATGTCTGTGCTCGTCAGGCTGGATACGAAGTCATGGAAATTAACGCTAGTGATGAGAGAAGTAGCAATGTTGTTAGAGGTCGAATAAGAACGAGTGTAGGCACCGAAAGCGTCAAAACTGGCGCAACAGTCACGTCGAAGACAGGGCATGTTCAACAGAGTGCGCATCCTTTATGTGTTATTGTTGACGAAGTAGATGGCGTTGTTGGAGGCGCTGGAAGTTCAGGTGAAGGCGGTTTTATCAAAGCTCTGATCGATCTTATTTTACTAGATCAGAAAAATACTTCCGCCACAGGGATGAATCCAGGATATTCAAGAAAAAAGAAGAAGGGCGATGACTTCAAATTGATGAGACCTCTAATTCTTATATGCAATGATGTTTATCATCCATCTTTGCGGCCACTCAGACAATCTAGCTTTGCGGAAATTATTCATGTCCGCAAACCTCCCTTAGATGCAGTTGTCACTCGAATGAAATCGGTTTTTGAGAAAGAAGGGGTCTCATGCGATAGCGATGCAGTTCGAAGGCTGTGCGAAGCAACTTGGGGAGTGAGTGCTGCGGAGTCTCGAAAAGGAAGAGAAGGTGCTGGCGAAGGAGACCTTCGTGGAATAATGGTGGTTGGGGAGTGGGCTGCTGGGAAGCTAAAAGCGTCTTCCAAGGATGGCAAAACACGACTGACGAGAAAATGGGTTGAACAGAATATGATGACCAGCCTTGAGCACGGTGGAGGTGGCGCAAGGGGAGTTGGAAGAGGTGGTATGAAAGAAGTTGTTAATAGAGTCTTTTTGGAAGGTGCTGGTTTTCCAAAAAGCACCAATCCCACGCCAGTCCTAGACTCGTCCGATAACCAGCCCAAAACTCAACTTGGAGTGGCAGAGCTCGTCAAGAAAGCAGGAATGGAAAGACTGAGAGAAATGGTGGATACCAGTGGCGATACGGGTCGGATTATCACAGATATATTTGCAGAATACCCAAATCAGCCTTTCAACGATGACTCAATATTGTCAAAACCGGACGCAGCGTACGAATGGCTACACTTTCACGACACCTGTTCCTCTCGAGTCTTCGCAAACCAAGATTTTGAGCTGGCTCCATACCTCAGTCAGCCAGTATTAGCATGTCATCATCTATTTGCCTCACCTGCACGCCATCACTTTAGTTCAACCTATGAGCATAAGAAGTGGGGAGAGGAGGAGGAGGTTGAAGAGCCTCTTCCTTTCTCAGGTCCAAGAGCAGATTATGACGCTTTTGAGGTAGAAAAATTGAATCGCGCAACCATCCTGTCCTTGCAAGCAAATCTAAATGCCATGCTTTTACGGAGTTTTAGAAGTCCAGAAGAGATAGCTACAGGTCTGTTACCATATCTTGTAAGGATGCTTACACCGGAGATAAAGCCCATCATCGTTGGTGGCAGTGGTGATCAGAAAGGGATTGCCAGTGTTCGCAAAGAAGCTGAGAAAGCTATGGTGAAAAAAGCCGTTGATGTAATGGGTGGAGTAGGCGTCATATTTGAACGTGGTAAACTGGAAGGGGACTTTGGCAACCGAGGTACCCAGTGGGTTTATCGAATGGAACCGTACGTTCAATTTTGTATCATGCCCTAAACTGCTTTACTGACATTACTAGACCTTTGGATACTCTGGTTACGTTCGAAACATCCCCAGCTTCAGGCGTGGCGGCACCAGTTCGATATGCAGTACGACAGGTTCTTGATCAAGAGTACCAGAAGAATATCATAGTAAGAGAAAACAAAGCACGACAAGCGCGATATAAGGCTGGAAATCCAGACGATGAGGTTGATTATGCCTTTGCTACGAAGGAAAATAAGGATCATCATGCGTATGAGAAAGCATTTGCACCGAAGAAGGACTTCTTTGGACGAGTCCTAAAGGAAGAAGCAACACCACTGCAAGAAATCGATGGGAATGCCGAGGACGGAAAAGGTAGACGAAAGAAGGAAGGTAAAGGCAGCAAGGTATGGGTCAGCTTTCATGAAGGTTTCTCTGATGCTGTTCGGAAACCAATTACGATAGATGAGTTGTTAAGAGGGCTGTAGCTGCTGAGAAAATTAATGAAGCTATGTTTGTAAATAATCAATTTTGACAATCGTGTATTGGCCACAGTGGGAAAATAACGTACCCTTTGATGTAAAATGAATAAAGTGGAACCTATCGAAGTTTCCACTGCTCATTTAACGTATGTAGCACCGTCTTCTGGTTTCCTTCTCCCATTGGCGCGAAGGCATCTCGAGGTCTAAATTTTATCAAAACTCTGATAACTCAAATATAGCAATTGTTTGTACAGCTTTAACAGCGGTAAGACAGTCAAGTCAAATCCTGCCTCCACCACAACTTAAGGATGAACTTAGTGTGTCGATTTCTTGAGCGAGAATGGTTTTCATTGCATTTCTCTTCCAGTATTCCAAACGAGGATATGTGTTCATATTGGAAATGCCCAGGTCCGATCGGTATGGTGCATTTAACTAAAAAGTAATTCTAACATGTAGACAAATGCTTTCAAAGCTTCTGAAAATTCTAACTCTTGAATTATACCTTATTAAAAATATATCCTATATTTTTGGTTAGTTGTGGGGCACAAAATAGGGTATGGAAATAAGCGTACTAGAAGCATTCTCCTATAATAACAGTTTAGAGCCGCTACCCCCTGTACAGCAGTCTTTGTCTGAGCATGTAACCACCTATTCTAGTAGAGCCATCTGCTCTCTATAGAACTCTGCCTCCTTATTCCTGAAATACGCAGTCAGCAACCATGATTAAACGAAAAGCCAAACCGGTATATCTCTTACATCTCCTCTTTCGACCTCACCCTCCTATCCTCATCCTCAATCACCGGAAACTTTCCCACCTGCTCTGGTCGTTCTCTCAGATCCCAAAGCCCACCTCCGACATTCCCCTCTTCCCCCTGCAACCGGTCATAAATCCCATCTCCCTCCCCAATCTCATTTTCATTTACCCTCGTCCTAGGAATGATATGGCAATGCATGTGCGGCACCGTCTGTCCTGCATCTTTGCCATCTTGGATGGCGATGTTGAAACTGCCTTCTTCAAGCAGATCTGATGATTGGCTGCTATTGTTGGCAAAGTAAACCTTTGCGAGCATTCGCTGTACCTTTTGCACGGTGCCAAAGACGGATGTTACTTCTTCTGGAGTGAGATCCGTGAGGCGCTGAACCGGACGAAAAGGGATGACGAGCACGTGGCCGGCGAGAATGGGCTTGATATTCACTAAAGCGTAGCAGTGGGATGTTTGGTGGAAGATCTTGAGATAAGTTAATTCAGATTTGATGGGTCATCGCCGGATAGGTCTGAAGATCGTTTGTGATGATCGATGCGATATTGGAAATACTATGTTTACCTGATCTGTAACCTCGAAGGGTCCAAAGTATATCTCTTTTTTCCCTTGGCTCATCTTGCGTAATTGGAGCGAATGAAAAGAACTGTGTTTTAGGTAGTGTCGTAAGAGCATGGCATCTATAAAGTATTTATGGTTTCGCTACAGATGATATGTCGTTCAGCAGGCGTCGTAAATTTCAATACGTCACAATGACTAATGCAAGTAAAATGAAGCAAGTGAAGAATAGAATATTTAATGGCTTGCCGTAAACACATAAGGGGGTCGGAAAGTCTTTTGGGCTCTGAGCTCTTCATATTTAATCATTAGAACTAGAAAACGAGTCTGGCTTTGATTATTGTTCTATACCTGTAGTTATGCCTGAGGCAGTCGATCCATGTGTGAAGTAGTATCGTAGTTATACCTTTCATACCATACAGCTACACTAAGAACTACTAAGACTGCGGGTTACCATAATTCCTTCAATAACCATAACGCCATCGCCAATATGCAATCAAAGTTCGTGGTCCTATTCCTCCATAGCATCAGCCGCAGCCTTTTCCCGCTTCTTTCTTTTCCGTTCCTTTCTCGCCTCGTCGTCTTCATCACCATGCTTCCGTTTCTTTTCTTTCTTCTCCTTTTTAACCTCATCTTCACCCTCAGCATGCTTTCGCTTCTTCTTCTTCTCTTTCACCTCGCCATCCTCCTTCGGAGCCGTGAACTCTGATTCCCTAGCCTTCAGCTTCTCAGCCTTCTTCTCTTTCTGCTTCTCAACACGATCTTCCCTGGCAACTCTCTCTTTGGCTTGCTTCCCTAAGAAATACTCTCCGCTCTCAATCTGCAAGTCGACCTTGCTCTTCTCTTGTGGTGGCGGGAATGGCGTGTACACCTTCTTGCTCTTGTCGGTAACATTATGTGGCACTCGTCTCTTCTGCAAATTTCTCTTTTTGAAATGTGGCAAGAATCTGTCCCAGCTTTCCCCGGCCAATTCAGGGTCCTTTTGAAGTTCCCTTTTGATCATAAGCTCCTTGATATGGTAAATTGGGTGCACATTATCCATGCAGTCTTCGATAATGCGCCGGAGTTCCTTCAGTCCCTTGTACGGTCCCATAGTTGCTACAGTATTCCCCTGTACCAACATATAACATTCCGTAAGAAGTTCCAAAGCTTTCAGTGTACTACCGTTCGGTCCCAATATTCTCTGTCGCCTCTTGACAAATCGTTCTTTGTTTCTAACCAGATTCCGGATCTTAACAACATCGCAGGCAACTCCGTCTTCTAATATCTTAACAGCTTGAGGAGCGGGTACGCTGCGTGCAAGCAGTTTGATCAAGTCGCGTGCATTGAGAATCGAGGCAGGGTCATAGGTCTTCCGGGTGGTCTTGACAGTCATGGAACCTTCCACCAAATCGAGGGTACAGGCTATGCCATATTTTTCAAGAGAACGTGTGATAAGTGGCCATGCTT
>Ga0247814_10001465_pt1 | contig 13933 bp, 8 predicted proteins | sample UWRJL179409R1_FD_179947 | JGI IMG/M metagenome (GOLD analysis project Ga0247814, IMG submission 179947) | Plant litter microbial communities from Arlington Agricultural Research Station in Wisconsin, United States - UWRJ-L179-409R-1 | ecosystem: Environmental > Terrestrial > Plant litter >...
GTGGAGAAAAGAGCAGCCAGCCAAGACTGATGGTTAGGGCTAATATTGCGGCAGCCCTTGGCAGCCACCGGAGTTTGTGGATGGTGCTTTTTCGTTTTTGATTCTCAAATTGCTTATTGAACCTGTATTTCAATTTTTGCCTCTGGTGCCCAATTTGCTGGTCCGTCAACGCTTCAGCTTGAAGGTCAACGCCAGCCAGCCATTTGGCCAACCATTTACGTTCGCCACTACTGGAAGTTCCTGACTGTACTTTTTGATAAAGGCGATTTAAATCCTGGTTCTCATTCTGCATACTATAGGTTATATGCGAATGTTGAGGAAATGGCCTACAAGATTGGTGTTAAGGTTACATTAAATGTGCTTAACAATTTATTAACCACAATAAAAAAAGCAGATCTACTGGAGATAGGTTTTCTTTCGAGGCTACGGCGCGTAACCTTGCGGTGGCTCTTTCCAGCTGTACCTTCACTGTTTTGGGAGAAATCTGAAGCAATTGCGCAATTTCTTTTACAGGGCGATCGTCGGCCCTACTCATCATAAAGATTTCCTTCATGCGATCTGGCATCGTGGCAATGCAACCGTTTAAAACCGCTAAAATTTCCTGATAATGTAAATCAGCCTCCTTCAATTCCATTGAATCAGCATGCACAACGAGTTCCTGCTGATGCTTGAAGAAATCAGAAAAGCTATCCTGATGCTTTTTACTGAAACCTTTTTGTCGAAAATACATCGCGATCTTGAACCAAAGGCGGTTCCTGAGCCAGCTTTCTACTGCGTTACTAAAGGCTATGCTTTCGCGTTTCTCCCAAAGCTCTAAAAACATATCCTGCAACAAGTCGCCTGCTTCATCAGCATCTCCTATCTTTTTGTAAGCAAGCTGATAGAGGGGTTTCCAGAAACGAAGATGCAATTCCTCGAATGCATGATGATCCGATTTGGCAATCAGTGAAAACAGGTTAGCATCAGTATAAGATTTCACTTTGCAAACTTAGACTGCATGCGCTGATATTTTTGCTGATGAATGTTAATTTTATGTTATCATCCTTCATGGACTGCAGGTAATACTTATTTAAATTACTTCTAAATAAATTTGGTGATGTAAAATTACGCAGCTACTTTTGTCGACTAGAATTAATCTAAATAAACAAATGAAACACGTCTACTCTTGCATTTTTTTATCCATCTTTTTACTCACCAGTTACTCGGTCTCCGCGCAGTTAGCGTCCGGAGTTGCCAATGGTTCTATTCGTGGAAAGGTAAAAACTAATGATGGCTTACCTGCCGGCTTAGTTACCGTTCAAATTGTCGAAAACAATAAAAAGACGCTAACCAACGAATCCGGAATATTCGTATTCAACAACTTAAAAAGTGGTGAGTATACCATTAAAACCTCGTCGGTTGGTTTATTGGTACAAACTCAGAAAGTCACCGTTAAAGAGAACGAAGTTGCAACTGCAGACTTCACCTTAACAGAAAGTGGCTCTGAATTGGATGAAATTGTAATTTCCACCTACAAATCACCAAATTCAAAATCAATTGCAACTGGAAAAATTGCTATTCCTTCCAGAGACCTTCCTCAGGCTGTCCAGATTATTGGATCGCAGATCATCGCAGACCAGCAGGCGAATCGTTTGAGTGATGTATTAAAGAACGTAAACGGAGTTGCCTATGGAGAGAATCGTGGTGGCGTAAGTGGGGAAACCTTTTTTGCACGTGGATATAGCCTCGGTGGCAACAATGTGTTTAAGAATGGTGCACGTACCAGTACAGGTGGTATGCCAGAGACCAGTACATTGGAATCTGTTGAAGTATTGAAAGGAAGTGCCGCACTATTATATGGTGGTGTAAGCGGTGGTGCCGTTGTCAACATGGTTACTAAAAAGCCTAAGTTTGAGAATGGTGGTGAAGTATCGTTCCGTACAGGAAGTTATGATTTGTACAAACCAAGCCTTGATTTATATGGTCCGATCACACAGAAGCTTGCCTTCCGCGCTATCGGCACTTACGAAAAAGCAGCCAGTTATAGAAATAGTGTACATGCAGACAGAGTTTATGTCAATCCTTCATTGCTTTATAAACTTTCTGATCAGACAGAAATTATCTTACAAGGTGATTACCTGAAAAGTGATTATACGCCTGACTTCGGTGTAGGTACAATAGATAACAAGATTGTAAATATTGGCCGTTCAGCTTATCTTAATGCACCTTGGGCTTACAACAATACCAATACGGTTTCCTCACAGTTGAGTGTAAACCATCAGTTTAATAACAACTGGAAAATCAATGTATTGGGCTCTTTGCAGTCTTACAACAGAAATTACTTTAGCGCTGAGCGTCCTTTTGCAGCTGCTTCAGGTATTGCTGCCCGTAATGTTACCCGCGCTAAAACAAAAGAATTCAGTTATAACCAGCAAATTAATTTAAACGGTGAATTCAATACTGGAGGTATCCACCACAAGTTATTAGTTGGTGCTGATGCTGACCAATCTAAAACCACATCTAATGGGTTCAATTATGGTACTACTAATCCCACAACCGCTTTTAATTATGGTAATGTAAATCTCCTGGATCCTTCTACGTTTTACGGTAGCGGAATTCAACCGGTAGCAAACAATATCACCAGAACCAATGCACCAATTTACAGGATGGGGGCTTTTGTGCAGGATTTAGTTTCTTTGACTGAGGAATTTAAAGTATTGGCCGGTATCAGGTATACCTTCCAAAAGACACCAAAGACAAGGACTGATAATTTACTCACCAACGCAGTTAATCCGAACTTGGCGGTAGGTAAAATTGAAAAAGCCTTTTCTCCAAAGGTTGCCCTAATTTACCAACCACAAAAAGTAACTTCGATCTACGTGAGCTATGCAAACAGTCTGATTGGCAATACTGGACTGGACATCTATAATGCAACATTGGATCCATCATTGCTTGACCAATATGAGGCAGGAATTAAAAATGATTTCCTTGACGGGAAATTGTCTGCGAATGTAACCGCCTATAGGATTAAGAACAATAAGTTCGCACAGCAAGCCTTAGTAAAGGCTGATGGTAGTGTAAACATCGATGGTAACGTAAAAGAACTAAATGGAAAGTCATTGAGCGATGGCGTAGAATTCGACCTAACCGGAAGCTTGTTACCCGGACTAAATTTCATTGCAGGTTATAGCTATAACTTTATTCGCTACACAGAAACAAGAGATAGAACAGTACTTGTTGTTCCAGTTACTACAGCCAATCCTAATGGTGAGGTTATAATTGGAGGAACCGTAGAAGGTCAGCGTCTGGTAGGTACCACAAAAAATACGGCGAACGGATCTTTATTCTATACCCTTCAGGATGGTAAATTGAAAGGTTTGAAAGTTGGCGCATCTGCTTACTATACAGGTAACCGCAATGGTGGTTATAACGATACCAAAACACAGACCTCAAGCAGGTTGATTCCTTTAGGTGATTTCACCACGTTTGATTTATCTGGGGGGTATTCCTGGAAAAAGCTTTCTTTATTGGCTAAGATCTCCAACCTTACCAATGAGCTGAACTATTTCGTACACGAAAACTATAGCGTTAACCCAATTGCCCCTCGTCAATTTATCACGACGTTAGGTTACAGATTTTAACTGATCTGCAGATTAAAAGACAAGCCGGTCACCCTTAAGGTGGCTGGCTTTTTTTATAAGCTCAGGCCGGGTAGTTTAGAACCAGTCTACTAAACCATTGTGTTCCATAACTGTTAATTTAGGAACATGGAACCCTTTAACATTAAAATCCCTCATCAGCATACTGAACTCACCTTAACGCTACTTCCTGGCGTCGATGATCATTATTTGATCGTCTACTACGGAGGCATTTTAGGTGGGGTAGACAAAGTCGATGGCGACTGGAAGTTGAGTGATCCTGAAAGCATTTCGATAGATAATCTTCCGATATATCGTCCTTCTCCTCAAAAAAACAGAATAGAACTCGTGTTAACCGATCAAATAGCCGCAGCAATTGGGAAAAGAATTGAGGAACATTTGGAGAATCATACCAGAAAAATCCCTGGTCATTTGAGGTCCATACGGGATTAGTATTGAAAATCCAGAACTATGAAAGCAAAAAAAGCGGGAACGATCATACCGACCATTCCCGCTCATCTAAATTAACGCTCTCATATACTAATACGATCCTGCCTTCACTTTATTGTATTGACGTATAAATAATTTTAAAAAAGTCAATTGTAAGCAGCCTATTTCAACAGCGACTGTACTTTATCGTAAAGTGTTTCTGCCCGAAGGTTTGTTGCAACGATTTTACCATTGGCATCAACCAACACATTTTGTGGAATTGCACGGATATTATACAACGTAGCAGCTGGTTCTTTCCAGCCTTTTAAGCTCGACACGTGATACCATGGCATCCCATCTTTTGCAATTGCTGCTTTCCACTTTTCGCCATCCTCATCTAGTGATACGCTCAAAACTGTAAAACCTTTTTCCTTAAAAGCATTGAAAGTCTTGACCACATTTGGGTTTTCTTTTCTGCATGGACCACACCAGCTTGCCCAGAAATCAACAAGTGTGTATTTGTTAGACGCAATAACTTCTTTTAAGCTCAACGGTTTACCATCTGGTGTCGTTGAAACAAAATCCTTGAATTGCGATCCGGTTAGTGCACCTTTTGCTACAATTAGCCGTTCTTCCAACTGCTTTCCAAGGGGTGTAGCCTTAACTTCTGAGCTAAGTTTAGCAAAATATGGATAAGTAGCTTCATAATTGAGTAGGACACCCGGTGAATTCTTGTCTAAATAATACAGCGAAATATACGATGCCGGATATTCTGTCGCAAACTTATTGATGGCAATCCTTTTATTTAGCGCGTAAGCGTCAAAGCCCTCCATCAACTTATTTATATAGGCCTTCTTCTCTGCCCCCTCTGGCATATTTTTAAAGGTAGTCAATCCGTCTACAAACCATTTGTCTATAGGTCTCAACCTTTTAGCCATCACCTCATGCTCTTCAGCCATTTTTGTTCCGGTGATTTTGGCAAAGCGAATGGAATCTTTGGCAATTACTTTAAGCGTACCGTTAGCTAAGAATATGTCAATTCTATCGCCATTGTCTTCATTACCCAAGGATATTTTCGCTGCAGTTGGCATGGCTAGCGTGCCTACAAATTTAAAAGCACCCTTTTTTATTTCTGTACTATCAATTTTCTTAATTTGACCCTCGTTATAAAGCAGCTTTAGAAATCTGCCATTATAATTCTGATTTAACTTACCTTCTACTACAAAGTTTTGAGACTGCGCAACGCTGATAAAGGGTAGCATAGACAACGCAGCAAGGCTTAGGAATTTTATTTTCATCTGTTTCTTCATTAAAAGTTGTGTTTAGTTAACTGCACGCCAATTGAAATCTTTCACTTTAATTAGGTCGGTCCATTCTCCGTTAGGTGCTTGAATAAGCTCGACCACGTTTGGGTTAGTACCAACTGTGAAGCGGCGTAAAGTTCCTTTGGTTGCACTATTATAAGTTCCTACATATAAACTATTTGCTATGGGATCAATTTGAATATCAAACTTAAGCATGGTAATCTGATCGCCGCCAGTTACTGTCAACTGATAAAACTTTTCATTGCCCGGATTATAATCATAGGCATAAAGGTTATTCCCTACCGAATAAAATATCACACTGCGGTTGGATGAGAACGCATAGAAATCAGCTTTATCAAAATCAATAGCTTTTGGCAATATAGTGTAGGCATCTCGTGTGGCTGGAACTGTGCCACTAGCGTAAAACTTGTAGACATAGTGGATATTGGCGCCGTCTTTCATAATGGCAAAAGAGTTACCATTGGTAGAACCGCCATCAGTATTACGCGTATTCTCCGCATACACAAGGTGCCTTCCCGTTGGTGCCTGATTCCAGGAGAACTTACTACCTGCGGCGTCTGTAAGCGCAACAGATGGAGTGGACAAACCGAAAGATGTATAATTCATAAATCTTTCATTTTTGAGATCATACCAGACGAAGGAAGACATGTTGAGTGTTGAATAGAGGAGATACGGTGCAGCGGGCAGACGTTCTCCTTGCACAGATACCCTGTTTACTGGGTTGTTGTAGAAATCTCCTCCGTTGATTATTAAGAAGGTTGTAAAAATATCGCCGCTTTTGGTTAACATAGCGCGGTAAAGCGTGCTGCCTACCTGACCAGTAGCAAGTCGTATTTGTGGTGCTACAGCAATTGGCTGCAGTGTTGTTGGATCGATGTTTTCAGAAGTATACAATAGTTTACTAAAAGTATTCCCAGTGGTCGCTTTCATGGTTATTCGATCCAAATAATACGACCCGGATCCTGAAAATGCCCAAACTTTCGAGTAAATGGCGTCGCCACCAGTGTGCAGAAAACTTAGGGGTTCTCGCAGCCGTGGAAGTCCGCTTTCAGACAAAATATGTTTCAAATGTATGGTGTCGCTGAGCATAGAAAGCATTTCCGCTTCCGCATATCCTTGCTCATCCTCGCCCATCAGCAACAGGCCTCGTGAGTAAGGGGTACCAATTGTAAGCTTGGAATTTGCACTCCATTCCACACCGGTTTTTTTGTCTCGTACACGATAAAATAAATCGTAGGGAACTGGTTCCAGCAGAACTGGGAATTCCAGATTTCGCTCCCGACCAATCGTATCTGTTACAGTTACTAAGTTTATTGTTGCCCGCAATACCCAAAGGTAATCGTATCGTAAGGGGTCAGACTCATCCATTGTTGCTGCAATGACTGGTTTTATTCTAAGCGTATCAATATTACGCAATAGGGTATAAGTTGGGTTTACACCAGATATTTTTAACTCATTAATATCAATGTAATCATAATTCCCTTTGTCTTTACTACAGGAACCCAGGCATAACAGGGCCAAAAGAACCAAAGTGTAGTGATATATTTTCATCGGTTTATAAATTATTAGCGGTAATGATTGATCATCTTTTGGTTTTATAGATTTTTGCACGTCCATGAAATTAAGGGCCAGCAACATACGGTATTCCGATATAGGAAGTCCAGGGTACAGAACCCATCCACATCAAACGTCCGTCCTTCTCCAGAACAGGATTTTTTGCATTGTAACGTTCAATCAACACTCTTTCTCCATCCTTATATACCTGATTCATACGGGCACTGGGCATTGTTGCAGTGCTCGAGAAGTCTTGATACTTCACCCCTGCAACCTCCTCCAGAAAATTCATTTTTTCCTTACTAAAAACTCCTAAAAGACCAGACTCCCTGTTCCCTGGCTGGATAGATCCAGACCATACTACGGGTTGTACCATGATGTCGTTGATCCGCAGCATATGCATACTTGCATCAAATTCAGGTACTACTACTCCTGCATTGTAGGAAGGTATCGCGTCCCATTCGGGAAAAGATAAGGCGAAATCTTTTGTGGGTATAAGCCTGAGGCCTAAGGTTACATCTTTGAATTCCAGATCGGGCGTGCGCTTCAATTTGACAATGACATTGACCGAAACAGCCCCTGCGGGAACGGTCCAGTCCCGTTGGACAGCTTCGTAATGCTGACCTAAAATTGCTGTAGTGGAATCTGGATTAACCTCTAGCTGGAATGTTCGATCGAAGTCTTTGACCGGACCGGTGATCATTACTTTAAGTGGGAAGTCCACTTCGGCTTTATTAATCCGCACAAACTCCACGGTGCTAGATGGCTGGTATGGCCAGATGCTTTCCAGTATGGTTGACGAGCCATTGTGGCGTATCGAAAAATATACCCCTTCCTTGCCTTCATACCCCATAATCTCCTTTTTGCAGCTCCATAGCATGCTCATTAAGAAGGACAAGACGATAAATACTGCTATTTTTTTCATATTATGATTCTTAGGTTTTTAATTTCTTTGTGAGATTTCACTCTCCGGCAGGGGAACAACATAATTGTTCAATGCCATTGTTTTCGTTCCTGTCAATGCGGCATGGTTCGGAATAGTTGGTTGGGCATTTCGCTTATAAAAAAAGAATTGCTGCCCCTCTCCCATCGTTTCTTTCCTAAACTCATTGCTGATCGCTATTTTTAGTGCTGCATTATCTGCCGGATTCAGGCTGAAACTGTTACGACTAGTACGCACCTTATTTAAGTAAATAATACCTTGAGCTAAATCCGGCTGACATTCTGCTGCAATTAACAGCACTTCACTTAGCCGGATCAGCGGGATCATATAGCGACCCGGAGCGTCCACCACATCGAGATATTTCAGATTGGTTAATGCTGTGACCGTTCCTGACGACAGATTTTGCCACGCTCTTCGCCGATAATCATTTGTATCATCGTAGAGACCGTTAACACGGGTTACAGTAACATCTTGCCCCGTAAACGATAATTTGTTTGTCACCGTAAGATTGACGTTAAACAGGTTGTTATACATTTGAATGCGGTTGATGTCAAATACTGCAAACATCACCTCTGTAGAAAAAACCATATCAGGCTTGTCGCCACTTGTTGCACTAGCAGCAGTAACATAAGGGAATATTATCTTTGCGGGCGCCTGTATTTCTGCCAAGAGTGCTTCCGACTGGATAAGCGCATTGGCTTTATCACCCTGCCAAAGATAGGCACGGGCTAAGAGCGCCTTTGCCGCATAATAGTTTAGTCTATATTGGCGATAAAAAAGATCGTTTTTGCCGGCCGAATTATTGGCATTTCTAACCCCCTCCGTACGGATGGGATCCGTAGTTTCCAATAGAGAAAGGGCATTTATTAAATCGTTGGTAATCTTTTGCATAACTTGTTCAGAATTTGAGATCGGTACAACGCCAAAACCCGCTGTCGACATATAAGGAATCGCAGGTTTAAGTTTATTTGTCTCAGAATAAATAGGTCCGAACAGTCTTAGCATATCTAAATGAAGCAATGCTCGAAGCGCAATCGCTTCTCCTTTAATTATGCCATAATAAGGCTCAGGTAATGCGTTACTTGGTGCATTACCACACTTTTCTATAATTACATTACAGTTGGCTATCAGTTCATAAGCCTTCCGCCAGGCATTATCAAAAGTCAATTTTGTATTTGCAGAAGTATAGACAAAAGTAGTCCTATCAAAATAAACATGGGTGCTGCCGGGTGTGTAATAATTGCCAGACATGACATCTACAGTTCCGGCTGTCATCTCTTGGCCATACAATGCCCTGCTCGCCATTTCTGAATATATGCCGTTTATTGCCTTCATATAACCCTCCTTATTCGCGAAAAGCTGGTCTTCTCCAATGCGATCGGTTGGCTGAACCTCTACCCATTTACCGCACGACAGCAGCAAAATACTGAACCAGAGACACAGGTATATTTTATATATTATTTTCATATTATTATGTTAAAGAATTAAAAACGAACCGCTGCAGAGAAGGATACTGATCTTGCAAATGGATAGTCAAGGCCCCGCTCATTTTTGATTGTGGAAATATTAAAGATGTCATTCATATATGCCCGGACACTAACGGATGAAGCACGTACAGTTTTTAGCCACTTAGCAGTTGAGTTGTCATATCCCAACGAAAATGACTCTCCAATCAGCATGTCATTATCCGCTACAAAACGTGATGACATAGGCGTGAAATCCGTAGTTGAAATGGCTTTGAATTTTGCGTTATCTCCCGGTTTCTGCCAGCGATCATACAATGCCCGTTTATCCTGATTCAACATGACCCCTGTGGATGATATGTTTTCAACTTTATCATAAAGGGTTTGCATGAATGCTTGTCCGCCTAGGCGATATCTCATACTTATCTGGGCTGAAAAGCCTTTATACAAGAAAGTTGTTCCAATTACGCCATCTAAATTCGGATCGCTATTTCCTACAATAACCTCATCCTGATAGTTGTGCACAAATGTTTGTTCACCATTTTTGTTCAAGAAAATTTCGCGTCCGGTAGCCGGGTCAATTCCAGCGGAACGGACTGCCCAAAGATCGGAAGGACTCCCACCGTCATAATAGCGAAGCAAATTACGGCTCCTGTTACTTTGGTTAAAACTGTTTAGCTGATTTCCGATTTTGCTGTATTCCGACTTCAACTGACGCATATTTAAGTTTAAACGCCAGGTAAGTTCTTCGCTTCTTAAAAGCGCGTAGTCAGTAATTAGTGTAAATCCTTTGGTAACCTGCTGACCGAGATTTTGGGCAACTCTAGTCACTCCGGTAGATGATGGAAGCGCCACAAATACCAATAATGGGTCGGTAGACTTTACAAAATAATCTCCTGTAAATCGGAGGCGATTATTAAATGTAGACAGATTTAAACCAATGTTGCGGTCCAGTGTTGTCTGCCATTTCAAATCTTTGTTCCCCATGTTGCTGATGATCGTACTGGCACCAAATGGATTACGGTTCTCGTTGTTGTAACGGTAGATGCGCATCGAAATGTAATCGTTAAAATTCTGGTTGGCCGGGTTACCTACAGATCCGCGAAGCTTAAGTTCGTTTATCCATTTAAAATTTCCGTTTTTAATGAATGCTTCATTATGGATATTCCATCCCAGTCCAAACGACCAGATGTTCGAGAACTGTCTTTCAGAACCAAAAACAGACGACCCGTCAGATCTCAGGGTGGCATCCACCAAAAAGCGCTGATCAAAGGCATAGCCCGCATTAACAAAGAAGCTGGCGCCTCTGCGTTTAGATTCCTCGTAGCTAGGTCTTTGTGAGGGAAGATTTCTTAACGCAAAATTAGGATTAGCGAATTCATCATCTGTATAGCCGGAAACCCCAAAAGCGCTTGCCTCGCTTTTTTTCTCTTCCATTCTGCCGCCGATGACTGCATTCACTATATGCTTTGCTGCGAAAACTTTTCCATAGGTTAAGCTAAAATCACCATCATAGTTGATCTCTTTCCCATTAGACTCGTCATACCTTCCTTTTTCAAACTCATTAGAGCCTTCAAATTCAGTATTAAATGGAGAGCGAAAACTCTCATTTCGATTACTGAAACGACGAATACTGAAGCGCCCCCGTGCACGTAAAGATTCGAGGATTCGCCATTCCATCTCCGAATTGTTTGTAAAGCCATTAGTTTCCGTCTCATTAACGTTCAGGTTACTTTGATTGTACAATGGGCTATATATGTAAGCCAGAGTGGGATTACTGTAGTACTTAAAGTCTTCCAATACTTTTATGACATTACCAGAGGCATCGTATTTCCGGTAATAAGGGTTTGCCCTGGAGAAAGTGGAAAACGGTACAGCTTCTTCATTGGAGCCTACCTGATCAATACTTAAAGAGTTGTTTACAGAAAATTTTCCTTTTCGATAGAGCAGGCGTATGTTACCATTGTTAGCTTGCCTATCGGATCCTTTCATCACACCTTTAGTAAGGCCGTAATTGAAGGATGCGCTGTATCGAAGATTCGCATCACCTCCCTCAGCGAAGAGTGTATGTCTTTGCGTCAGTGTAGTACGAAGTGGTTCTGTGGTCCAGTCGGTATTTACTCCCCTACGAACTTCTGCAAGGCGATTGTTATAAACAGCCTCACTTTGCGTATTATTTCCTAATATGATACGTCCATCACTATTCAAAGCTCCATACGAACGGGATAACAATTCAAACTGCAGCTTTTCTTCTGCATTCATGAGGTTGTAGTCGGTGAGGTCAGCAAAACTCACGGTCGAATTCAGGTTGTAACTCACTTGTAACTGTCCTGGCGCTGGCCGTTTAGTTTCAATGACGATTACGCCGTTAGCTGCCTTTGAACCGTAGATTGCCGTAGCGGAAGCATCCTTCAAAATAGTTATGCTTTCTACCCGGTCCATGCTTAGGTCGTTAATAATTCTTAGCGTACTTTCAAAACCATCCAGGATAAATAAAGGCTGATTGGGGTTAGAAGAGAATTCTTCTGTCAATCCGATCACACTGCTTTTTCCTCTGATTTCGATATCCGGCATGCGGTTAGGGTTCGAACCAAATTGGTTATTATCTATGATAGCGAATGAAGGATCCAGCGTCTTCAGACTCTGTAAGATATTCTGGTTCCCTACCAGCAAGAGGTCCTTCCCTTTGTACACAGACGAGGATCCCGTGTGAACTTCCCGGTTCCGCTGGTAAATACCTGTAACCACCACTTCTCCGATAGCGTTTTCATCAGGTTCCATCTCGATGTCTAAAGTGGCTTGTTTCTGATAGTTAAGTTCGACAGTTTTCATCCCTACATAACTGAAAACAACTACCTGCTTACTCGCAGATGTAGGAATAGCTAAACTGTATCGACCTTTTTCGTCGGTCTGCGTTCGGGATTGAGTTCCTTTAAGCTGCACATTAACTCCAGACATTGCGTCCCTTGTCTGCGCATGATGCACAACACCGGTTAGCGTGCTTTGCTTCTGTACGCTGACAGGCACCGCAGCAGAATTCGGTACAATGCTGGTTGCGGAAAACGAAACCGTTTTATCCTCCACAGCAAAATCCAGCTCTTGCCCTTTAGTAACGAGCGCTAAAAATTGCTCCAGGGCCATGTTTTTAACATCTATTGTTACAGGTTTCGCTGATTCTAATAACTTTTTCTTACCAAAGACGGCATAGCCGCTTTGTTTTCTGATGGCATCGATTACCGTAGAAAAGGGAATTTTACTCCCTTTAAGCGTAATCTGTTGCGAATAGGTCGCAGCACTCACGGACATAAATCCAGTGAGCATTAGGCACATGATGGTCTTCATCACTAGTGATAAGTAAATTTTATTCATTAATTTTAACGTTGGTTTGGTTGGTGCAAATGTTTGCTAACTGTTAAGGTGACGTACCCCAATCAAATCGTTAAAAAGGGGAGGATTGCAGTCCTTTCCTTTTTTTTGTTTTTAGGGCAGTCGTAATTTCGGGTCGGTTTAGTAAGGTTACTTCATAGTGGTTGTGGTTCGGTTTAGGTTTACATTCTGTTCTTTTTGCCCGTAATGGTTAGTTGACGGTGAGAGACATCAAGTTTATAATTTATTTCATATACATCTAACAGACGCAGAACGAAGTGGATATTCTGGTTGCGAAAGGCATCTCCATCCATTTCTTCATTGGGGATCCCATTTTCATAGACCACTTTTAAATCATACCACCTGGCTACTTCTTCCATGGTTTCTTCAAAGCTCTTACCAACAAAACTAAATTTACCGTCCCTCCATGCCGTATAGCTATAAACGTCAACAGCCTTTATACTGGTATTTTTATTGGTGGTAACCGCCTGTTGATTGGGAAGAAGCACGAGGTGCTCACCTTTAGCTGTAACCGCAACCTTGCCCTCAACGAGGGTTGTTTTGACGGATGACTGCTCTGGATAGGCATTCATATTAAATTGAGTACCAAGAACTTCTACTTCCTGCTGCCGAGCAATAACCTTAAAGGGAATTTTCTCGCCATTACCCTGATATACCGACTTGACATGAAAGTAGGCCTCACCTTGTAAAGAAACAATCCGGGCATCTGAAGAGAAACGTGATGGGTATTTGATGGTAGATCCGGCGTTCAGCCAAACTTCGGTGCCATCTGGTAAAGTAATTTTATAAGTCCCACCGAGCGGGGTTTGCACAGCCAGCATCTCCTGACTTTGATCCCCTGGAGCAGTATTTGCATCTTGAACAGGTTGCCCATTCGCATAAGTGATTTTTTCACCCGTTATAATTCCAGCCTGAGTACTACTCAACACAATCGTTTTTCCGTTGGCCAGGGTAAGTGTAGCCTTATTCCCTCCGGGTTTAATGTCGGTAATAGCATACTGCTTGGTCTCTTCAGCCGTTTTATTCAACACCATGAACCAAATACCAACTACTGCGAGGAGTACGGCCGCAGCGGCCGATAACCATCCATACAAAGGGAAACGCTTTTTAACTTTCGGTTTCGGTTCTGCTACCCGCGCTAATAGGCCAGCAAGCATACGAGATTTTAAATCCTCTTCAAATTGAATCTTATCTGTAAAAATGGTTGCTTCAGCA
>Ga0247814_10001466_pt1 | contig 13932 bp, 11 predicted proteins | sample UWRJL179409R1_FD_179947 | JGI IMG/M metagenome (GOLD analysis project Ga0247814, IMG submission 179947) | Plant litter microbial communities from Arlington Agricultural Research Station in Wisconsin, United States - UWRJ-L179-409R-1 | ecosystem: Environmental > Terrestrial > Plant litter >...
TTACCCGTTTTGATGCTCCTAAGGCCAGGAAAAAGAAACCTAATAATAAGAATAAGGCACCGGAAGGCAGCAATAAAATTATTGGCAAGAGTGCAGCGGTTGCTGCGGCAGCATCGGCACCGGCAGCAGAAGGCGGTAACATTATTAAGCCTAACAATGGCGGTAATGCTAATGCCGGAGGCAACAATAGCAACAGGAATAATAATAACAGGAACAACAACAATAAAAACAGGAATAAACCATCGGGTCCGCCTAAAAATGGCCCGGCAATAACTCCGAATAATAAAAATGCAGATAATAAAGAATAGCCTTTTGGCCCTGGGGCTGCTGTTTTTAGTTTGCTCCTGCGATAAAGCAAGGGTTTTTGACGAGTATAAGGAACTGGATGGTAAATGGAATAAAGACAATGTTATTTCGTTTAACTTTGAGCAAAAAGATACGGTATCTGCATACAATCTTTTTGTAACCATCCGCAACAACAATAACTACCCGTACAGTAATATGTACCTTATTGTGCAAATGGAAGAGCCGGCAAGTAAAATAACTAAGGTAGATACCCTGGAGTACCAAATGGCAAACCCGGACGGTACACTTATGGGTAACGGCTTTAGCGATATTAAGGAAAGCAAGCTTTGGTATAAAGAAAAAGTGCGTTTCCCAAAATCAGGCAAGTATACCGTAAAAATTCAGCAGGCGGTAAGGCAGGCAGGGCAGGTTCCCGGTGTGCAGGAGCTTGATGGTGTAACCGAAGTGGGCTTTAGGATCGAATCAACAGAATAGATTAAAGAGTGTTATGGCAGTAAAGAACAATAATAATTCAGCAAACAATTTTTCGCGCTACGTAAAAGGATTTTGGAAAATATTTGGCATAGGTGTACTTGCTGTTGTGCTGTTTTTCCTTTTGGCATCATGGGGTGTTTTTGGAAAAATGCCTTCTTTTGACCAGTTAGAAAATCCCGACTCAAATGTAGCTACAGAAATTATTTCATCCGATGGTATAACAATCGGTAAGTTTTACCTTCAAAACCGTACCCCGGTTAAGTTTGCCGAACTGCCTAAGCACCTTGTAGATGCATTGGTATCTACAGAAGACGAACGCTTTTACAACCACTCCGGCATAGATGGGCGCGGTACCCTAAGGGCGGCATTAAGTCTGGGTAGCAGTGGTGGGGCAAGTACCTTAACGCAGCAGCTTGCTAAAAACCTTTTTCATGGTGAGGGTTCTAAAAACCTTTTAATGCGTATTATACAAAAAGGTAAAGAATGGATTATTGCAACCCGCCTGGAACGCCAGTATACTAAAGACGAAATTATTGCTATGTATCTTAACACGGTAGATTTTGTTAATAATGCTGTGGGTATTCGTTCGGCCTCTAAAACGTATTTTGGCAAAGAGCCTAAAGACCTTACGGTAGACGAATCTGCAATTATAGTGGGAATGTTAAAAAACCCTTCCTTATATAATCCTGCAAGGGAATCTAAAAGAAAATTAGTTACCGACAGAAGAAACACCGTATTAGGCCAGATGGTTAAAAACGGTAAGCTGTCTGAAACTGAAAAAACAAAATACGAGGCTAAGCCTTATGTGCTGCATTTTGCTCCGGAAAGCCACCAGGAGGGTATAGCTACTTATTTTAGGGAATACCTTAGGGAATTCATGAAAAAATGGGTGAAAGAAAACCTTAAAGAAGACGGTACCGAATATGACCTGTATACTGATGGCCTTAAGATATATACTACCATAGACTCTAAAATGCAGTTATATGCCGAAGAAGCAGTAGATGCGCATTTAGCTAACCTGCAGCAGCAATTTAACTCTGAACAAAAAAAGAATGTTAATGCACCGTTTGTAAACATATCTGAAGTTGAGACTAAGAAGATACTTGACAGGGCTATGCGCAACTCTGAGCGCTGGCGGATACTTACAGAAAAGGGTGTTGATGAAGACGATATTATAAAATCGTTTAGCCGGAAAACAGACATGACGGTATTTACATGGCGTGGTGAGCGCGATACGCTCATGACCCCGCTGGATTCAATCAGGTACTATAAGCACTTCCTGCAATCGGGATTAATGAGTATGGAACCTCAAACAGGCCATGTTAAGGCTTGGGTGGGCGGTATTAACTATAAGCATTTTCAGTATGATCACGTAGGGCAGGGGGCAAGGCAGGTAGGCTCTACATTTAAGCCGTTTGTATATGCAACGGCTATAGAGCAGCTGCACTACTCGCCATGCGACTCTATATTAGACGGGCCTTTTAGCATGCCTAAAGGCAAGTATGGTATAGATGCCGACTGGAATCCGCAAAACTCTAACCGCCAGTACAGGGGTATGGTTACCCTTAAGCAGGCGCTGGCAAACTCTATAAATACGGTATCGGCTAAGCTTATAGACCGTGTTGGCCCTAAAGCGGTAGTAGATATGACCAAGAACCTTGGTGTATCGTCTAAAATACCCGAGCAGCCTGCTATTGCACTGGGCGCGGTAGAAGTTACCGTGAGCGACCTTGTGGCGGCATACAGTACTTTTGCAAACCAGGGCATGTATGTAAAGCCTATGGTTATTACTAAAATAGAAGATAAAAACGGTGTTGTACTGTACCAGACAACGCCCGAAACGCATGAAGTAGTAAGTAAAGATATTGCTTATGCTGTTATTAAACTGCTGGAAGGTGTTACCGAAACAGGAAGTGGAGCGCGCCTTAAATGGGGCGGCGGCGGCGGTACCGGTTACGACCGTATGACGGGCTATCCGTATAAAATTATTAATCCTATTGCCGGTAAAACGGGTACTACACAAAACCAGTCCGATGGTTGGTTTGTGGGTATGGTGCCTAACCTTGCCACAGGTATATGGGTAGGTAACGAAGACAGGTCGGCGCACTTTAAGAGCCTTATTTATGGCCAGGGTGCAACCATGGCATTGCCTATATGGGGTATTTATATGCGAAAGATATACGATGACGACACCATGGTGTTTAAGGTGTCTGAAAAACCTTTTGAACGCCCGGCAAACCTCTCTATAAAAGTAGACTGCTGGAAACCTCCGGTTAAAGACACCACCGCGGTGGACAGTCTAAGCGTAGAAGACGAATTTGGAATATAATTTAAAAAGACCTTCAATCGAAGGTCTTTTTAAATTATATTTATATGCCAATTTAAAATAAATTGTATGATTAATAAAAAAGTACAAAACGTAGAAGAAGCCCTTAACGATATAAATAGTGGCGTAACCATTATGTTGGGGGGCTTTGGCCTTTGCGGCATTCCCGAAAATAGTATTGCCCAGCTTGTAAAAAAAGGCGTGACAGATCTTACCTGTATTTCTAACAATGCCGGGGTAGATAACTTTGGCCTTGGGCTGTTGTTGCAAAAGCGCCAGATCAAAAAGATGATATCGTCTTACGTGGGCGAGAATGCCGAGTTTGAACGCCAGATGCTTAGCGGTGAGCTGGAGGTAGAGCTTACACCACAGGGCACCCTTGCCGAAAAATGCCGTGCTGCACAGGCGGGTATCCCGGCTTTTTACACCCCTGCCGGTTATGGTACAGAGGTAGCCGAGGGTAAGGAAGCACGCGAATTTAACGGTAAAATGCACATTATGGAGGAAGCCTACAAAGCCGATTTTGCCATTGTTAAGGCCTGGAAAGGTGATGAGGCCGGTAACCTTATTTTTAAAGGCACGGCTAAAAACTTTAATGCCTGCATGGCGGGTGCTGCTAAAATTACCATTGCCGAGGTGGAAGAGCTTGTTCCTGCCGGAACATTAGACCCGAACCAGATACATATACCCGGGATTTTTGTAAAGCGCATTTTTCAGGGGGAGAAGTATGAAAAGAGGATAGAGCAAAGGACGGTGAGGAAGAAATAATTTGAAGATGAGAAATGACCGTCCAAATTTAATCGTTGAACTCACATTTACGTTTGCTTTGAATATAATCAGCTATTCTGAACAAGTGAAACTTGACAAAAAGTTTGAGATGGCTTCGCAAATTTTCAGAAGCGGAACTTCAATTGGAGCGAATATAAGAGAAGCACAAAATGCAGAAAGCAGAGCTGATTTTATACATAAATTTAAAATTGCCGCTAAAGAAGCGGATGAGGTTTATTATTGGCTTATGTTATGTAAATCGTCAGAGTTTTATCCTGATCCTGACGAGAGATTGTTTACAGATCTAAATTCTATTATTTTAATTATCATGAAAATTATTGCATCCAGTAAGGCAAAGTAATTTTCAAATCATCAAATTTTCAAATCATCAAATATGTTGAGTAAAGAAGATATCGCAAAAAGAATAGCAAAAGAAGTTAAGGACGGTTACTTTGTTAACCTTGGTATAGGCATACCCACGCTGGTGGCTAATTATGTAAGGGAAGATATTAATGTAGATTTCCAGAGTGAGAATGGGGTGCTGGGTATGGGGCCTTTTCCGTTTGAGGGCGAAGAGGATGCCGATCTTATTAATGCCGGTAAGCAAACCATAACCACGTTGCCGGGGGCCTCGTTCTTTGATTCGGCAACGAGTTTTGGCATGATACGCGGACAGCACGTAGACCTTACCATTCTTGGCGCTATGGAAGTTGCAGAGAACGGCGATATAGCCAACTGGAAAATCCCGGGCAAGATGGTAAAGGGTATGGGCGGCGCGATGGACCTGGTAGCATCTGCCGAGAATATTATTGTGGCCATGATGCACGTTAATAAAGCTGGAGAGAGCAAACTGCTTAAACGCTGCACGCTGCCGCTAACAGGTGTGGGCTGTGTTAAAAAAGTAGTGACCGAACTGGCTGTTTTAGAAATAGTACCCGAAGGTTTTAAACTGCTGGAGCGTGCTCCCGGTGTTACGGTAGAAGATATTAAAAACGCCACCGAAGGCAACCTTATTATAGAAGGCGAAATACCCGAGATGGTTATTGATTAAGCTAAAAATATAATTATAACAAAGCGGCAACTTACAGGTGTAGGTTGCCGCTTTTGTTATTGAAAGATTTCATTTCTGCTCTTCCATCTCTAAGAAAGAAATCGCTATATAGAGATTCCTCCATTCCGCTGCGCTGCATTCGGAATGGAATACACTTGTCTTTCATTTCAACTAAGGAGAAATTTGAAAGTCAGTTTATCTTATATTGTTTTATTTACAATAGTAGCACTTGCCTGGGCGGTAGGCAGCACCAGTAAATCGGCAATATTAACGTGGTACGGGCGTGTTATTACAAAGGCAATAATGTCGGCAATATCTTCGGCTTTAAGCGGCTCAAAGCCCACATATACACTCTCGGCCCTTTCGCGGTCGCCTTTAAAGCGTACTTCGCTAAACTCTGTATCTACCATGCCCGGGTTTATTGCACCTACGCGAATGCCGTACTGGTTAAGGTCCATGCGCATGCCCTGGTTAATAGCATCTACCGCATGCTTGGTTGCGCAGTACACATTACCATTTGTATATACCTCTTTACCTGCTATAGAGCCTATGTTTATAATATGTCCGCTGCGGCGCGTTACCATGCCCGGTATTATTTCCTTGCTTACGTACAGCAGTCCTTTAATATTAATGTCTATCATGGCATCCCAGTCTTCCTCGTCGCCATTTTCTATGGGGTCAAGGCCGTGGGCATTACCGGCATTGTTAATTAATACATCTATATTGGCAAAATCAGGAGGTAATGAAGCAATAGATTTTTTTACGTCTTTCTTTTTGCGCACATCAAAGTTAAGGGTATGTACTTCGGTTAAGGCCGAGAACTCGTCCTGTAGTTCGGCCAGGCGGTCTTCGCGCCTTCCGCATATAATAAGCCTGAATTTATTTTTGGCTAAAAAACGTGCCGTTGCCCTGCCTATGCCGCTCGTGGCTCCTGTTATAAGTACTGTCTTCATTTTTCTGTTTCAGATTTATGATTTCAGATTCCAGATTTTTCATGCTGTAATCTGCCTGATCTCTATTTTTATATTTATGCGCTTTACTATTATCGTTTGCGCAACGTTATTTTCGGCATAAAAATAGTCAAAAGGCATGTTAGTAAAGCAAACAAGGGTTAAAATAAATGCAAAAAACCTGTTTGATGCGTTTAGCGGCAACAGGCAGGTTTTTACAGGTCTAAAATTATTTAGTTCTTAATTAATTTCAGCGCCAATGTTTTGCCCTGTGCCGTAGTATTTACCATGTATGCCCCGGCACTTAAGCCCGAAATATCTATAGTAGACTGTGTGGCATTCAGCTCTTTTTGCAGTACCATTTGCCCCAGCATGTTGTATAGCTTTACGTTGTTTATACTGTTATTAGCGGTAAGTGTAAAAGCTGTTGTGGCAGGATTGGGCGATAGTGTTATGCCGCTAATAGCCCCAGGCTTTTCTGTATTTAAAGTGCTGCTTATATAAATACCATAATCTTCTATATCGCCAAAATTGTATGCCGCTGCACAGTTTCGCTGTTCGTTGGTTATACCGTTAATGGCGCCGGCCACCCTCATGGTAAGCATGGTATTTTGCACGGCATTGTGGGGTATGGTAACGATCTCGGTATGAACAACAGCTTCAGAATGTACAGAGCCGCCAGATGTTACCAACTCATCATTCTCAAAAATACCGTTATTATTGTAATCTATAAAGGCTTCATAAGTACCGTTAAAATTACCGTGGTTAGCATTCATTGTAATAGAAAGGGTGTAACTGCTGCCTGCCTGCAGCATGGTGTTTTCTGTACAGGTAAAGTTAGTATACGGCCCCGTTTGGGTGGTTGATTTATTAATGGTATTAAACGTTACGTTCTCTATCATGCCAAAAATAATATAGTTAGAGGTAGGGGTGCAGGCTGCTATGGCCGGCCCTGTTACTACAAAAGCATTGCTCTTAGTAATGGTTGTAGTGCCAAAACCGGTAGTTACATTTAGTTTTACTGTGTAGGTGCCGGGGTTACTTAGGGTAAATACGGGGTTTTGGTCGGTATAATTATAAACATCAGTACCATTAGTTATTATCCATAAAAAAGAAACATCGGGCCAGCTGCTGTCCTGCAAAAAAGTATTGGGTATACAGCTGGTTTTATCTACCAGTTTTACAAGCTCGCCTGCGGCACATATTACCTGCCCCGACAGGATCTCGAAATCGGCAGCGGGGGCCATTGGCGGTACAAGGCTAAGGTTTCCATTTTCCTGTAAAAGGCCTGCACGGCTAAATGTTATAGCTGCCCGCATGCGTTCTCTTTGGTCAGCAGTAAAAATATTGGCACATACTGCACCGGCACTGCTCATGTAGTTTTTTACAAAGCTATCGTCTGTACTGTTGTTGTTACAAGGGTTAGGCCCGGTTACGGCAAAACAGTTTGCCAGGCTTCGTTTGTGGGGTGGGGTGTCTTCGCAGCAATCTCCCAGGCCGGAGCCGCAGCCATTTGCCTGCGGACAGTTATCGCCATTACCGTCGCCCTCAAAAGTGTGGTATAAATACAGTGCATGGCCTATTTCGTGTGCATTTGTTTTAGCGAGGGGATCTGTAAATTCTGATGCCTTTATGATCGCTCCGTCATTTTCAGAAACGTTTGGGTAACTCGCGTAGCCAAGTATGGGGCTGTTGCCACCGTCAAATCCTGAAACAAGCCAGATGTTATAATAGCTGTCCTGGTCCCACATAGACAGCGCTTTTAATTGTGCTGCCGGCATACCTGCGGTATTGTAATATACGCCGTTGCCCATATAGCTTGGGTACTGCGACATATCTATACGGTTAATGCCGGTGGTGCATTTACCATCGGGGCCGCGTACCGCCAGGGCAAACTCTATCCCGGTATCTACACCATTACCGTCTCCGGTAGATCCCGGTACTTTCCTGTATTTTTCGTTTAGGTTTTTAATAGCGGCTTTTACGGCACCGTCACTCAGGTTTGTGCCTGTACCCGTAGCCTCGCCTTTGTGCATTATATGTACAACAACGGGTATACGGTACACCTGGTTAGCATCGCGCATTCTTTGTTGTGCGCTGTAGGTGTCAAACTCGTGTACCCTGCGTGCATAAACAGGATTTGTAGCAAGCAGGTTTCTATGAATTTCATCGGTACCGCATTGCTCATGCTGCTGTGCTTGTGCAGCAGCACAAAACAGTAGTAATAGTAAGGATACAAATTTTTTCATGAGTAGGTTTCCATAAGTCAAAAAACAGGCAAAAAACAGTTTTTATGCACTGCTTTTTAAGTCTTGTTTTGAAAGCCTCAAGATATTAAATTTTTTTATGCATTTTACAAGTTAATTTAACATTTTTTTTGAAGCGAAAAAGCGGTGTACATAAAGCATTATTTTTGCTTAATGTAATGGTTTTCGTAGTGCCTGTAACAATTAAGGGATTATAATGTGTATTTAGCGTACCCGTATTACCTATGTTGGTTTTTTTTACAAATGATATAAAACGCAGTTAATTTAACAGTTTCATACTATATTCTAAATACTTTCGTTGTAAAACTGCCATTGCTTAAACAGGTAGTGGTATATTTACAACGCAAAAAAATAAATGTAGTATTATACAGTTACTTACAAAACATATAGCACCATTAACAACACATTAACAGGTAATGCATTTTTTTCGGCAATGAATTTGCAATATAAAAAAAGCTTACTAAATTCACACTCCAAAATTTAATTACACTATGGAAGAAAATACTGCCGCTTTAGATATAAGGGCTATCAACGAAAAAATAGAGAGGGAAAGCGCATTTGTAGACCTGCTCGTTATGGAGATGAACAAAGTTATTGTAGGGCAAAAGTACATGATAGAGCGCCTGCTTATCGGTCTTTTGGGCCAGGGGCACATACTGCTGGAAGGTGTACCGGGGCTTGCAAAAACGCTTGCCATTAATACACTATCGCAGGCGGTTGCCGGCAGCTTTAGCCGTATACAGTTTACCCCCGATTTACTTCCGGCCGATGTTGTGGGTACCATGATATACAACGTGAAGCAAAACGAATTTACCATTAAAAAAGGGCCAATATTTGCAAACTTCGTGCTTGCCGATGAGATTAACAGGGCTCCGGCTAAAGTACAGTCGGCTTTGCTTGAGGCCATGCAGGAAAAGCAGGTAACCATAGGCGAAGAGACATTCAAACTTCAAAAACCGTTCCTTGTAATGGCAACCATGAACCCCGTAGAACAGGAAGGTACGTACCCGTTACCGGAAGCGCAGGTAGACCGTTTTATGCTTAAGGCCGTAATTGACTATCCTAAAATGGAAGACGAACGCCTTGTAATTCGTGCCAACCTTAAAGGTGCTTTCGAAACGGTTAATCAGGTAGTATCTGTAGACCAGATCTTACGTGCCCAAGCCGCAGTGCGTGAGGTATACATGGATGAGAAAATAGAGAAGTATATTCTTGATATTATTTTTGCTACCCGTTACCCTGAAAAATACAAGCTGGAAAAACTTAAGCCGCTTATAAGTTTTGGTTCATCGCCAAGGGGAAGTATCAACCTTGCCACCGCTGCTAAATGTTATGCATTCATCAAACGCAGGGGGTATGTTATCCCGGAAGATGTTCGCGCCGTTGTGCACGATGTACTGCGCCACCGTATAGGTATTACCTATGAGGCCGAGGCAGAAAACATTACGTCTATAGATATCATTAACAAGATCGTAAACGAGATTGAAGTTCCATAATACGTTTATAAAGTTTGAATGTTAAATGTTTAAATGTTGCCATAAGCACTTTAAATGTTTAATAGAAATTAAGTTAAAGGCAATAGTCCTGAACTTTAAAACTTTCAGCATTCCAACATTTTAACTATGTAAAATGGATACAAAAGATATAATAAAGAAGGTTCGTAAAATAGAGATAAAAACCAAAAGGCTGAGCAATCATATCTTTTCGGGAGAATATCATTCGTCGTTTAAGGGGCGCGGTATGACCTTTAGCGAGGTACGCCAGTACCAGTTTGGCGACGATGTTCGTGCTATAGACTGGAATGTTACCGCGCGCTACAACGAGCCTTACATTAAGGTATTTGAAGAAGAGCGCGAACTTACCATGATGCTTATGGTAGACATTAGCGGAAGCGAAAGTTTTGGTACGCAAAACTCTTTCAAGAAAGATATTGTGACCGAAATTGCCGCTACCATGGCATTCTCGGCAACACAAAATAACGATAAGATTGGCCTCATTTTGTTTTCCGATCAGGTAGAACTTTACATTCCGCCTAAAAAAGGAAAATCGCATGTGCTGCGCATTATCCGCGAGCTGGTAGAGTTTGAGCCTAAAAGCAAAAAGACCGATATTACCGTGGCGCTTAAGTTTATTGCAGGCGTGATTAAAAAGAGGGCTATCGTATTTTTGATATCTGATTTTATGTCGCCCGACTTTGAGCATACTCTTAAGATAGCTGCCAAGAAACACGACATTACCGGCGTACGGGTGTATGACCCGCGCGAAGAGACCATGCCAAACATTGGCCTTGTTAATATGGCCGATGCCGAAACAGGTGAGACCATGCTGGTAAACACAGGTTCTAAAAGTGTGCGCCTGCAGTATGAAAAATACTATGCCGAACGTGTAAAATATTTTAAGGAAACCTTTAGCCGCTGCGGCGCCGGGTCATTAAGCACCCGTGTAGACGAATCGTATGTAACCAAACTGCTGGGCTATTTTAAAGCCAGGGCTTAAATTCGAATTTCGTCAACAGTGTTGACGAAATTTAAATGGTTGTAAATTAAATAGATAATGATCATTAAAAAATTATATGCTATACTGTTTTTCTTTGCCGCCGTTACTGCCTTTGGGCAGCAAAAGCCGCTGCAAACCAGTATAGACAGTGCTAAAATAAAAATAGGGAGCCAGGCTAAGCTTACGCTTAAGGCCACGGTAGATACTGCTGTTAAGGTAAGTTTTCCTACGGGCAAAAACTTTGGGCAGCTGGAGGTTATTAATTCCTACCCTATAGATACCATTCGCAAAGGGGCTATTTATGAGCTGGTTAAAAAGTACGGGCTTACCCAGTTCGATTCCGGCCGGTATGTAATTCCGCGCCTTCCGGTGGTTATTAATAACAAAACGGTACAGACCGATTCGCTTGCCGTAGAGGTTTATAATATTAAGGTAGATACGCTTAAGCAAAAACTGTTTGATATAAAACCCATTGTAGAGGCTAAGAGCGATTACAGCTTTTGGTGGTGGCTTTTAGGTATAGTACTGGTGCTTGCTGCTATAGGTGCAGGGGTTTGGCACTACTTTAAAAAGTACAGGAAACCCGCTGAGAAAAAAGAAGCTGCCGTGCTTAAATCGCCTATAGAAATTGCTACAGAGCAGCTTAAAAACCTTGAAGAAAGGGAATTATTACAGCGTGGCGAAGTAAAAGAGTATTACAGCGAAATGGCCGATATTGCCCGTAACTATATAGAAGAGGCTATACACATCCCCGCTAAGGAGAGTACTACAAGCGAACTTATAGAGGCCATGCGCAGCGCCGTGAAACGCCGCAAAATGAAGCTGAAACAGGATACTTTTGAAGAGCTTGAAGGCGTACTGCGCACTGCCGACCTGGTAAAGTTTGCCAAAAGCAAACCGCTTGACTTTGAAATTGCCGAAGACCGCAGCCGTATAGAAAAAACCATTGTGGTTATAGACCGCAGCATACCCGAGGAAACCCCGGAAGATGATACCCACACCCAGCTTTGGCTGGAAGCCGAACGTAAAAAGAAGGAGAAGAAACGCAAGCGTACCATTATATGGTCGTCTGTAGCGGCGGGAGTGGTGTTGCTTATTATTTTGGGCGCTACTTTTGGCATGGATTATTTAAGGGACAATTACTTAGGCCATAATACCAAAGAGCTTTTAGATGGCGAATGGGTGCGCAGCGAGTATGGCGCCCCGGGCGTTACTCTTGAGACCCCGCGCGTGCTTAAACGTATGAACATGGAGGCCAGCGTGCCAAAAGAAACTATGGCGCTTATTAAAGACATGAGCACTTTTGGCTACGGTTCGCTAACCGAGAATTTCTATATTGAAGTGGCTACATTAAGCTATAAAAAAGAAACCGAGGTAGACCTTAATGCTATACTGGAAGGATCGAGCAAGGTTTGGGAATCACGCGGTGCCTCTAACATACTATTAAAAACAGAAGATTTTGCTACAGAGAAAGGCATTACCGGCCTGCGCTCATACGGTAATATGACCCTACCCGATCCTATTACCAAAGCACCCGTTCGTGCTTATTACGAACTGTATGTGTTTAAACAACAGGGCGGCCTGCAGCAGGTTATGGTACAGTACCGCGAAGGAGACCAGTATGGTACGCAAATACTGGAACGCATAAAAAATTCGATAGAACTTAGAACCCTGCAACAATAATTATGAAAGACGTAACTTTTTTACATCCGGGGTTCTTTTGGCTTTTTATCCTTATCCCGGTTATTATAGGCTGGTACATCTGGCAACGCAAAAACCAGTCGGCTAAGCTTACCATAAGTACGCTAAACGGCTTTAAGGCGGCACCATCAATCCTGGCTAAACTAAAGCCGGTGCTGTTTGCCTTTCGCCTTTTGGCGTTAAGCTTTATGATAGTAGCTTTGGCAAGGCCAAGAACGGTAGACGTTAGCAGCAAGATAAATTCAACCTTTGGTATAGATATCGTTATGGCAATGGACGTATCGGGCAGTATGCTGGCACGCGACCTTAAGCCTAACCGACTGGATGCTCTTAAAAACGTGGCAGCCGACTTTGTTGATAACCGCCCTAACGACCGTATAGGACTTGTGGTGTATGCCGGTGAAGCCTATACTAAAACGCCTGTAACGAGCGATAAAGAACTGGTTAAGCAGGCTATAGGATCGGTTAAATATGACGATGAGGTGCTTAAAGACGGTACGGGTATTGGCGTAGGCCTTGCCACCGCCGTTAACCGCCTTAAAGACAGCAAGGCTAAAAGTAAGGTTATTATTTTACTTACCGATGGGGTAAACAACTCCGGCTTTGTAGACCCGCGCATGGGTGCCGATATGGCTAAGGAGTATGGCATTAAAGTATATACCATAGGCATAGGTACTAATGGCAGGGCAGAGTTTCCGGTAGCTAAAAGACCCGATGGCAGCTTTGTGTACCAAATGATGGACGTAAAGATAGACCAGGACCTTATGAAAGAGATTGCTAAAAAAACCGATGGTACTTATTTTAGGGCTACCAGCAACAGCAAGCTTAAAGAAATTTATGAGCAGATAAACAAACTGGAAACTACCGAGATAGAGGAACAAAGGTTTTATAATTACGACGAAAAATACCGCCCTTGGGTATGGGCTGCCTTTGGGCTGCTGCTTGCCGAGGCGGTGTTACGTAAAACACTTTACAGAAGCTTTATATAATTATGGATTACGAGTTAGACGAATCAAAATATTTATACCTGCTGTTCATCATCCCTGTGCTGGTGCTGGTATTCCTGTATAATTTGTACTGGAAACGTAAAAAGCAGCGTGAATTTGGCAATCCGGAACTGGTTAAAAAACTTAGCCCGGACCGTTCAACATTCAAATCAACTTTAAAGCTGGTGGTGCTGTTATTGGCATTTGCCGGAATTATAATAGCATTGGTAGGCCCTAAAATAGGCACCAAGACCGAGACCGTAAAACGCGAAGGTGTAGATATTGTTTTTGCAATAGACGTTTCTAAAAGTATGCTTGCCGAAGATGTTCAGCCCAGCAGACTTACCAAAAGCAAGCAAATAGTATCGCAAATCATCAACAGCCTGGGCAGCGACCGTATAGGCATTATTGGCTATGCCGGAAGCGCTTACCCCGTGTTGCCTATTACTACTGATTATAGTGTGGCAAAAATGTTCCTGCAAAGCATGAATACCGATATGGTATCGTCTCAGGGAACTGCCATTAGCGATGCCCTCCAGCTTGCCGAAACCTTTTATGATAACCCAAAAACAAGCAAGCTGCTTATATTAGTGTCCGATGGTGAAGA
>Ga0247814_10001467_pt1 | contig 13915 bp, 15 predicted proteins | sample UWRJL179409R1_FD_179947 | JGI IMG/M metagenome (GOLD analysis project Ga0247814, IMG submission 179947) | Plant litter microbial communities from Arlington Agricultural Research Station in Wisconsin, United States - UWRJ-L179-409R-1 | ecosystem: Environmental > Terrestrial > Plant litter >...
CGCCTTCAGCCAGCTCGGTCTGGGGCGCCGGACGGTGCCACTCGACGAGGGCGAAGTCGATCACCGCGTCGAAGCTCACGCCAAGCAGCCGCTCTGCGTCAGCGACGGCCTGCTCCTGCGTCACCCCACCGGAATACGACAGCCGGATGACGTGCCGCCCCGCCGAAAACCGCTCCGCCAGCCACGGCCACTTCGCCGTCGCGTGGGTGAGCGCCCGCGGCGACGAGCCGCCCGTGAGCACCCCCGTACCCCGCGGCGCAGAGTCGAGCGCCGGTGCATCGACGACCAAAGTCGCGAGCGTGATTGTCTCTGCAGCAGGGCCCGGCGTCGCAACCAGAACGTGCCCCTCAATGCGCTCGTCACCGATCAGCACCGCACCGGGCTCGATGCCGGTGACCCGCGTGTTGAGCCGCACGTCGACGCCGAATCGCTCGAGGTCGGCCTCGAGCTCGATGACGAGCCGGTGCACGCCGCCGCGGATGCCGTTGACGGCTGCTCCGGCACGCGCGCTGGTGCGCAGGTCGCGCACCGCCCGCGCCAGCGAGCCCTCGCGCAGCAGCGCCTGCCGCAGGCCGGGGGCGATGCGGTCGAGGTCGAGCTCGTCAGGGTGCCGCGAGTGGATGCCCTGGGTGACCGGGGTGACGAGTGCGTCGAGCATTCCCCGGCCCATCCGCGTGCGCACCAGCTCGCCGAGGGTTTGTGCGTTGGCGCCGACCGTGCCGGGCATGAGCTCGTCGAGCAGCGCACGAAACGCAATGCGGTAGCCGACGACCGAGAGCACGTCGCTTGCCAGAGGCACCCCGGGGATGCCCAACAGGCTCGTAGCCGGCAGCGGCACCGTCGTGCCATCGGCGCGCTGCAGCCACGCCCCGGCCGGGTTCGGTTCGACAATGTCTTCCGCGAGACCGAGGCTCGTCGCGAGCTCGGCGACGGTGCCGCGGCGTGTGGCGAAGCTCTCGGCTCCCGCATCGAGAATCAGGTCGCCGACGACATGCGCCGCGACAGTGCCGCCGAGCCGGTCGGAAGCCTCGAAGAGCGTCACCGGCTGCCCACCGAACACGAGGGTGCGGGCGGCGACGAGGCCGGCCACTCCCCCGCCGACGACCAGGATCACAGCGAGTGCACCAGCTCGACGATGCGGGTCAGCACCTCGGGGTCGGTCTCGGGCGGCACCCCATGACCGAGGTTGAGCACGTGCGCGGGGGCAGCGCGACCACGATCGACGACATCGAGCACGTGCGCCTCGAGAACCTTCCACGGGGCGCCGAGAATGGCAGGGTCGAGGTTGCCCTGCAGCGGCACGGCGTTGCCAAGGCGAGCGGAGGCCTCATCGAGCGGCAGGCGCCAGTCGACCCCCATAACGTCGGCCCCGATGCCGTGCATGGCCTGCAACAGCGGGCCACTGCCCACGCCGAAGTGCACCTTGGGCACGTCGAGGCCGCGCAGATGCGCGAGCGCCCGCTTGGAGTGCGGGGCAACTCGGCGCACATACTGCTGCTCAGAGAGCGAGCCGACCCACGAGTCGAAGAGCTGCGCGGCCGAGGCACCCGCCTCGATCTGGGCTTTCAGAAACTCGCCGGTGACGTCGGCGCACCAGTTGAGCAGCGTCGCCCAACTCTGCGGATCGCTGTACATCATGGTGCGGGCGCGCGACTGGTCTTTCGACGGGCCGCCCTCGACCAAGTAGGAGGCGAGCGTGAATGGGGCACCCGCGAAGCCGATGAGCGGGGTGGCTCCCAGCTGCGCGACGGTCAGAGCGACGGCCTCGCGGATGGGGTCGAGAGAGGCTGGGTCGATGGGGCGAAGGGCGGCGACATCCGCTGCGGTTCGAATCGGGCTGTCGATGACGGGGCCGCGACCGGGCACGATCTCGACATCGACGCCGGCGAGCTTCACCGGAATCACGATGTCACTGAAGAAGATGGCCGCATCGACGTTGTGGCGACGCACCGGCTGCAGGGTGATCTCGCTGGCCAGCGACGGGGTGAGGCAGGCGTCGAGCATCGCGGTGCCGACGCGCAGCTCGCGGTATTCCGGCAGCGACCGACCAGCCTGCCGCATGAACCACACCGGAGGGGTCGCCTGCCGCTCACCCCGGTAGGCGCGAACGAGGGGGGACTGTGCCGTTCGGCCGTCGATGAGCGGGTGAGCGGAGGAGAGAGGCACGAACTAACATTAGATCGTGCTCCTCTGCCTCAGTTCTAACCACCAGAACGCGAGCCTTGAGGTACTCGAAAAACTCTCGCTTCATGCGGTAGACGCGACCCGCGACCTGCTCGTGAGCTCCGACTTCGTCTCCGGAGCCGTTGTTCTCGCTACGTGCAACCGCTTCGAGGCCTACCTCGACATCGACGAGCCGCTCACCGCCGCGACCGCGATTGCCCTCGCCTCGACCATGGAGGCCCTCAGCGCCGCGAGCGATATTCCGGTCGACGAGCTGCGCGCCTCCGTCGCCGTGCACGAGGGCGATGACGTTGCCCGGCACCTGTTCGCGGTGACCTCCGGACTCGAATCCGTCGTTGTCGGTGAAGACGAGATCAGCGGCCAGGTGCGCCGCGCGCTCGACGCCGCCCGCTTCGGCGGCACCACCAGCCGCGACCTTGAGCGACTCTTTCAGCGAGCAACTCACACCAGCCGCGGCGTGAAGAACGAGACCGGCATCGGCGGAGTCGAGCGCTCGCTCGTGCGCCTCTCCCTCGAGCTTGCATCGAGCCGCATCGCCGACTGGGCAGAGACGACCACCCTTGTCATCGGCACGGGGCGCTACGCCGCTACCACGGTTGCCGCGCTGCGCGGTCTCGGTGCCCGCGACATCCGGGTGTTCTCGCAGTCGGGGCGTGCCGCCGCCTTCGCCGCGAAATACGGGGTCACTGCGCAGCTCACCCTCGATATTCAGGCGGCGGATGTCGTCATCACCTGCACCGCCAACACCGTCATCGAGGCAGCGGCCTTCGATCGCGGCGGCCGCCGTCTCGTGATCGACCTCGGTCTGCCCCGCAACGTGGATCCGGCCGCGGGCCAACTCGCCAGCGTCGAGCTACTCGACCTCGAGACCATTCGCCTGCACGCCCCACTGCCAGAGCTCGACTCGCACGACCGGGCGCACGCGCTCGTGCGCGAGGCTGCTGCGGGCTTTGCGGCCGAGAGCGTCGCCGAACCGGCGATCGTCGCCCTGCGCGGCCACGTGCTCGGCACGCTCGAGGCAGAGATCGAGCGGGCACGCGCCCGCGGCGAGGGCGAAGAGACCATTCGGGCCCTTCGCCACTTCGCCAGCGTCATGCTGCACGAGCCGTCGGTGCGGGCACGCGAGCTCGCGAGTGAGGGCCGCGGCGCGGAGTTCGCCGCGGGCCTTGAAGCTGTTTACGGAGTGAGAGTGGATTCCACCTCGCGCTCCGTGCGCGACGAGACGGCCTGAGGCCGGCTCACCCCACGCGTCACCCCGGTTTTCTCGACGCGACGCGCGACGAGGTGGCCGAGGAACACGGCGAGCTGCCCGCTGCCGATCAGCAGCGCGAAGAAGGTCACCTGCGCCCACGTGGCGAGGGAGGCCAGATCGAGGCTGCGCCAGGTGACGCCGCCGTAGAGCGCGCTGATGACGAGCACCGTGCCGGCGAACAGCCAGTAGCCCCATCGCTTGTACAGCGTCACGGCAAAGGGCAACTCGACGAGCACACCGATCATCACCATGGTCACGACCGCCTGCGCTCCGTAGGGCGTGGTGGGCACGTTGACGAGCCCGGCGAAGAGCGCGGCGAGCACTCCGGCCGCGGGACGACGCAGCAACACCATCGACACGATGACCGGCAACAGCCAGAACCCCACGACCGGCGCGTAGAGCAGCGGAACGCCCTTGGCGATCGTAGCGGCGTAGTTGTTGACGGGAATCAGCAGCAGGCCGCCGGCCACGCCGATCGCGGCAACGGTGAGCAGGTAGCGGGTCGTGAAGGATCTCATACCGACTAGCATAGGGTTGCCTAACCTAAGCCCGAGGACATCGTTCGTGACCACTGCCCCCATCCCGCATCCACTGCGGGTCGATTCGGTGCGCATCCGTCACGAGGATGCCGTGGCTTTCACCCCCGACGGCGTCTCGTTCAGCGTCTCCCCCGGTGAGGTACTGCTCGTTCTCGGGCCGAGCGGCTCTGGCAAGTCGACGCTCGCCCTCGCGCTCAACGGGCTGATTCCGCACGCGATTCCTGCCGAGCTCGGCGGCACCATCTACGTCGCCGGCGTCGACACCCGCGACACGACTGTCGCCCGGGTGAGCGAGACGGTCGGAATGGTCTTTCAAGACCCGGACTCACAGATCGTCACCGGCACCCTGCTCGACGAGGTGGCCTTCGGCCCAGAAAACCTGCTCGTGCCCAAGGTCGAGGTGCTCGAGCGGGCGGAGCGGGCCCTCCGGCGCGTTGGCCTGTGGGATCGTCGCGGGGAGAACCCCGACGTGCTCTCCGGTGGCGGACGCCAACGGCTCGCCATCGCCTGTGCCCTCGCCCTCGGCTCACCGGTCATCGTGCTCGACGAGCCGACGGCCAACCTCGACCCTGTCGGCATCGAGGAGGTCTATGCCGCCCTCGCCGACCTCGTCGCCGACGGCGAGCACGCGATCGTGCTCGTTGAACACAACCTCGACGCTGCCCTCGACCTTGTCGACCGCGTACTCGTCATCGACGCAGAGGGCCGCCTCGTGCTCGACGGCCCTGCCCGCGAGACACTGACCAACAACGTCGACCGCCTGGTCGAGCTGGGAGTCTGGCTGCCGGTCTCGACGCTGGCTGCCCTGCGTCTTCGGGCGTCCGGCATCCCGGTAGAGCCGCTGCCGCTCACGCCGACCGAGCTGACCGCCGCGCTCGATCGGGTCGAGTTGCCACCGCCGCCTCACCCTCAGGCCGGTCTCGACAGGCTCGACCCGGTGATCACGGTGACTGACCTGCACGTCAGCCGCGGTCGCAGCGACGTGCTGCGCGGCGTCTCGCTCGAGATCGCCCGCGGCGACTTTCTTGCCATCGTCGGTGAGAACGGCGCGGGCAAGACCACCCTGCTGCAGGCGATCGCTGGCGTGGTGCGACCGCCGCGCGGCGCCGTCACGGTCGACGGGCTCGACCCGGCCCGGGCAGACGTGCGTGCACTCAGCCGTGCGATCGGGTTTGTCTTTCAGAATCCAGAGCACCAGTTCATCCGCGACACCGTCGCAGAGGAACTCGCCCACGGCCTCGAGATCCAGCACCTTCCGCGACACGAGATCGAGGAGCGCGTCGAGCGGATGCTGCACCGCTTCGGCCTCACCGCCCACCGCGCGCAGCACCCCTTCCTGCTCTCGGGCGGCCAGAAGCGTCGCCTCTCCGTCGGCACGGCCCTCATCGCCGGCGCCCCCGTTCTGGCCCTCGACGAGCCAACCTTCGGGCAGGATCGCGAGCGCGCCGCGGAGCTTCTCGACATGCTGGCGCAGCTCAACGCCGACGGCACGACGGTCATCGTCGTCACACACGACATGCAGCTCGTGGCTGACTACAGCTCGCACGTTGCGGTCTTGCGCGACGGGCAGCTGCTCGCCACGGACACGACGGCCGCCGTGCTTGCTGGTGACCTTCTGGAGCAGGCGGGGCTGCGGCATCCACCCCTCGCCCGCGCGATGCGGGCGCTGCACGACGAGCGCTGGCGCGGCATCGCCAAACTGGCGGACCTGCCGTGACCACGACGATCAACCCCTACGCCGAGCGCGTCGACCACGGCCCGGTGCGCTTTCTGCACCGGCTCAACCCGCTCGCCACGATCGCCGCACCCATGCCGGCGATCGTGCTGCTGATTCTCGCGCGCGACGTCGCGACCCCCGTCTCACTCTTCACCCTCGCCCTCGTGCTGCTGCTCGTCGGGGCGCACCTTCGGCCGCGCATGCTGCTGCTCGTGCTTGTCGTCCTTCCGCTGCTCGCCGCACTGCTGTCGCTGAGCTTCGGCCTATGGGCCGATGCGTCGAAGCTGCCGCAGTCGACCGTGCTGCTGCAGGTGGGCGACTACCGCTTCACCACGGCGGCGTGGATGCTCGGCCTCGCCACTTCGACTCGCCTCACCGCGATCGTCGCCCTGTCGCTGCTCGCCGGCCTAACCAGCACCGGGCCCGACCTCGTGCGCGCGATGGTGCAGCAGCTGCGGGTGCCGTACCGCATCGGCTACACGGCCCTGGCCGCGTTCCGCTTCGTGCCGCGCTTCGGGCACGAGCTCGAGGTGATTCGTGCGGCGCACCGGGTGCGTGGCATGGCCGGTGGGCGGGGTCCGATCGCGGGTGTGCGGCGCTACCTCGGCTACGTCGTTCCGCTGCTGGCCGGCGCCATTCGGCACGCCGAGCGCGTCGCCCTCGCCATGGACTCCCGGGCCTTCGGCGCTCACGCGCGACGCACCGAGCGCTACGTCGTGCCGTTCCGCCTGCGCGATGGCGTCTTCATTTTGCTGTTCTGGGCGGCCACCGCGGCCGCCTTCCTTCTCATCCCCACTCTGGAGTTGCCGTGAGTTTCGCCGTTCGCCCCACCGCCCCCACCCTCGCCGTCGTCGACGTCGTGCGCACCGAGCGGGTCAGCCCCAACTTCGTGCGCGTCACCGTCGGTGGCGAGCAGCTCGCCCCGCTGCCGAACGACGGCTGGGACCAGTGGTTTCGCCTCTTTCTGCCCAACGCCAGCGGCACCACCAGCTGGGCGCTGCCGAGCCGCGTCGACATGATCGGTTACCTCAAGTTCAAGCGCATGCCCGACGACGTGCGCCCGGTCATGCGCAATTACACGATCCGCGAGCACCGGCCTGAGGCCAACGAGCTCGACATCGACTTCGTCGTGCACGGCGACGAGGGCGTGGCTGGCCGCTGGGCGCTCAATGCCGCCGTCGGCGAGCGCGTCGCCCTGCTCGACCAGGGCCGTGGATACGAGCCGCCCGCCGGCACCACCGCTCACCTGCTCGTCGCCGACGAGACCGGACTGCCCGCCGTCGTCGGAATTCTGCGCGACCTGCCGCGCGACGCGACCGGCGCCGCCTACATCGAGATTCCCGACGCCGCCGACGAGCAGCCGACGGATGCCCCGGCCGGCGTCGACGTGCACTGGGTCGTGCGCGACCACGGCACCCGCCCCGGCGGCACGGTGCTCGACGTCGTGAAGAGCAACCCGATTCCAACGGGCACGCTCGCCGCCTACCTCGTCGGCGAGCAGCTGCTGCCGACGAGCCTTCGCCGGTGGCTCGTGCAGGAGCACAGCGTGCCCAAGCAGGCCATCACCTTTGTGGGCTACTGGAAGATGGCCAAGTAGCGTTGCTCTCATGACAGAGACGACGATCAGCGTTCAGGGCCACCACAGCGCCTGGTACAAGGCCGAGCGGGCGACGGTCGTCGTCAGCATCGCCTTCGACGGCCCGCAGCGCGACCCGGTGTTCGCCTCGGCCACCGCGGCTCTCGACGCCGTGCGCGAGACGGTGCTCTCACGCCATGACGCCAGCGCCGGCCCGATCACCTGGTGGTCGGCCGACAGCGTGCGCGTCTGGTCGGAGCGCCCGTGGAACAACGAGGGCAAGCAACTCGACCCCGTGCACCACGCGGCCCTCGACCTCACTGCCAAGTTCAAGGACTTCGAGGCGCTAGCCAGCTGGATCGAACTCGTCGTCGCCATTCCCGGTGCGAACATCGGCGGCATCTCGTGGTCGCTCACCGACGCGACCGCGACCTCTGCGACGACCGAAGTGCGCAGCCGCGCCGTCAAGGATGCCGTTGCCAAGGCAACCGTCTACGCCCAGAGCATCGGACTCGGCTCCGTCACCGCCACCGCAATCGCCGACCCCGGCATGCTCGGCGACTCATCTTCTGGCGGATCCCCCGTCGTCATGGACCGCATGATGGCCAAGTTCGGCGGCGCCCCCACCCTCGAGCTCAAGCCAGAGGAACTTGAGGTCAGCGCGAGTGTCGACGCGCGTTTCATTGCCCGCTAGCCACACGAGCCGTACCCTCTAGTCACACCACCGAGGAGGAGACATCATGGGCGCATTGGACGAGGCAAAGGACAACCTGGCCGAGGGCCTCGAGACGGCGAAAGACGCCGTCGAAGACGCGGCAGAGTTCGTCGCCGACAAGTCGAGCGACGCCGCCGACTTTCTCATCGGCAAGGCCGGCGCCGCGAGGGCCTTCGTCAAGCAGAAGCTCGACGACGAACCAGAGGTGCCGCCAACGGCCTAGAAAACCGTGATCAGCAAGAACAGCAGCCCGCCGACGTACGCGAGAGCCGCTGATCCGGCGAGGGTGGCCGCGACCTTCCACGACGCATTCACCCCGGCAACGCCGAGCAGCAGCAGCGCGATGGCAAAGACCACGGATGCCACGGCGACCTGGGCGGATTTCACGCCCGCGGCATCCGCCAGTTGATTCGCGACAAACGAGCTGTACTGCAGCGAGTGCGGCTGCGAGAACAGCTGCGTCTCGTACTCCGGCTGCAGAAGAGGCGTGAGCTCTTCTGCGAAGTCCGCATCGCGCCAGAGCACCCACTGCTCATAGAACCCGGGGCTCGCGCTGCTGAGCAGCGCCTGCTGCTCTTGGGCGATGTCATCGGCGCGCTCCGGGTAGAGCACCGCCTCTGACTCGAGAGTGAAGGCTCGGGTGAGCTTGGCGCCGTCCTGCTTGAAGATCAGCTGAGCGGTGAGCAGCTCGGTGAGGTTGCGGTCGCGCATCTGCACCGCGACCTGCCGGTAGTCGTCGGCCTCCAGCGCCCAGACCGAGGCCTGGTATGCCCCGAGTGCGGTCGTCACCGACACGAGCCCGAGCAGAATGGCCGTGACCAGCTCGATGACCCCGCGGATGCTCGCCGCCATCAGAAGGCCCCCGCTGCAATCACGAGCGCCCCGAGAAACACCGCGGTACCGAGGCCGAGCACGGCGATGCGGATGCGCCGGCTGCGGTTCACCCCCGCGATGCCGATCAGAAATAGCGAGAGCGCGTTAGTCAGTGAAGCCTGCGCGAGAATCTGCGCGCGCTCCTTGAAGCTATCTTCAAGGCCCGCGGTCAGGCGCGCTACATAGGCGTAGGACTGCGCGTAGCCGTCGCGCTGCACGAGATAGTCCTCGTCATCAAGCGCAGGCGCGTCATCGGGAAACGCGAGGCCACCCCAGACATACCAAGCGTCAGAGAAGTACGGGCTCGCACGGCTGAGTTCTGTAGCAACAGCATTGCTCAGCGTCAGCTGCTCGAGCGGGTCGGTCGAGGCGACGTAGGCCTCGAAGAGCAGGCGTGCCTTCGCACTCACCTCGGCGTCGGTCGAGCGCGAGTAGTCGGCGAGCACGGACTGCGTCACGGCCACATCGCGGGCGTTCGCCGAGTCGCGCTCGAAGCTCTCAGAGGCCATCGTCCAGCTCTGCCCCTGCCAGGCGAGCAGAGCGGTCACGAGTGACACGATGCCGAGCAGCACCGCCGTCACAAACTCGATCGCTCGGGACTCGGATGCTGACTGCACAAACGAATTGTGCCAACTAAGTCGGCCGTGCGCTACGGTATCGCTGTGACCGAGCTACCCGTCGAGAAGCCGGAGTTTCGGCCGCGCTGGGCACTCTTCGGCATCATCGCCGCGAGCGTGGTGCTGTTCATCATTCTGGCCGTCATCGTGGTCAAGGTCGTGGCCGCCTCCCCGCCGGTGCAGCTGGGCGTCACCGACGCAGGCGACCTGCAGCTCGGCTCCTGCCTCGAGCAGGCAGCGGTCGACCTCGAGGAGTACACGGTTGTCGATTGCGGGCTCGCGCATCCACAGCAGATTGTGGCGACGATCGACCTCGGCAAGACCGAGAACGTCTACACGCAGTACAGCGCCATGAGCGTCTACGCCCAAGAGATCTGCGACCGCCTCATCGAGTACCGCCTCTACCTGCGCGAAGGCCCCGCCTACGACGACTACGAGTTCGTGGTCGTTGACATGCCGTCACAGGGCGAGTTCGACGACGGCGAGCAGCGTGCGCTCTGCGCGATCATCGCCTCGGACGGCGACGACCTCACCGAGAGCTTCTACCGGGCGATGCCCTAGGCGCCTGTCGACAGCTCAGTCGCCGAGGTTGCGCTGTGTGCCCATGGCACGGTCGGCCTCGCGCTTGTCCTGTCGCTCACGCAGGGTCTGGCGCTTGTCGTACTCGCGCTTACCCTTCGCGACCGCGAGCTCGACCTTGGCGTTGCCGTCGCTGAAGTAGATCGACAGCGGAATCAGCGTGTAGCCGCCCTCTTTGACCTTGTTGTGGATCTTGAGAATCTGCGCTTTGTGCAGCAGCATCTTGCGCTTGCGCCGCACCGGGTGGTTGTTCCACGAGCCGTGGTTGAACTCTGGGATGTGCACGGCGTCGAGCCAGGCCTCCCCGTGCTCGATGAAGCCGTAGCCGTCGACGAGCGACGCGCGCCCGGCGCGCAGCGATTTGACCTCGGTGCCGGTAAGCACGAGGCCTGCTTCGTAGGTGTCCTCGATTGTGTAATCGTGGCGAGCCTTACGGTTGCTTGCGACAACCTTCTGGCCCTTCTCGCGTGGCATGGTCTATCTCCTGTTGTGGCTGCAAATCAGCAGCCCATCAGTTTAGACCTTTAGATAGCGATTGATGGCAAACCCGGCGGATGCCGCAGCCAGCACCCCACCGAGAACGATCAGCACCGGAACCACCAGCAGCGCATCCCCGAGCCCGATGAGAGCGGTCGTGCTTGGCAGCGCCGTCGTCAGGTAGCCGCGCACGAAGAACTGCACGATCGCCACGATCGCGCCACCGGCGAGAATCGAGCCGATCAGAGCCGCGAACACGCCCTCGAGAATGAACGGCGTCTGAATGAACCGGTTCGACGCCCCGACCAGTCGCATGATGCCGAGCTCTCGCCGTCGACTGAAGGCGCTGAGGCGAATCGTCGTGGCGATGAGCAGCACCGCGGCGATCAGCATGAGCACGGCGAGACCGATCGCGGTGTAGCTGGCGGCATTGAGGATGCCGAAGATCTGATCGAGATACTTGCGCTGGTCAACCACACTCTCCACACCCGCAAGCCCCGACAGGCTCTCGATGAGCACGTCGGCGTTCGATGGATCCTTGAGGTTCACCCGGTAGCTCTCGTTGAGCATCTCGGGCTTCACGAACGAGGCGTAGGAGCTGTCGCTGAGGAAGGTCTGAAAGTTCTGGTAGGCGAGGTCGTGGTTCTCGAACTCGAACTTCTCGATGTACTGGGCGAGATCGGTCGAAGTGAGCTCTGCCTCGACGGCAGCCTTCTGCTCTGCAGTCGCCTCCTCCTGCGCGCAGTTGCCGGTCGCCTGCGTCTCGGTGCAGAGGTAGACGGCGACCTGCGCGCGGTCGTACCAGTAGCCCTTCATCTGCACGATCTGCAGCTGCAACAGAATCGCGGCGCCGACGAAGGTGAGCGAGATGAAGGTGACGAGGATCACCGAGATGACCATCGAGATGTTGCGACGAAGACCGCTCGCGGCCTCGCCCATGACGAGTCCGAACCTCACAGGCTGGCCTCCCCATCCGTACCGGCCATTCCGAAGGTCTGGATCGGCATCGACTGGGTCTGGTATCCGCCCTGGCGTTCGTCACGCACGATCTGGCCGCCGATGAGCTCGATGACCCGGCGCTTCATCTGGTCGACGATGCCGGCGTCGTGGGTGGCCATGACGACGGTGGTGCCGCCGAGGTTGATGCGCTCGAGCAGCGTCATGATGCCCTGGCTGGTGGCGGGGTCGAGGTTGCCAGTGGGCTCATCCGCCAGCAAGATTGCCGGCTTGTTGACGATGGCGCGCGCGATCGCGACGCGCTGCTGCTCACCGCCCGAGAGTTCGTGCGGAAACCGCGCCGTCTTGCCCGAGAGGCCGACCATCTTGAGCACGTCGGGCACGGCCTCCTGAATGAAACCCTTGCTCTTGCCGATCACCTGCAGCGTGAAGGCGACGTTGTCAAAGACGGTCTTCTGCGGCAGCAGGCGGAAGTCTTGAAAGACCACGCCGAGGTTGCGGCGAAAGTAGGGCACCTTGCGGCTCGAGAGCGTGGTGAGCTGCTGGCCGAGCACGTGGATGTCACCCTTCGAGGGCTTCTCTTCGCGCAGCACGAGTCGCAGAAAACTCGACTTGCCGGAGCCGCTGGCGCCGACGAGAAAGACGAACTCCCCCTTGAGAATCTCGAGGCTCACATTGTTGAGCGCCGGCCGGGGGTTGCTGGTGTACAGCTTGGAGACAGAGTCGAACCGAATCATTGCTTCGAGCCTAGGCAGGTGCTGCTGCTCTGCCCGGCGCGACACCCGCTTTCACAGGTTGCTACTCGTCGATCGCCCTCTTGCGCCACTTGATGCCGGCGTTGATGAAGCCGTCGAGGTCGCCGTCGAAGACAATCGCCGGGTTGCCGACCTCGTGGCCGGTGCGCAGGTCTTTGACGAGCTGCTGGCCATAGAGAAAGTACGAACGCATCTGGTCGCCCCAGCTCGCGGTGATCGTACCTGCGAGCTCCTTCTTTTTCGCGGCCTCCTCCTCGCGCTGCAGCAGCATGAGGCGGGTCTGCAGCACGCGCATGGCGACAGCGCGGTTCTGGATCTGCGACTTCTCGTTCTGCATCGAGACGACAATGCCGGTCGGAATATGCGTGATGCGCACGGCAGAGTCGGTCGTGTTGACGCTCTGTCCACCCGGACCGGATGATCGGAAGACATCAACACGGATGTCGCCTTCCGGCACGTCGACGCTCACCGCCTCCTCCATGATCGGAATGACCTCGACCGCGGCGAAGCTGGTCTGGCGCTTGTCGGCCGAGCCGAAGGGGCTGATGCGGGCGAGGCGGTGCGTGCCGGCCTCGACGCTGAGCGTGCCGAAGGCGTAGGGGGCGTCGACCTCGAAGGTCGCCGACTTGATGCCCGCGCCCTCGGCGAAGGAGGTGTCGAGAATCTTGACGGGGTACTTGTGGCGCTCCGCGTAGCGCAGGTACATGCGCATCAGCATCTCGGCGAAGTCGGTCGCATCGTCGCCGCCCGCTCCGGAGCGGATGGTGACCACCGCACCGCGCTCGTCGTACTCGCCATCGAGCAGCGTCTGCACCTCGAGGTCGCCGATGACCTTCTGCAGGGATGCGAGCTCAGCCCGTGCCTCATCCGCGCTCTCCTGGTCGTCGCCCTCGATCGCCATCTGCACGAGAACATTGAGGTCGTCGAGGCGCCGCTCGACCGCGACGATGCGGGCCAGCTCTGACTGCGCGTGGCTGAGCGCGCTCGTGATCTTCTGTGCCTTGTCGGTGTCGTCCCACAGGTCGGGAACACCGGCCTGTTCGCTGAGGTCGGCGATCTCGGCGGTGAGCCGCTCCACCCCGACAACCGATCGGATGTCGTCGAAGGTGGCGGTGAGCGTCGCGATCTCTGCAGCGATATCCAGGTCATTCATAACCCCGCGAGTCTACCCGGGTGGTCTGCGGGCCGCCGTGGAGCCCTAGTCGAACACCGAGCGCGCGACCGCCGTCACCTCGATCGGGATGCCCTCTGGCACAAGCAGGGAGACGATGGGTGGTGTCCAGAGGGCACTGAGTGTGACCGTCGCACTGCGGCCGTCGACGGTTTCGGCGCGGTCGATGCGCAGCGATTGAAAATCGCTCGGGGTGGTCGCGATGTAGCTGGTGACGGCGGCAGCGACATCCGGACTCTCGAGAATGGGACGCGGACCGGACGGGGTCAGCGAGACGGCGGTGAGGTCGAAGGCTTCCGCGCCGACGAGAGCGGCGCCGTCGGCGAGGGTGAAGAGGCGCTTGCGCTCTAGGTAGAGGGAGCTCGCGGCGACGACCAGCAGCACGAGCACCAGCGACAGGACGCCGTAGAAGATGGTCAGCAGCAGGGTGGACCCCTCGTCGTCTCTCACCGCGACCCCCAGAACCGCGACACCTGCTGCGTCGCCGTCGATGTGACCGGCAC
>Ga0247814_10001469_pt1 | contig 13887 bp, 10 predicted proteins | sample UWRJL179409R1_FD_179947 | JGI IMG/M metagenome (GOLD analysis project Ga0247814, IMG submission 179947) | Plant litter microbial communities from Arlington Agricultural Research Station in Wisconsin, United States - UWRJ-L179-409R-1 | ecosystem: Environmental > Terrestrial > Plant litter >...
GAACATCCTTTGCGTGGCACTAACGACGAGCGCTTTGGCCCGAGGTTTGTAAATATGAGCGAGCCGTACAGCCGTGCCATAATTGCAGCTGCCAAAGAAATTGCAGTAAAACAAAATATAGAAGTTAAAGAAGGTGTTTACCTTGGCCTGCAGGGGCCAACATTTGAAACCCCGGCCGAATACCGCATGGTAAAGATACTGGGCGCCGATTGCGTGGGCATGAGCACCGTACCCGAAGTTATAGTGGCGCGCCACATGGAGATGGAGTGTTTTGGCTTGTCTGTAATTACAGACATGGGCGATGTAGGGGCCAACCTCGCGGCAACAAGCCATGAAGAAGTGCTGGAAGCTGCCCGTAAAGCCGAGCCCAAAGTGCGCAGCCTTATAAAGGAACTTATCGAAAGGGATTAGTTAGATTATTAGATCTTGGATGGTTGGATCTTTAGATTAACGGATAAGGAGTGGAAGGTGGGATGCAGGAGATGCCGCAATTAGATTGTCAGATCCAATTATCAGTATAAAATATCATAGTCTGATTGTACTTTGAATAAGACAAAAATAAAAGAAATAATAGCCGCACTTCGACAAGCTCAGTGTGCTTGTCATTCTTTTATTTTCAGGTAAAACATCATTAAATATACAGTCAGGCTGAGCTTGTCGAAGCCGACTGTTATATTTAATGATGTTTAGACTATTAAATATTTATATTTGGTATTATATCCTATTCTAATTGTCTAACAATCCAAAAGTCCAATAATTGCGAAATAAAAAAGGATTATTAAGATGCAGCTGCACTCAATAATCCCTATATATCTAATCGAATAATCCAACAGTCTAATAATCCAACAGTCCAAAGATCCAACTATCCAATAATCCAAAAAATTATCCCCTCTGCCTTACCACTTCATATAAAAAAGCGCCGCAGGCTACCGATACGTTAAGTGAGCCAATGGTTCCAAACATAGGTAGTTTTGCTTTTTCGTCTACAATTTTAAGTACGCTTGGGTTAATACCGCGGTCTTCGCTGCCCATTATTATAGCTAACGGTTCGGTTAACGAAAGTTCGTATAAAGAGCTTTCGGTCTTTTCGGTAGCGGCAACGGTTTTAATGCCCGATCCCTGCAGGTGGAAAATAGCATCTTTAATATGCTCCACTTTGCATATAGGCACATTAAACACCGCCCCGGCCGATGTTTTTACCGTATCGCCATTTACCGGTGCCGACCCTTGTTTTTGTATAATAATACCGTTAACGCCTGTACATTCGGCAGTACGAATAATAGCACCAAAGTTTCGCGCGTCAGACAGTTGGTCCAGTATAAGGAACAACGGTGTTTTACCGCTTTCCAGTACTTCCTCAACCATTTTTTCCAGCGTATAAAAAGCAATAGGGGCAATGGTTGCTACCGCTCCCTGGTGATTGTTAGGTGTAAGGCGGTTAAGTTTTTCTACCGGCACATAGCTAAAGTTTATGCTCTTTTGCTTCATGGCCTTCATAAGGTCTTTCATAAGGTCGCCCTGGGCATCCTTTTGTATAAAAACCTTATCTATTTCTTTCCCTGCGTGTATAGCTTCTATAATAGCACGTATGCCAAAAATCTGGTGTTCTTTTTCCATAGCGCAAAGGTATAAAAAAAACCACCAGCGTTAACTGATGGTTTTTTGTAAAGATTTAAATTTTCTTAGTTTACATCCCAGAAAATTTTAGTGGTAAGATTATCTCCCCCTATAGCCTGAGATGCTGCAGTCCAGTTTGCGTTATTTACCGTTTGCTCATTAATTGGATACGTAAAGCGTACAGGTATTTGCCCGTCTGATGCAGTTACTGCATTTATAGCAGGGGTAAGTGTTGGTGCATCCAGCCTGCGCCATGCCGTCCATGATTCAAAAGACCTGTTAAAATAAGCAATCCATTCCTGAACCCCTATTTTTTGCTTCCAGTCTCCGGCAGCAGTGCTGTAAGCAACATCCGGCCTTGCCAGGTAGGTGGTTACGTTAGCTGCACCCCAATAATCAAACGAAGCTGTAATTGCATCATTATAGTATTGTTCTGCAGAGCCATTTACATTATATCCCCTTGCGGCGGCTTCGGCTAAGTAAAAGTTAACTTCGGTAGCTTCAAATAAAAGAGCCTCTAATGCGGCATCTTCTAAAATAGTACCCGGTGCAGAGAAGTTATAGTAATTATTTCCTGCACCATTTACACCGCCTACATAAGCTCCATCAAGTGCCTGAAAATAAATTGGCCTGCGTGGGTCTTCTAATGCATTCATTGCATTTACTATGGTTGATGAAGCAACATAATCATTCCTGTTACTGGCAACAATTTGCGCATACAACGGATTGTAAAAAGGAGCATTGCCCGAATAATCAAAAGTTGCATTTTGGGTATTGGTTAAAATAACCCCATCTGCTACGGCGCTTTCAATGGTTGTTTGTGCAAGTGTGCTGTTAACGTCGGCAATATTAACGCCCAGTTTTACTTTTAGCGAATTGCCAAAAAGGCGCCAGCCTGCAATATCGCCCCTGTAAATAAGGTCGCCTGTTGCAAAAGTGCCTTCGCCCTCGTCAAGATCGGCTAAGGCGGTATTAAGGCGGGTTATTAATTGAGGGTATATTGCTGCATCATCGTCATACTTTGGCAAAACATTAGTAATGTCTAATGCTTCCGAATAAGGTATATCGCCAAAAGTGTCTACAAGCAGCTGGTAGGTATACACCTCCAGTATCTCTATAATAGCAACCTGGTTTTTCTTTGTGCCCTCATCAAGGTCGGTATCAACAGCAATTACATCTTTAGCCGATTCAAGGTTGCCTATTACATCCCTGAAATAGTTATTCCAAAGGTTGTTGGCAATATTTCTTGATACAATGTTGTAGCGCGATTCGGCAGGATATTGTGTAGCGGCCCAATATTGTGTGTAAAACCGGAAAGGGTTTAGGTTAACCTCGGGCGTTGTTGCCTGGTCTGCCAGCTCCCTTTGTGCGTTAGCTAACAGGGTTTCGGCAGGAACATCGTAAAATCGGTCTTTATCTTCGTTAAACAGAGAGTTGTCATCTGTACATCCGGTCACTAATAGTAAGATGACTGATGCGGAATATATTATCTTTTTCATTAGAAACTTGCTTTTAAATTTATAGAGTACACTTTTGTAGACGGCATAACGCCCGACTGAAAGCCCTGAACGTTACCTGATGATGTACCTGCCTCAGGATCGGCATAAGGAAGGTTTTTATGAATGATCCATAGGTTATTTCCTAAAAAGCTTAAAGAAAGGTTTTTAATAGCTGTCCTTTCAAGTGCTTTTGGAGAGAAAGCATAAGTTAAGCCAACTTCTCTTAGCTTAACGTAAGATGCGTCATACACAAATGCCTGGTTAGGGGCAGAGTCTGTACCGTAAGCGGCACCCACATAATTAGCTTCTATCCTTGTTGTGTTTGGAGTTCCATCTTCACGAACGCCTGGTAGTATTACCCCGCCGCCATCGGATATGGCATTACGCTTAGGATTGCCAAGGTCATTATTGCCGGCTGTTTCAGGGTATAAACCTGTGTACTGCCCGTAGGCCTGGTCAAGAGAGAAAACGTCTCCGCCATGTTTAACATCCACAAGAACACTTAACGACAAGGTTTTATAGGTAAACCTGTTGTACAAGCCGCCTATCCAGTCTGCCTGTATGTTTCCAATAACCTGGTCTGTAGCTCGCAAATAATAACCGTCTTCGTCTACTACCTTATTGCCATTAGCATCAAAAACAAATCCGGTTCCCCTAAGTGTACCGTAAGATTCGCCCACTGTGGCATTTAAAGATACACCGTCCTGAAATGTAGCCAGCTGTAAATTGTCTATCCCCTGGTTAAGAGATACCATTTTGTTTTTGTTCTTAGACCAGTTTACCCTTACATCCCATGAAAAATCAGTAGTTTTTATAGGGGTGCCTGTAAGAGATACCTCTACACCTTTATTTTCCAGTTCGCCTGCATTAATGTATGAAAAGCTATACCCCGTAGCTGTAGACTGCGGTACACTAAAAAGCTGGTCTGTAGTGTTGGTTTTATAAACGGCAACATCAAACCCTAACCTGTTGTTAAACATGCTGGCTTCTATACCAAACTCTGTTGCTTTTTGCTTTTCAGGTTTTAAATTATCCCTGTCTACATAGGTGGTACTGTTGCCTAAAAGCAGGTATTGGTTTAGTATACCATTGTTAGCCCTTGCGCCCAGATATCCGGCAGCTGGATCGTTACCTACAATGGCGTAGCTTCCCCTTAATTTTAAAAGTGATAACCAGTCTTGTTTTATAAGCTCAGACAAAATGAAGCTACCGCCTACAGAGTAATAGTCGTAAGACCTGTTGCTTGTGGGCAGCGCTGTAGAAATATCATTCCTGTAAGAACCCTCTACATATACAATTTTATTATAATCTAATGATAACTGTCCGTAAAAGGCTTGTTTTTCATAAGGGATATCACTTTCTACCGGTGCAACAAATGCATTTGAGTTTGCCAGGTTAAAAACACCTGCTGTACCAAGGCCACCGGTTGTGGAACCATCAAACGAGTCTACTTTAGATTTTATAAATGTGGTACCCGCAAGTGCATGGCCTCCCACTTTACCAAAGGTAAAGTCATAATTACCTATAAGGTCATAGGTTGTTTGAAGGAAATTACGGGTAAACAAAGCGTAACCCGATGTTTCATCAAGCGCCTGTATACCAAATTCTTCGGCATGGCTGCCAATTTCTTTGCGCAGTTCCTGCCTGTCGCTGGAAGTATCTACAGTTACGCGGCCAAGGATGTTAAGATCATCGGTAACATCATAACTAAGGTTACCACCTGTTAGCAAACGGGTGTGGCCATCTGTTTGATAGTTTGTATAACGGTCCCAGTAAGGGTTGTTCCAGTATGCCGGTCCAAAATCACCGTCAAGCGGGCTGTTCATGTTCCAGGTAACATTTTGGCGATCCCTGAAATATTCCTGTTTAAGTTCTTTAATGTCAACATTGGTTTGCCACCATTGCCTAAAGCCTGTCATAATATTATCTCCGTAGCCCACGCTGTTCCTGCCCTTAGTGCTTTGGTCTGTATAATTAGCAAATGCTGTTAGCTTTAGTTTGTTGCTTAGCTTGGTGCTGGCATTAATGTTAATGTTGTTTTTATTAAGCTGGCTGTTGGGTAAGATGCCTGTTTCATAATTATTGGTATAGCCAAAATTATACGTTGTTTTATCATCTCCGCCATTCACACTTAAGCTATTTTGCGCCCCAAATGAATTTTGGAAAAAAGATCCGGGATCATTTTTTGCAGCCGACCAAGGTGTGGCCTGCCCGAAATTAGGATTACCCGGTGCAAAGGCATTCCACTGGTAAACCAGTAATCCAGGGTTAAAAGCATTACCGTATGATGAATCTGCGGTCATATCAACAATTTGGTCAGGTATGCCATCGCCATTAACATCGGCACTATAAAAACTGTCGTTAGCGCCGCTATATCCGTTGGCACCATATTGTTTTTGGTACTTCGGGAATGTATCTTTATTGTACTTCCCTACAGATGTTGTAGTGCTAAAAGTAACGCCAAGGCCGGTGTTAGCTTTGCCCTTTTTAGTGGTTATCATTATCGCACCATTAGCAGCCTGGCTACCATACAATGCTGTAGCTGCAGCACCTTTAAGTACTGTAACAGACTCGATGTTATTTGGGTCGATATCTGATGTTGAGTTACCAAAGTCAAAACCTACCCTTCCGCTTGCAGCATTTGCAGTATTTAAGTTAGAGTTGTTAATAGGTACTCCGTCTAATACTATAAGGGCCTGGTTATTGCCGGTAATACTTTTTGTACCACGAAGCACAATGTTTGTAGAGCCGCCAAAGTTAGAATTTGCCCTCACTTCTAAACCGGCCACTTTACCCGAAAGGTTATTTAGAAAGTTGTTGGTGGGTACTGTATTAACAGCAGCGCCATCAAGTTTTTGAGCAGAATAGCCTAACGATTTCTTGTCTCTCGAAATACCGAGTGCTGTAACCACAACACCTTCCAGTTCTGTAGCCCTGTCCTGTAGCGATACGGCTACAGTAGTGCTGGTTGCTACCACCTCCTGGGTGTCCATGCCCAGATAGCTAATAACCAGTGTTTGGTTTGGTGCGGCCTGAATTGTAAATTTACCGTCAAGGTCGGTTTGGGTACCCCCGGTTGTTCCTTTAATTACCACGTTTGCACCTGGAATTGGAAAACCGTTTACATCAGTAACAGTTCCGGAAACTGCCCTTTCCTGTGCAAACGAGATTTGCACTACTAACGCGCATAGGAGCGTTAGTAAAACGTTTAGTCTTGTTTTCATTTAAAATTATTTGAGTTAGTCGAAATCAAATGTCTAACAATAATTTAACGTCAACAAAACATTTATGATAATATTTAGATAAATGACATTTTATGTTAAAATAACCTCACAAAAAATGTTAAAATGTTAAATATGTTAAAATGAAGCCTTAAAGCTTATGTGAACTATTGAATTTGAGAGCTTTATGCTTTGGCCTTTGGCAGATCCGTTTGCATAAATGATATTAAACAGGCCTGTATTGGTAAATAATCCTAAGCCAAACCCCAATCCTAATAGGTTTTCCTTAACATTTGTGGTCTCATCCTGATAATATCCGTAATCGGTAATAGAGTGCACATAGAGGTTAGGTGCCGCTATATAACGGTACTCGGCCATGAGTGCCGAATATAAATTTGCCTGCAGGCTGTTCTCGTTAAAACCCCTTACCGAGTTTATTCCGCCAAAACGGTACAGCTCATTAATAATATAGGTGTTGCTGTTTAAATAATAGGTTTGGTTTTTAATATTTATAATGTTGCTTTTGTTGAGGTAGAGATTGTGCGAAAAATTAAGCTGTGCAAAGTACTGGCCGCTGCTCCCGGTTTTGCCATCACGGCTTCCGGTACCGGCTTTAATAAAGAGCGACGTTTTTTGCGGGAACATAAAATCGTCTGTATTGTAATGGGTGTACTCGTAGGTAGTGGTGTAAAACTTGTTGCTGTAATCGGTAAGGCTGGCGGTGTTTGTATTTTGTATATCTACCGATTGTGTTTGCTGGTAACCTGCATACAGCTTAGAGTTGTAGCTAAAGTAGTAGCCCAGGTTAAGGTCGGTTACCGTATTCTGGAAAATGCTGTCCTGCTTAAAAATTCTCAGGCCGGTCTTTGCCCCAATAGGGCTCTTAAACATATAAGGCAGCTCCAGTGACACGTTAAAGGTGGTTTGCTTATTGCCGTCGCTCTTCCAGTACAGGTTAAATTTTTCGCCGGTGTTCAATACATTGTTTAGTAGCAGGTCTATGTAGCCGTTAAAGCTTATTTTACTTTGGTCGTTATTGCTAAAGCCTATAAAGCCATCAAAAGTATTAGGTTTTGCTTTTTGCAGGTACACATATACTTTAGTGGTATCGGCCTTAAAGAGTATCTCGGGGTAGCGGGGCTGGGTTACAAACCGCAGGGCATTAAAATCGTTATATACCCGTTGCAGGTTTTCCTGGTTAAAGGTTTTGCCTTTGTATTGCTTTGCTATATTGCGCCTAATGCCTTCGGGAAATTTTGGGTAGCCCTCCAGTACAATATCGTCCAGCGTACGCTTTTTTTCTATGGTAACAATAAGGCTGGCGGTTAGGTTTTGGTGTTTTTTTATATGGCCTGTTAGTTGCAGGGTGCTAAGCGAGTAACCTTTTTGTTCCAGCAGAGCTATATTGCCGTTCATAAACGCTTCTATATTTGCCAGCGGCATTATTAGGGTGTCTTTGCTTATATTAAGGAGTGCTTTTTCGTTTTGGCTAAGCCTGCCTGTATATATATGTATGTTTTTTGTGTGCCGCCCTACAGCAAATGAATATATAAAGGTAGAGTCGTTTGTTTTTATGTGTGCCTGTTCGCGGTTTTCAAGATAGCCCCCGGTGTACAGTTTTTTAGATAGCAATGCGGCTTCATCGGCTACTGATTTTGCATTGGTATGCACTTTGTTGTAAGATACCGAATCGATAATTTTTGTTTCGGCAGTGCTTTTTCCTTCTATTTTAAGGTACAGGTTTTGCCCTTTTACGCTAAAAGTAATAAGGGAAAATAAAAATATGAGAAAAAAGTGTTTCAATGCAAAAGGGTTAGCGGTACAAATAACGCAAAAAATAGATAAAAAATATAAGCAGGGCAAAAGGGTAATGAGTTGTTTGAAAATTAGTGAATTATGATTTGTTTTGTAAATTATAATTGCTACATTTGCAGCCCCGTAATAAGCGGGTTATTTAAACATAAGAAATTTTTAGTATTAATTATGCCAACAATTCAACAATTAGTAAGAACAGGGAGAGCCCAGATAACTAAGAAGAGTAAATCGGCTGCTTTGGATTCTTGTCCTCAAAGAAGGGGCGTTTGTACGCGTGTTTACACTACTACACCTAAAAAACCTAACTCTGCAATGCGTAAAGTTGCAAGGGTACGTTTAACAAATGGTAACGAAGTAAATGCATACATTCCCGGAGAAGGACACAATCTTCAAGAGCACTCGATAGTATTAGTTAGAGGCGGTAGGGTAAAAGATTTACCTGGTGTAAGGTATCACATTGTACGTGGTGCTTTAGATACGGCAGGTGTTGCAGGAAGAACGCAACGCAGGTCTAAATACGGTGCAAAACGTCCTAAACCGGGACAGGCTGCAGCGGCACCTACAAAAGGTAAGAAAAAGTAATTAGTTAAACGCTTTTAAAGTAAAGACATGAGAAAAAGACAGGCCAAAAAAAGACCTCTTTTACCAGATCCCCAATTTAATGACCAATTAGTAACACGTTTTGTGAACAACCTAATGTGGGATGGTAAAAAATCAACTGCTTTTAAAGTATTTTATGATGCAATGGCAATCGTAGAAGCTAAAAAGCAAGATGCAGAGAAATCAGCATTAGAAACTTGGAAAGATGCATTAACTAATGTTATGCCTCACGTAGAAGTAAGAAGCCGCAGGGTAGGTGGGGCAACGTTCCAGATACCAATGCAGATTCGTCCGGACAGAAAGATATCTATGGCAATGAAATGGATGATTCTTTATGCAAGGAGAAGAAATGAGAAATCGATGGCTCAAAAACTGGCTTCGGAAGTTTTAGCTGCTGCTAAAGAAGAAGGTGCTGCTGTTAAAAAGAGAATGGATACTCATAAAATGGCAGAAGCTAACAAAGCATTCTCTCACTTTAGATTTTAATTCGTAAAGAAATTTAGAAATGGCTAGAGATTTAAAATATACAAGAAATATAGGAATTGCTGCTCATATTGATGCTGGTAAAACAACAACTACTGAGCGTATCCTTTTTTATACTGGTAAGTCACACAAAATAGGCGAGGTACACGATGGTGCTGCAACTATGGACTGGATGGCACAGGAGCAGGAAAGGGGTATTACTATTACTTCTGCAGCAACTACATGTACATGGAGTTTCCCTACAGATCAAGGTAAACCACTTCCTGAATCACTTCCTTACCACTTTAACATTATTGATACCCCGGGACACGTTGACTTTACTGTTGAGGTAAACCGTTCGCTTAGGGTTCTTGATGGATTAGTATTCCTTTTTAGTGCTGTTGACGGTGTAGAGCCGCAATCAGAAACTAACTGGAGGCTTGCAGATAACTACAGGGTGCCACGTATGGGCTTTGTTAATAAAATGGACCGTCAGGGTTCTAACTTCCTTGCTGTTTGCCAGCAGGTGAGGGACATGCTAAAATCTAACGCGGTAGCTATAACTTTACCAATTGGTGAAGAAGAAGATTTTAAAGGTGTTGTAGATTTAGTGAAAAATCAGGCTATTATATGGCATGATGCTACACTTGGTGCTACCTTTGATATCGTGCCTATCCCTGAGGATATGGTTGATGAAGTTCGTGAGTACAGGGCTGCCCTTATAGAGGCTGTTGCTGATTACGATGAGACTTTAATGGAGAAATTCTTTGAAGACGAAAACTCAATCACAGAAGAAGAGATAAACAATGCTTTACGTAAAGCTACTATTGATATGTCTATCATACCAATGATATGTGGATCTTCATTCAAAAACAAAGGTGTTCAGTTCATGCTTGATGCAGTATGTAAATATCTTCCGTCTCCAATGGATAAAGAAGGTATTGTAGGTACTAATCCTGATACTGATGAAGAAATTCTTCGTAAGCCGGATGTAAAAGAGCCTTTTGCAGCTCTTGCATTTAAAATCGCGACTGACCCTTACGTAGGCCGTCTTGCATTCTTCCGTGCCTATTCCGGCCGTCTTGATGCAGGTTCTTACGTTCTTAATACGCGTTCTAACAACAAAGAGCGTATCTCTCGTATCTACCAGATGCACGCTAACAAGCAAAACCCAATCGAATATATCGAGGCTGGTGATATTGGAGCGGCTGTAGGATTTAAAGATATCAAAACAGGAGATACACTTTGCGACGAGAAACACCCAATAGTACTTGAGAGTATGGATTTCCCTGCTCCGGTAATTGGTATCGCGATTGAGCCTAAAACAAAAGCTGACGTAGATAAAATGGGTATGGCTTTAGCAAAACTTGCTGAAGAAGATCCTACTTTCGTAGTTAAGACTGATGAGGCTTCAGGCCAGACTATCATATCAGGTATGGGTGAGCTTCACCTTGATATCCTTGTAGACAGGATGCGTCGTGAGTTTAAAGTAGAAGTAAACCAGGGTGAACCTCAGGTTGAATATAAAGAAGCGTTTACTAAAAAAGCACAACACAGGGAAGTTTACAAAAAACAATCCGGTGGTCGTGGTAAATTTGCCGATATCGTGTTTATTATTGAGCCTGCAGACGAAGGTGTTGTAGGACTTCAGTTTATAAACAGCGTTAAAGGTGGTAACGTTCCTAAAGAATATATCCCATCTATCGAGAAAGGATTTAAAGCAGCTATGAAACAAGGTCCTCTTGCAGGATATGAAGTAGACAGCCTTAAAGTTACTTTGTTAGACGGATCTTTCCACCCGGTGGATAGTGATGCACTTTCTTTTGAATTAGCTGCTAAAATGGGTTACAAAGAGTCTGGCCGTGCTGCCGGTGCTGTTATCCTTGAGCCGATAATGAAAATGGAAGTAATCACACCGGAAGAGAACATGGGTGATATTGTAGGTGACCTTAACCGTCGTCGTGGCCAGGTTAATGACATGGGCGACAGGGCTGGTGCTAAAACCATTAAAGCTTTTGTTCCTTTATCAGAAATGTTTGGTTATGTAACTACGCTAAGGACACTTTCTTCTGGTAGGGCAACTTCTACAATGGAGTTTTCTCACTATTCAGAAACGCCTTCTAATATTTCGGAAGCAGTTATCAAAAAAGCAAAAGGAAACGCTTAATCTATAAGAAAATGAGTCAAAAAATCAGAATAAAATTAAAATCATACGATCATAGCCTTGTAGATAAATCTGCAGAGAAGATCGTAAAAACTGTAAAAAGTACAGGCGCTGTTGTTACAGGTCCTATACCATTACCTACCCACAAAAAGATTTTTACTGTACTGCGTTCTCCGCACGTAAACAAAAAATCAAGGGAGCAGTTTGAAGTTAGCTCTTACAAAAGGCTACTTGACATTTATAGCTCTTCTTCTAAAACTATTGATGCCCTAATGAAATTAGAGCTACCAAGCGGTGTAGAAGTTGAAATAAAAGTGTGATAAATCACCTTATATAGTTAAAGCCCCATGCAAACGCATGGGGCTTTTTTTGTGCCCGTCGCTAAAAGTTTATTGTTTTAAAAGATTTGCCTTAACTATCCTTGGCAATATGCTCTGTATAGTATAGTTTTCTATTGTTCACTAACACTGTTTTGGTAAGAGGTTAAATGATTAATTCCTTTCCGTATAATAGAAGACTAATCTGTAACTGCTGCCGAAATGTATTTCCTAATGTGAAAAGATATGGGGTTAATATTGCATAGCGATTAAATAAAACGGTGTTATTTCCCATGGGGGAATTAATAATTTCCATATACCATGCTCGGGTTTACTGTAAAATAATTTTCTTTGTAATTAGGAGTAATACTTTAAAGTGTGTAATTATGGGTGTATGTAAATTAAGGAACCTGTTGGTATTGGTAATGCTTTTTATAAGCAGCCCGGTTTTTTGCCAGGTATTCGCGACAGTAGATGCCGATACTTACGAGCTTATAGAAAATGTAAATTACTCTTTGTACAAAAACAAGAAAGCTGTTTATAGTGGTGTAACATTACCGGACAGGCTTACGGGTATAGATAAGGCTATTGAATTTGATTCCATCAGTTTTTCAAGGTTAGACTATAAGGTGCTGGGGTTGGCAAAGAGCGAAATGGATACTTTGGTATTGCTTACAAAAAACGTAATCCATCTTGACGAGGTGGTTATAAGTTCTGGAAAGGATAAGGGGATGGTTTTGGGTGAAACCAACCGGTTTGTAAAAAGGCGGTCGAGGGCTTTGCTTAAAGATTTGCAGTATGGCTCTGTTTTTACAAACATCTTAAAAGAAAGGCTGCAGTTAGATATAATTCTGTTTTATGTAAATAAGGCAGCTTTAAAAACAGCTTACAGGGTTCATGTTTTAGAAGTGGAAGAGACCGCTCTCCAACCAGGTTACCGGATTGCGAAACCTGGCGAGCCGATTTTTTCTACCGATACCTTGTATCTGCAGCCTAAGGATAAAAAAGCTGAAATAGATGTCCCGCCCGGACTCTTGTTAACGCGCGATAAACCGGTATTTGTCTGGATACAGCTTTTGGGATATTACGGTAAGGATGGTAAAGAGCTTGATCCGGATTTAGATGATGTGACGAAGTTAAAGTTTCAGTTGTCAAGTGAGGATAATTACTATTCCAAATGGACTGATGTAAATACGAAACAGGTTGTTAGCGGACTGATTAATGAAAATATTCGGATTAAGCACGATTTTGTAACTATGTATTTTGAAGATCCGCACAAGAGCAACCTTGTTGCGCCGGCAGTTTTATTGTATTGCAGCAAAGTGCAAAAGTAGTATTTGTGGAGGTGGGGCCCGGCTACGATCAATAATTACACGATAATAGCGCCTGCATTACTATTATAATGTAAAAATCGCCATAGCATAACAGCTGTGGTGATTTTTTTTATTGCTGTTGGCTACACAATTAGGCTGTAAACAGGGTATTTTTTACTTACAGGAATAAAATTTTTAAATTTCTTACATTTTATTTTGTGTAACTATTTGATAATCTAAATATAATAATTACTTTTGCACCCCTGTTTGGAGTATCTGTTACTCTAAATTGAAGGGAATTAATAATTAATAACAATAATTTATGTCTGGGTTAATTGGTAGAAAAATCGGCATGACCAGTATTTTCGATGAGAACGGAAAAAACATTCCGTGCACAGTGATCGAAGCTGGCCCATGCGTTGTTACCCAAGTCAGAACCAAAGCGGTAGACGGGTATGAAGCGTTACAACTTGGTTTCGATGACAAAGCAGAAAGACATGCTACTAAAGCGGCTGCAGGCCACTTTAAAAAAGCAGGTACAGTTGCGAAGAAAAAAGTCGTTGAATTCCAGTTTGAGAACGAGTACAAATTAGGTGATGTTATCTCTGTAGATGTTTTCGCTGAAGGCGAATTCGTAGATGTTCAGGGTGTGTCTAAAGGTAAAGGTTTCCAGGGTGTTGTAAAACGCCACGGTTTTGGTGGTGTGGGTCAGGCTACTCACGGTCAGCACAACCGTTTAAGGGCGCCGGGTTCTGTGGGTGCATCATCATATCCTTCACGTGTATTCAAAGGAATGCGCATGGCAGGACGAATGGGAGGAGACAATGTAACAATACAAAACCTTAGAGTTTTAAAAGTAGTGGCTGACAAGAACCTACT
>Ga0247814_10001470_pt1 | contig 13871 bp, 13 predicted proteins | sample UWRJL179409R1_FD_179947 | JGI IMG/M metagenome (GOLD analysis project Ga0247814, IMG submission 179947) | Plant litter microbial communities from Arlington Agricultural Research Station in Wisconsin, United States - UWRJ-L179-409R-1 | ecosystem: Environmental > Terrestrial > Plant litter >...
ACTTTCTATTTATTCAAACAGATTTATCATTAAAACCATGCAAATGGTGGGTGCAACAAAATCGTTTATTAGAAAACCATTTGTAATGCGAAGTGTAAAACTAGGAATGCTTGGAGCTGCATTAGCTATTTTAGCATTGATTGGACTTTTATCTTATGTCAATTCTCATTTCCCTGAATTAGGAATATTAGATGACAAAGTACTTATTTTACTGGTTTTTGCTGCTGTTTTTGGATTTGGAGTTTTAATTACCTGGTTAAGCACTCATTTTGCTACGCAACGTTTCTTAAATCTAAGAACTGACGATTTGTATTAATCTCAGATTGCAGAATGCAGATTTTAGATCGCAGAATTAAAAAATATAAAAAACATGAAAGACGATAAACAAGAATTCTTATTCGATAAAATCAATTATAAAATTCTATTTATAGGAATTGGAGTAATTGCACTTGGATTTATACTAATGTCTGGTGGTGGTAGCGATGATCCTAAAGTATATAGCGATGCTATTTTTGACTTTAGAAGAATTAGATTAGCGCCTACAACGGTTTTAATTGGTTTCGGAATTACCATTTATGCTATTTTAAAAAATCCTAAGAAAAAATAGTTAGCAGTGTGCAGTTTTAAGTTTGTATTAAAAGCAAATCAATAACTGAATACTAAAATACTGAACACTGAATACTAAAAAATGAATACATTACAAGCTATTGTTCTGGCTATAATAGAAGGAATTACTGAGTTTCTTCCTGTTTCTTCAACCGGACACATGATTATTGCTTCTTCTTTTTACGGAATAGCACAGGACGATTTTACCAAACTTTTTACAATTGTAATCCAACTGGGAGCGATACTTTCGGTTGTTGTTTTGTATTTTAAACGTTTTTTTCAAACACTTGATTTTTACTTTAAACTTTTGGTTGCTTTTATTCCAGCCGTAGTTTTAGGATTATTATTAAGTGATGTTATCGACGATTTATTAGAAAATCCGGTTACTGTTGCCATTTCGCTTTTAATAGGAGGAATTATTTTATTGAAAGTAGACGACTGGTTCAACAAACCCAATACTGCCGAAACATCACAGGAAATAAGCTATTCGCAAGCTTTTAAAATTGGATTATTCCAATGTTTAGCGATGATTCCCGGAGTTTCCCGAAGCGGAGCCAGCATTGTGGGAGGAATGTCTCAAAAACTAACCCGAACTACTGCTGCCGAATTCTCTTTCTTTTTAGCAGTTCCTACCATGTTTGGAGCTACCGCTAAAAAATGTTACGATTACTACAAAGCGGGTTTTGTACTAACAGACGAACAAACGAATTTATTAATTATTGGTAATGTTGTGGCGTTTGTAGTAGCACTTTTAGCTATTAAAACCTTCATTGGATTTTTGACTAAAAATGGATTCAAAGTTTTTGGTTACTATCGAATAATTGCCGGAATCATCTTATTATTGATTCACCTTTTCATTCACCCGCTTAGCATTATATAATGACGACTGAAGAATATTTAGACGGACAAGTTTTACTGATAGACAAACCTTTAAAATGGAGTTCGTTTCAGGCAGTCAACAAATTAAAATACCTGTTAATTAATAAAGTTGGACTTCCTAAAAAGTTCAAAATTGGTCATGCAGGGACTTTAGATCCATTAGCGACTGGATTGTTATTAATTTGCACCGGAAAGTTTACCAAAAGAATTGCCGAACTTCAGGGTCAGGCCAAAGAATATACGGGAACTTTTTACATAGGAGCCACTACTCCATCCTACGATTTAGAAACTGAAATCGATGCTACTTTTCCAACTGAACATATTGATGAAGCTTTAATTCACGAAACGGTAAAACAATTTTTAGGCGAAATTGACCAAAAACCACCTATTTTTTCTGCTATTAAAAGAGATGGTGTTCGTTTATACGAACATGCCCGCGCAGGTGAAGAAGTGGAAATTGCCAGTAGAAAAACTACTATTCACGAATTTGAAATTACCCGAATTGCACTTCCTGAAATCGATTTTAGAGTTGTTTGCAGCAAAGGAACCTACATTCGTTCACTCGCTTTTGATTTTGGAAAAGCGATGAATTCAGGTTCGCATTTAACTGTTTTACGCCGAACAAAAATTGGCGATTTCGATGTGAAAAACGCTATTGATGTTACTCTTTTTGAGGAGTCTTTAGGATTAGATGCTGAGTAAACATTATTTTTATAACAAAGATACTCTTCACTAAAAGATTGTTTCCTATATTTTTACTTTTGATACAACCTCAATTAAAATGTATTTCACAGTATAAGGTTCGGCTTGAATTACTTTTTTTACTTTCAATTTATATCTATTCCCTTCTTCGAAATTAAAATTTTCTATCCCTACTACTAGTTTAGTATTTTCTACGCCATTTTCTTTAATAAAAAATGCCTCTTGCCTTCCATTTTGCGACCTAGCTATGTAACCCACTTTCTTTGGACCAACTTCTATTTCACTTTGTTGTTCGCTATTTTCAGTAACTACTTTTTTCTTCGAAATTGTCTCTAAATAATCATATACAATTGAAGAACCATCCTGCGGGGGATTTGCTAAAGTTGTCTTTCTGGCTTTAACTTTATATTGATACCCTTTTTCATAATCAAAATCATCAAAACTACTTCCTCCACTTGTGAGCACATTTACATTTTTATTGCCTTCTTCAGAAAACAACAAAAACTCACCATAAAACTCACCATAAAGATTATCAGACATGAAATAGCCCGCAAATCCTGTATCTGAATAAATAGTCATTTCAATTGTTTTTTGTACGTCTCCTTTCTCATCGTTTGAACAAGCAGAAAAAAACAATATGGCAAGAATACAAGGCAGAATTAAGTTTAGTTTCTTCATTTTAAACATTTATTATAATTAATTTCATGAGGCATAAGTTCAAATATAATAAGTTTAATGTATTATTTATAATTAAATTCTGATAAATTATTCATTTACTCATTTTCCAAATTCTCCTGATCTAAATCCAGCATCATATCCATAATTTCTGCCTGGGTAGTCATTCCTTTATCGTGCAAATACCACAATTGTAATTCGGTTTTTATGGTTTCATCAAAAACTTTATGTTCTTTTCTGTAATTAGCAATAAGATCAGCAGCTCCTTTTGGTCTTGGTCCCCAATGCGCTAATGCTACCGATGTTTTTTTATTAATAACAATCAACTTAGGAATGGCTCTTCCTTTATTGGTTAAAAAATGATCCATCAAATCTAAATTATCATCTCTTAATACAATTCGAAGATCAATTTTACCATCTGCAGCTTGGTTCATTTTTTCGAAAATAGGCAACAATTGCGCCGCATCTCCACACCAGCCTTCAGAAATTACTAACCAGATAAACTCATTGTTTAATGCCTTTAGTTTATTACTATTTTCGTCCGAAATTTTCATCGTCTTCTCTAAACGATTCATACGTGTTTCGTTAAGACTGCTGTAATTTGTTAATTCTTCTGATTGTTGGTCTCCTGTTGATTTTCCTTCTTTTAATAAATCGGTAACTAATTTTCTATATTCTGGATACGAATAACTATTGAATAAAGCGCGAGCAATTGATTTTATCATGTTTTCTAAATGTTTTTTAGTAAAGTTAAGATAAATATTGTCCATGAAGGAAACAAAAATCATTTCCCAATAACTAAAAGGTATTTTTATACAAATTCGGTCAGTATGCTAACATTTTGAATTTGGGTTAACAAGTGGAAAATACAGTTCCGAAAACAAAATTTATAAAATTTAAGTCGGCCTATTTCAGAAAAAAAGAATATCCCTATATTTGCACCAATCAACGCAATAAACACATGAAATACAAAAGAATTCTTCTAAAATTAAGCGGTGAAGCTTTAATGGGAGACCGTCAATATGGAATAGATCCTGTAAGATTAGCTGAATATGCTGAAGAAATCAAAAAAGTGCACACCAAAGGTGTAGAAATTGCCATCGTAATTGGTGGTGGAAACATCTTTAGAGGAGTTTCTGGCGCAAGCAACGGAATGGACAGAGTGCAAGGAGATTACATGGGAATGCTTGCTACTGTTATTAACGGAATGGCATTACAAGGTGCTCTGGAAGAAAAAGGCATGAAAACGCGTTTGCAAACTGCCTTAAAAATGGAATCTATTGCTGAACCATATATCAAAAGAAGAGCCGATCGTCATCTTGAAAAAGGAAGAATCGTAATTTTTGGAGCAGGAACAGGAAATCCATATTTCACAACTGATACCGCTGCTGTTTTACGTGGAATTGAAATCAACGCCGACGTAATCCTAAAAGGAACTCGTGTGGATGGAGTATATGATTCTGATCCGGAAAAAAATGCTTCGGCAGTAAAATTTGACTTTATTTCTTTTGACGATGTAATCAAAAAAGGATTGAATGTAATGGACACTACCGCTTTTACATTAAGTCAGGAAAACAAATTACCTATATTAATTTTTGACATGAACCAAAGCGGAAATCTGGAAAGAATTTGCGACGGTGAAAACGTAGGAACTGTAGTAAACATATAGTTTACAGTGTTCAGTTATCAGTTTGCAGTTAGCACTGATTACTGAACATTGAATACTGAACACTAAATAAAAAAAAATGACTGAAGAAATTGAATTTATATTAGATAGCACGCAAGAATCAATGGAAGGTTCTATTGCTCACTTAGAAAAAGAATTTCTAAATATTCGTGCTGGAAAAGCATCTCCTGCTATGTTAGGAAGTGTTTTTGTAGATTATTACGGTTCGTCTACACCATTAAACCAAGTAGCAAAAATTAGCGTTCCTGATGCCAGAACTATTACTTTGCAGCCTTTTGAAAAAAACTTATTGCAAACTATTGAAAAAGCCATTATGATTGCTAACATTGGGTTTAACCCAATGAACAATGGAGATCTCATTATTATCAGCGTTCCGCCTTTGACAGAAGATCGTCGTCGTGAGTTAGCAAAACAAGCGAAAGCTGAGGCTGAAGATGCAAAAATAGGAATTAGAAATGCTAGAAAAGATGCCAATACAGACATCAAAAAACTAGAAAAAGACGGAACTTCAGAAGACATTTGTAAAAGTGCCGAAGAAGAAGTTCAAACTTTGACTAATACTTATATTAAAAAAATAGATGAGCTTCTTGTTGCAAAAGAAGCCGAAATCATGAAAGTATAATTTTCAGGAAACATACTTTTAAGTCCGTTTGGTTTTACTAATTCTAACTTTTTAGAAACAGTTCAACCAGACGGATTTTTTATTCTTACTTTTGCAATACCAAAATGAGTTTACAAGCGTTTTGATACAAACAATTACCATGAAGCAGCTTTTTTTGTTATTCTTTTTCACGCTTTCGCTTCAAGCGCAATTCCAAATTAATGGAATTGTAAAAAACGCCAACTCTAACGAAGTTTTGCCCTTTGCTTCCATTACCACAGACAATGGAAATTATAGCATTACCGATGTGGATGGAAAATTCAGGATTACTTCCAGCACGCCGATTTCTTTTTTTTATGTTTCCTACATTGGTTACACTAAAACCAAAATTAACATTCAAAAAAATAGCAGTTTTTACAATGTCTCTTTAACACAAACAACCGATAATCTCAATGAAGTTGTAATCAATACCGAGAACGCAGCCTTAGCCATTATCAGGAAAACCATTGCATTAAAAGACAACAACAATCCACAAAAAAGGCTCAAAAGCTTTGAATTTAAAACCTATAATAAGTTAATAGTTTCAGCTAATCCTGATTCGATTTCTGACCAAATTGATTCTATTATTGTTCGAAGAACCAAAAAAGGCGTTTATTATAAAATTGATTCTACCAATTATAAATTTAAAAACACGGTAAACAAACGTCATTTGTTTCAAACCGAAAAAGTATCTCAGTATCAATTTGGCAACAACAAATTAAAAGAAACTATTTTAGGAACTAAAATGGCGGGATTAAAACAGCCGCTGTATGAAATTCTGACTTTTAACCTCCAATCGTTTTCTATTTATGATCCTAAGTACGAACTTTTTGAAACCAAATACAACAGTCCAATAGCTGATAATTCTATCCAGGAATACAACTACAAACTCCTCGATACAGTTTCTATCGCCGGAAGGGATTCGTATATGATTTACTTTAAAAACAAAAAGAAAAGTAAGGCCAAAGGATTGGAAGGAATTTTATACATTGACCAAAATAATTTTGCAGTTTCTAAAGCCATCATGCGTATTAGAGGTTTGCTAAATATTAGTTCTAATCATGATTTTGAATATTTTCCTGAAGAGAATATTTGGTTTCCAATGCATAAAAGCTTCGAGATTATAAAAGGAAAAAATGATGATGATATTAAGATTTTTGGCGGAACCATCCAGTTTGAGGGTGACGTGGAACAGGATCTTAGTACCCGAAAAAAGCAACCTTCGGATTATATTTATTTGCTTTCTGAAAGTCACAATTTTGATCTTCAAAAGAACAAAACCATCCAGATTCCAAATCCCTATTATGCGGTTGAAATTGAAAAAAGTGCTTTAAACAAAGACGAATCTTTCTGGGAGAATTATCGAAAAGACAGCATTGATATTCGAACCCAAAAAACGTACAGCGACTTAGATAGTATTGCTGTTCGAAAAAAAATTGCAAATCGCGTTCAATTGGGTAAAAAAATCATCAATGGGTATCTTCCAATAGATTTTTTCGACATGGATTTGCGTAAAATTTTCAGTTATAACAACTACGAAGGCTTCCGTTTGGGATTAGGCGGTGTAACCAATGAACGTCTTTCTAAAGACTTTAGAATTGAAGGGTATTATGCTTACGGAACCAAAGATGGAATGTTTAAAGGAAGTCTGGGAGCAGCAGCAAAAGTCAACAAACAAACCAATTCCTGGCTCGGATTTTCCTATACCGATGATGTTAGGGAAATTGCGAGTACTTCTTTTTCAATCGAAAAAAAGCCTTTTAAAATATACGATCCCAGACCCATTAACATCAGTACTTTTTACAATTATGTAAGTTGGAAAGGGTATTATGAAACCAAACAAATCCCAAAAACAGAAAGCATCTGGGAATTGTCTCATGTCGAAGTAGAACCAAAATTTACTTATGCCTTTCTTAAAAACAATCAGTTGTACACTTCTTATGTTATGACTACCGCAATGGTTTCCTTGCAATGGAGCCCTTTTAGCGATTTTATGCTAACACCTACCGGACGTATTGAAATTGAAAAACGTTTTCCAAAATTCACTTTTCAATATACCCAATCCTTAGGAAGATTATGGGACAATGATTTTGATTTTAGCAAATTTGATTTTAAAACTGAGTATGAAAAGAAATACTTAAGCGGTCAAAAAACTTCTTTGTTGCTTCAGGCAGGTTATGCCTTAGGCGATGTTCCGCTAACGCATTTATATAATACATCACCGAATAATATTACCAAGGAAACTATTTTTCAAAGAATTACTTTTAGCGGAAAAAACAGCTTTGAAACCATGTTTTTCAATGAGTTTTTCTCGAATAAATATGCAATGTTCCAATTCAAGCATGCTTTTAACCGCGTAACACTATTCAAGAAAATAAAACCTTCGCTGGTTATTGTATCCCGAATGGCATGGGGAGATTTAGACAATCCAGAACAGCATTTAGGTTTGGGTTTCAAAACACTGAACAAAGGTTTCTTTGAATCAGGAATCGAACTTAACCAAATTTTTAATGGCTTAGGACTAACTACTTTTTTCCGTTATGGCCCAAATCAATTGCCTAAAATTGAAGACAACATAGCCGTGAAATTAAGTTATGTATTGAATCTAGGTTTTTAAAATCAGGAAGTAGAGTAAATAAGAAAACCGAACCATTTCTATAATATTTCATCCAGTTAAAGTATTTTTGTGATAGACTTAATTTGAAGCCAAATCTATATGAAAAATATTGACAAGAACAGTTTAGAAAATGCATACCGATTGTTTGAATCGAATGACATAGACAAAATAGAAATTGGTACAACAAAAGGTCTCAGAGAAATTCACCGCTATTTATTTGATGGTTTATATGATTTTGCTGGGGAAATAAGAAAACTCAACATTTCAAAAGGCGGTTTTAGATTTGCAAACGCATTATATCTTAATGAAATTCTAGTGAAGATTGAGCAAATGCAAGAAAACAATTTTGAAGAAATTATTGCTAAATATGTCGAGATGAATATTGCTCATCCTTTTATGGAAGGTAATGGTCGATCTATGAGAATATGGTTAGACATGATTTTAAAAAATCGACTTAACAAAGTTGTGAATTGGCAATTCGTAGATAAAACTCTTTATTTACAATCAATGGAAAGAAGTCCTATTAATGATTTGGAATTAAGAACTTTATTAAAGGAAAACTTAACTAACGAAGTTAACAATAGAGAAATTATCTTTAAAGGAATTGAACAATCCTATTACTACGAAGGCTACGAAAAAGAGGAAGAATAAAATTTTAAAACATTAAGAGATTTAAGAAAATTTAAGGTTTATGTATTCTTAACCTTCTTAAATCTCTTAATGGTTTAAAAAAAAGTAAAATTTAAAATTATTCTTTAAGGCTTTATAATTAAAACAGAAGAAACATCTACCAGCCAATTCGTATCGGCATCAATAATGTATTTCCAGCTTTCTAAACTGATAATCATTAAATTTTGATGGTCAAGAAACTCTTTTCTAACGGTTTTATCGTGCATAATCATAATGTGATTTGGAGCAATTTGTTCTATAGAACGAATCGTTTCCTGCATATCACGACTATTTTTCACTTCGCCAATAGCATCTAAAACCGTAATTTGAGAACCATTATTGTTGATTAATTTTTTAGCATATTCCAATAAAAAGATATCGTCTTTATTGAAAACTGGAATAAAAACCTGATCGATATCTTCTAAATCTTTGTCAATAAAAATCCCGACAGGCATTTTACTTTTGGCAATAATATGGCGGGTACTTTCATCAAAAGGCGAATTTTCAAACAAGCCTTCTTTTCCCGTAAACTTATCTATCAATCGGTCAGGATTGACAATTTGGGTGGTAAAACCTAGAATTTTACCCAGAAAAGTTCCGTCAAAAATAGACTGTCCTAAACCTACCAACAATAAATCGTATTCTCCCTGATTAGCCGTATCAATAATATCGCCACCAATATCGCTACTCACTTTAAAAACACTTACCAGATTTTGATTCAAACGCTCGGATTCTTTTACCACAGGCATAAACATTTTTCGCTCGTGATCTTTTACATCAAAAGAGTGTATTTCCGTACTTAACGAAAGATGTACTCCAGTAACAATAGAATTCTCAGGTTGTTTTTTGACTAAACTATTGGCAATTTTCAATAATTTCTTTCCTTTTTCAGGATTAGAAAACGAAAATAAAATCTTGTATTTGCTCTTATTGCTAATTTCCTCCGGAATTATAGTGGCTTTATTTTTAAAAATAAAATCAATAAAATCTAAAGCAGGTCCCGTCATAAAAGTGGTAACTAATGCCATGATAACCATCATTGTGAAAATTTCAGTAGACAAAACACCTAAATCATATCCAATATTTAAAACCACCAGTTCCATTAATCCACGAGTATTCATCAAAGCACCAATAGCCAAACTGTCTTTCCAGCTTTGCCCAACAAATTTGGCTGCAAAAGCACTACCAAAGAATTTCCCCACCACAGCAACGGCAATAATGATGGCAGTAATTTTCCATAAATAAGGGTCGTTCAACAATCCTATCTGTGTACGCAAACCGGTGAAAACAAAAAACAATGGCAACAAAACAATGATGGAAACATCTTCTACTTTTTCGATAAAAATGTTTCTAAACTTATTGTTTTCGGGCATGATGGCTCCAGCTAAAAATGCACCAAACAAGGCATGAATTCCAATTAATTCAGAAGCATAAGCCGAAAATAAAAGTGTGATAAAGAAAATAGCCACTACGGGTTTATTCAAACTTTCACGTGTTGAATTCAAATCGCCTACACGTTTTAAAAACGGACGAACCATTTTTAACATCACAATTACATATAAAATGGCTAACCCAATTACGTACAACGAACTGGTAAACGAACCCGCTTTTACAATAGCAATTACAACGGCCAGAATACACCATGCCGTAATATCATCGGCAGCGGCACAGGTAATAACAATAGTTCCTAGTTTTGTCTTTTGCATTTCTCGTTCCTGAACAATTCGGGCTAAAACAGGAAATGCCGTAATACTCATAGCAATACCGAGAAACAATCCAAAAGAGGAAAATTCAACACCCATAGGTGCAAAAATGGGATAAATAAAATAAGACAAAGTCAATCCTAATGCAAATGGTATTACAATACTGGCATGACTTATTACAACAGCATCATTGGCTTTATTTTTAAGTACTTTTAAGTCCAGTTCCATTCCGATAACAAACATGAAAAAAATCAGTCCGATTTGACTCAAAAACTGTAAATTCCCTAAAGATTCCTTGGGAAATAAAGCCGCTGAAAATTCAGGGAAATACATTCCAACTAACGAAGGTCCTAAAACAATTCCGGCAATCATCTCACCAATTACGGATGGTTGTCCAATTTTTCTAAAAATCCAACCAAACAAACGGGCTGCTAAAATAATAGTCACAATTTGAGCCAATAAAATAGCTAAAGGATGCTGTAAATTTTCGATCATGGAATCTAAAAAATCATTCCAGTGATTGCTTTCTATTTGTTTAGGAACAATACCACGACCTACTTCAAGCGAAGGACCAATGGAAATAAGCCAATATATTAAAGCAGTAAAACCGCCAATAACCGTAATATAGAATACAGAGTTTTTTATATTATTCATAAATCTCTTTTTAATTTTAAATATCAAAACTGATTTTAACCTCAATAACAAGTCAGAACTTGCAATAGATTATACTTTTATTTTTTTCAAAAAATCAGCACGATAGGTTTCACTTAATAATAGCGTATTATTTTTTTCGTTTTTATCTAAACTGTGTAGCACAATTTCGTTATGATTGAAGAATTTAATTGCCTGAACTGCTACAATTTCTTTCTTATTTACACGACAAAAATCGGTTTCTGGTAGTTCTTCTAAAAGCGTATCAAACTTAATGTTTTTTAAGTTAAGTAAAGTGCCATCAGCTAAAAGCACTGTTTTGTCCCGGCTGTCGCCTAAAGCCGTTGTTATATATTGAATTTGGTCAAAGTACAACAAGCTTTTCCCTTTATCAGTATTCAATTGTACAAATCTCCTGGCGCTTGTAGCAGTATTAAAACGTTCCATCGCTTTTGCAATTGTTTTTTGCAAACGCTCTAATTTGACTGGTTTTGTAATGTAGTCTATGGCATCAATTGTAAAAGCATCGGCTGCATACTCTTTGTATGCGGTACAAAAAACAACCATTTTATCTTGTACTAAACTCGCTAAATGTAAGCCGTCAATTCCTGGCATTTCGATATCGGTGATTAATAAATCAAAGTCGAGATTGGGAATTTCAGTCAACAGTTTTTCAGGATTATTAAACGTTTTTACAATTTCTACTTCAGGAATTTGTTCGCAAAGCATCTTCAAGTACGTTAATCCGGGTAACTCATCATCTAGAAGCAAGCATTTCAGTTTTGTATTCAAGTAGATTAATCTTTAAATGGGCAATGTAAATATCGTTTTCTATAAATTTTTCGAGCTTAAAACTATCTTTATAAATAATCCGTAAACGATGCTCTAAAGTTACGTTTCCTATACCACTTCGCTCCTTTTTTAGTGCTTTTTTATCCGAAATTTTATTAGAAACCGTCATAAAAAAAGAATTTTCTTTAAATTCGAAAAGAACCGAAATAAAAGCATCGGGACTTTGCAAATCGGCATGCTTGAAAGCGTTTTCGATTAAATCAATAGAAATTAACGGAGCAACCAAAGCTTGTTCATAAAGTTTGTCTTCGGCATTAATATTGGTTTTTATTTTTAATTCGAAAAGCGGACTGATTTTGATTTTGTTGATTTCGATTAAATTCAGTGCAAAATCAATTTCTTCTTTGGCAGTAACAAATTTTTTCTTGCTTTCGTACAAAATATAATCCAAAACATTGGCTAATTTATCCAAAGCAAAATAGGTTTGGTAAGCGTGCGATTGAATCGAATTTAAAATATTCTTGAAAAGATGCGGATTTAATTTGGCTTCTAATGTTTCTAATTGCAAATCATGGACTTTCATTTCAAGTGCAAAAAAACTTTTTTCAGCCTCATTTTTTTCTTTTCTGGCTAGCATTAATTGGTAAATCATAAAACCAATAATTAGTACCAGCAATAAAATGATGATTAAAAAAATAAAAGTAATATTGTCGCTTTTTTGCATAGTTTTTCAGGCTTGAATTTATTAATGACTCGATACAAATTTCAGCCCGATAATGGATGCAATAAGTGTCACTATAAAAAATAATCTCCAGAAAGTAGCAGGTTCTTTAAATACTAAAATTCCAACAAGAACAGTACCTACAGCGCCAATTCCTGTCCAAACGGCATAAGCTGTTCCAATAGGCAATTCCTGAGTAGCTTTATACAATAAAAACATACTGGCGGTTAAACTCACTAAAAAACCCAACATCCAATAGACCGATTCTGCTCCTGTAGCTTCTTTTGCTTTTCCTAAACAAGTGGCAAAAGCAACTTCAAACAAACCTCCTATTATCAATAAAATCCAACTCATTTCTTTCCTGATTATATAAATTAAAAATGCTACACAAAGATGCTAAATTCTTTACTAGTATTCGCATTGCCAAAATTAACTTTCATATTAGAAAAAACACCACTAAAAAAACCTAAATTTAATTTAAATTTTACAAACAAACCGCTCCATTGCTATGGTTTTTAATACATTTGCAGCCTTTTAAACATCAATTATGATTAAGTGGTTTAGTTTAGGATTCTGGGAGCTAATTGCTCGCGTTGTTCTTCGAAATAAAATTTTAATGTTATCAGTTATTGTTATAATAACTGTTGTTTTAGGAATGCAATGGAAAAACATTCATTTCACTTTTACCGAAGCCAATATGTTGCCCGAAGACAACATTGCAAATGTAGAATACAATGCGTTTCTGGATAAATTTGGCGAAGAAGGAAACCTCATCATCATTGGTGTAAAAGACAGTACTTTTTTTACTCCAAAAGCTTATGCCGCCTGGAATACACTGATGAATTCCATCAAAAAAGACAAAGCCATCGATTTAGTAGTTTCGCTAAACGATTTAAAAAAACTACAAAAAAACGATTCCCTTCAAAAATTTGAATTAACGCCACTTATTGACCAAAGCAAGACGGTTGACAAGGCTTATCTGGAAAGCATCAAAAAAGAGCTTTTCAATAATATGCCTTTTTACGAAGGTTTGTTATTCAACAAACGTTCTGGTAGTATTCGTTCGGCGATTTACATGGACAAGAAAATTGTAAATACTAAAGCGCGTAAGGATTATGTCCTGGAGCAGTTAGTTCCTGCAATAGAAAAATTCGAAAAAGAAACCAATATTGATTTGCGCGTTTCGGGAATGCCCTACATCCGAACGCTGAATGCCAAAACCATTACAGATGAAATCAGTGTTTTTATTGGTGCTTCGTTATTAGTTACTTCATTGTTATTTTTCTTCTTTTTTAGAAGTTTTAGAGCCACTTTAATCTCCATTGTTATTGTAATTATTGGAGTAATGTGGTCTTTTGGATTTTTAGGATTATTTAATTACGAAATCACGGTTTTAACAGCTTTAGTGCCATCATTGATTATTGTTATTGGAATACCCAATTGTATTTTCCTTACCAACAAATACCATCAGGAATACAAAGTGCACCGCAATAAAGTCAAGGCTTTACAAAGGGTTACTACTAAAATTG
>Ga0247814_10001472_pt1 | contig 13845 bp, 15 predicted proteins | sample UWRJL179409R1_FD_179947 | JGI IMG/M metagenome (GOLD analysis project Ga0247814, IMG submission 179947) | Plant litter microbial communities from Arlington Agricultural Research Station in Wisconsin, United States - UWRJ-L179-409R-1 | ecosystem: Environmental > Terrestrial > Plant litter >...
AAAAGCCTGTACCATAGCAGGTAACCTTTCGCCCACAACCTTGGTAGCATTTAGCTGGGTATTGAATTGCTGTAATTCGGCAGCACTGAACTTTACGATAGCAGCCCCAACATTCTCCAACATATGCGCCATTTGTGTGGTACCCGGAATAGGCACAATCCAGGGCTTTTGGGCAAGCAGCCAGGCCAGCGAAATCTGGGCGGGTGTGGCTTTTTTCTGTTCTCCCCATTTTTTAATTAGGTCGACAAGAGCTATGTTAGCTGGTAAATTTTCAGGCGAAAAACGGCTTTCCATACCACGGATATCACCGGGTGCAAAACGCGTATTAGCATCAATAGCACCTGTAAGAAAGCCTACGCCAAGCGGGCTCCAGGGCACAAAGCCAATACGCAGCTCTTCGCAAAGCGGAATGATCTTTTCTTCCGGGCCACGCCATAAGAGCGAATATTCGTTTTGGATAGCCGTAACAGGATGGATAGCGTGTGCACGCCTCACGGTTTTTACGCCCGGCTCAGAAAGCCCGTAATGCAATACTTTACCTTCCTTAATAAGATCTTTTATAGCCCCCACAACATCTTCAATAGGCACGTTAGGGTCTACACGGTGTTGGTACAGCAAGTCAATCCTGTCCGTACGAAGGCGTTTCAGCATCCCTTCAACCACTATTTTAATATGATTGGGCTGGCTGTTTAAGCCCGGTAATCGCTGGCCGGTATTCTGGTCGATGTTCCAGCCAAACTTTGTTTCGATAACAATCTTGTTTCGAAAGGATGCGGTTGCTTCACCAAGTATCTTTTCTACTTCAAAAGGGCCATACGCCTCTGCCGCATCAAAAAGTGTAATGCCATTGTCATACGCTTTACGGATGATGTTGTGCATTTCAGGCCGGGAAGGAACCGTTGTCTGGTACGTACGGCTCATATTCTGAACTCCAATACCAATGCTCGAAACTTCCAGAGTTCCCAGCTTTCGCTTACCGATGGGAGCCGTATCAGGTGTTTTTGTTATATCAGAAATATCGCTTTGATTTACTGGTTTGCCCAGGGCATCCAGTGGTAGCAATGCAGTTCCTGCCAGTGCAAGCCCCGCCGTTTTTAATAATGATCGCCTGTTCATAATGTTGTGTGTTTATTACCTGTTAAGTGTGCGTTCGCTAAGCCATTTCACCATATTAGGATCCCTATGGTCAAAAAACAGGCTGGCATTGGTATCTAAGGCTTTTATAGCTTCCATGTCTTCTGCGGAGAGTTTAAAATCAAAGATATTTATGTTCTCAGCCATTCGTTCCTTGCGCACCGATTTTGGAATGGCAACAATACCTCTTTGGGTTAACCACCTAAGGATAACCTGTGCTACTGTTTTATCATATTTTGCTGCTATACCTGCTAAAACATCATTGGTAAAGATGTCATTCTTGCCCTCCGCAAAAGGCCCCCACGATTCTATTTGTACGTTATTTTCCTGAAGGAATTTTTGCGCTTCAACCTGCTGGTGAAAAGGATGTGTTTCAACCTGGTTTACTGCTGGCGTGAAACCTGTGTTGGCTATTAAGTCCATAACCCTATCCGGCTGAAAATTGGATACGCCGATAGCCCTTACTTTCCCTTGATGGTACAATTCCTGCATAGCCCGCCATGATCCATATATGTCGCCATACGGCTGGTGGATAAGGTACAAGTCCAGATAATCTAACTGCAATAACTCTAAAGACTTGTTGAATGCTTTAATGGTATTATCATACCCGGCATCGGTTACCCAAAGTTTTGTTGTAATAAAAAGCTCTTCCCTGGCAATGTTGCTTCTTTTAATCGCTTTGCCCACAGCTTCTTCGTTCATGTAAGAGGCTGCAGTATCAATTAGCCTGTAACCGGTTTCTATAGCGTCTACCACTGCCTGTTCGCATTCTGCTAAGTCTGCAACCTGAAATACCCCAAATCCAAGGATTGGCATTTCCACTCCGTTATTTAATATTACATTTTCCATTTTAATATCTATTACTACGTTGTTCTTTAATTATTTACTTCTAAAAAGCGTATTACAAATTTCGGGATTAACTATGGGAGGGCTTGTATACATATTACGGGAATATCAACCATTATTACTGATATCATCTAACTGGGAAAAATACTTCTGGAAGCACTTTTATTTGTTCCAATACTTAAAGGTACTACTAATTTATTAGCCCTGCTTTATGGCCCTGCTAAGTGCCTTTTCGTAATACTGCCTGTTGGTATGTTCAGAAAAAAATTCTATACTTAGCCAAATTACTTCGAATAGCAGCAATCCTCTGCCGGCTCCCTAGGCAGTCCCATGTTGGGTTTGGCCTTTTTTTGACTTTCGGAACAGCGACCCACCCAGCGCAAATAGCAGGATACCGATAACGGCTGTTGCTTTAGCAAACAGCCGTTCATCCCCCATAATTGGATAAATTAATTACGTTGACCCCTCTCCACCAATTTTAATGACGCTACTAATTATTTGTAAACCAATACAAATGGTGGTCAATTTTGAATTGGCGAAAGGGGTCAATTGCGTTCGGTTTATGCAGAAGCCTACCTGAAAGGGCAGGAAGCCGCCAAAAAAAATGCAGCGATGGAAAAGAAGAAAACCGAAAAGGCGGACAAAGCAGAGAAATCGGACAAGCCGACCACGCCCGAGGAAATCAAGGAAATGAAATACAAGGGTATTATGGCGGAAGTCGAAAAACTTGAAGCAGCAGGCAAATACAGGGAAGCATGGTTAAAAGTGCCAAAAACTTCCGAGTTCCCCGACAAAACCGAGGAAATGCAAAAACGCAGGTCAAGCCTCTCGGCTAAATTTAGCCCTGACCTTTTCGGGGCTGAAGAGCCTGCCACAGCAGTAACGAATGTTGAACCTAAAACCGAAGAAGATGCTACAGACTTTATTGATGCCAAGGGTTTTCCTAATGAAAGACAAGGGGAATGAGGTTGCACTTACCGACCCCGACCCGAAATGGAGTGTAGAAGCCGTGATGAATTTCTACGCCAATACCTACCCGACATTAACGACTGCCAAGACAGTCGGCCCTGAAATTACAAACGATACCCTGCAGTACCGTTTTGAAACCACTATGGGGACAAAAGGATAATTGTAAAATGTAAAGTTATGGATTATGCAAAAATTAATAGCGGGGCAGTTACGGCTGCCCCAAAACAAAAGGCAAAAGCTGCTCCACAAAAACACAGCCGAGTTCCTGACGGGCTTGCAGCGCAGGAAAGACACCGCCGAAGTACTTGCCGACCGCCCGACCTCAGCCCCTGCGGGGCTGCTGCCTATGGTTTTCTAAAAATCCGTTTTTTGCCACACTACACAGGGCAGGCAATCGCAGGCGGAAATGAAAAGGCGGGCTTTTATCGGAGTTTTAAACTGCTGCGCGACCACTACAATATAAAACCTGTGGACACTACGGGCTTTGGCTATCCCTATGGCAGGGAGGTTGCCCTATACGAAGCAAGCAGGCTGCTCAATCAAAAGTACCCGCAACATATCGGTTTGGAAGTATTGGAGCATAACGGCAGTTTTGCAGTGGAAGCAACGGAAACCTGTTATACAGGTAATACGTTGTTTTATATCCCTGTGCTGCCCCTGCATTATATGATGCAGGACAAAAAGCACCGTAAAGGCGCACAGCTCTTGCTTTGTGTTTTCAGTTACCTGTTCCATACCGTCAATATTCCGTACTATACCGAGGACAGCTTTTTGTATTGGCAGTATGAAATGGTGTCCGAGTGGGTAACCAATGACCCCGATGATTGGGAACAAAAAGACTATTACGACTATGTAAGCCAGTTACGGGCTGCTCAGCATTACGGTGAAACCATGCTGCGCAGGATTTGGAACACAATACATTTTGACAATTTTGGGCAATGGCTGAAAAGTTTTCAACCCTATGATGACTTTGATAAGGAATGCCAAAGCATTGCCCAAAAGTTTTACCAACTGTGGCAGGACTATCCCGATACTTCCATTTACAGACACGCTGATACAAACTGCCTGTCTGACCATGAAAGTGATGATTTTGATGATTACGAATGTATCACTATGGAAAAATACGTCGGCTTCGTGGCAGCAACCGATGGATGGCTCTATGAAAATGTACAACAATCGGTAAACGCTTATTTTAATGAAAGCTTGTCAAAACAAGAGCCTATTTTAAAACGCTTCTTTGATGGGCAACCGCAGGATAACGATACCCTTGATTTTGAGTGCCGTTTGTTCCCACTCCTGAATGAACTGTGTTACCTTTTAAACAATTACGATTATGACACCAAACGTGCAACTCTATCAGCCTAAAGCTGCCCTTGTGGTATTCGCTGCAAGTGGTTTTACCGCCCCCTATATTGAATATTACGATATGGACGAAACCGGAAGCCCTGTAAACCCGCACCCGTTAACGGTACGTGAAGCGCAAAGCCTTGCCAAAGTCCTTGACACCCGTGAGCAAACAGGAAAGGCATTTTTGCGCCCCGATGGGATTTTATCGCCCAACGTTCTGCACCTCGACCCCTCGGAAAACGGAAGCGTGGTATGGTATACCAAGCCACAACGCCACAAGCTTTACTTTGCCCAAAGCCTGGGGTTGGATAGCGGCAAAGTTGCCCTGCCTGCCTTGGTTTGGAAAGCCAACAAAAAGGAACTGCAAATCTTTGCCCTGACAGGTAAAACCAAGCCAAAAGCTGAAACCCCGCTATTTCACGCCCCCTTTTTTAACCTCTACCAAAAAGGCTATGTGTGCATGGGCAGCGTCAATGTAGCCATTAAAGCGGCTTCATCTTTGGAGGAATTTATTACGGCATGGCAGGGGTACTTTTTTGATAGTTATTTTTCCCACCATATCAACGAGCACAACCCCGTAGGTGTAAACCTGTATAACCTCTACAAAGAACTGATGGCAGACCCACAAAAAACATTCCCCACAAATACCCTAAGACCGACACCGCTAACCCTCAAAAACTTATTGTAATGAAAACGACACTTTCCAAAGCGCACTTTATAGCCCCTGAACTGGTGAACCCTACCAATCCCGTAACGGTCTGCCTTATCGGGGCAGGTGGTACAGGTTCACAGGTGCTGACAGGCTTGGCACGGATGTCACACAGCCTGCAACAGTTAGGGCATGCAGGCTTTCAGGTCAGCCTGTGGGACGATGATATCATTACCGATGCCAACCGTGGCAGGCAGCTTTTTGCGGAATGCGAAGTTGGCTTATCCAAAGCAGCCGCCCTGGTTGCCCGTACCAACCGCTTTTTTGGAACGGCATGGAAAGCCGTAGAAAAGCCTTTTACAGCTGATACCGCAACGGGCAGGAATGCCATTTATATTTCCTGTGTGGACACCGCCGCCGCACGCTTTGAAATTGCCAAAGTACTCGGCGAACTGGATTTGAATACAAGCCGTTCTGATACGCCCCGCTACTGGATGGACTTCGGCAACGGCAAAGAGACAGGGCAGGCTGTCCTGTCTACCATTGGCAGTATCAAACAGCCTGCTTCCGAAAGGTTCCTGCCTGTGGGCAGCCTGCCACAGGTTACGGACGAATTTGCGGAACTGCTCGTGCAGGGCGATAATGAAGACCTGCCAAGCTGCTCCCTTGCAGAAGCCCTTGAAAAGCAGGATTTGTTCATCAATTCCGTATTGGCACAAATGGGGTGCAGCCTTTTGTGGCAGTTGTTCAGGCAGGGGCTGACCACCGAAAGGGGATTTTTTCTCAACCTGAATAATTTTCGCAGCCAACCGTTAGCGGTTGGCTGATTATGCCGTAGTGACCGGCGCAAAAAAGCAATCCCCCCCTGTGGTAGGGAACGCTTTTTTGCGGTTTGAAAGCGGATGCGCCCGCACGGTAACAGCATCGGGGAAACCCCTGCTGCATTTACCGTGCGGGCGCGCTTTTTAATGCCGGTGCCTGTACACCGGGCTTTCAGTTTAAACGTGTCGATTTAGAACCAGCAGAATCAGTATTTATTGAAAGGGCTATTTTGGCAGCGTTTGGCTGCATTCAGTGCATTATTGTATGGTTTTAGCTTACAGGTCAAAACTATCTTCGCTTTAACTTTGAATTATAACCATTTAAAATTTCAATTATGGCAAAAAAATTTCCGCTAACGCCTGATGGCGTAAAAGCATTTCAGGCAGAATGGTACAAGTCCGATGACCAGCAATTACAGGAGGATGCAGTAATAGCATCAGCCGATGTTACTAAGTGGTTTTCGACGCATTTTGAACTCACCACGGAGCAATCCGATTATTTCAGGGGGCTTCCAAAAGGATACCTGCTGTCTTTAGGATGGGGTGTTGCATCCGGTGTAATTGGCCGTGTGCCACTATCTTTTGACAACGGACAGCAGGCCGCCGCGAAAGGGCTTTGCCCAAAAGCCAAAGTCTCTGTAAATGTCAGCGTTTCAAATGCCTATAACTGGCAGACTGGGGCAACAACTACTACGGGAACTGTTGGCGGTACATTAACTTTTTAATATATTTGTGTTGCGCCATAGTCCTTATGTCGCAGCACAAATTATATAATTATGACAAGATACATCCTGCTATTTATTTCGTTATTTCTTGCTTTAAAAACTTTTGGGCAAAGTAAGGAAGATAAAATTAAAATTGCCAACAGGGACAAATACCTGTTCAGTGTTACTGCCGAGAATAAAAATTTTGTTGAGACCATTCCCTTTACACTGGTAAACAACCTTATGTTCATAACCGCGCAGATCGATGGGATTAACTATAATTTCTTATTTGATACGGGTGCGGTAACCATACTTTCAACCAAATTGCAGGAAAAGTTGCAGCTTAAAGAAGCAATACGTAATACACTTGTAGATGCTTCAGGTAAAGAGCAGACGGAAAAGTTTTATACCCTTCCAGTATTAAAACTTGGCGCAGTTAATTTTAGCAACATCGGCGCCGCTGCAATGGACCTGTCAAAAATGAGCGAACAATTTTGTACGCCCATCGATGGTATTATTGGTGCAAACCTCATGCGTAGCTGCTATTGGAAAATTGACTATAAAAATAAAGTACTTATATTTTCAGATAAGAAGATAAAGCCTGCAGGCAAAGCCTATGAATTACCCTTCGAGGAGAATTTTTCCGGAACGCCGTTGGTGAAACTGTTTTTCGGAAATTATAATTTTCAAACCCTATTTGATACTGGTAATAACCAGTCCTTTAACTTTCCAGACAGCCTCTATTTCAAGAGTTCGGCATCTAAAAATAAGGTTGTTCAAAGGGGATCTGGCAACACCGAATTTACATTGTATGGTAATAAAAATATCGTTAATCATGCCGCCATTCTTGATAGCATAACCATCGGTACGAGGCTGTTTAAAAGACAGGTTGTTCGTGTTAGCCCGAGCCCTTTACCTTTATTGGGTAACAAGTTTTTAATGCAATTTGATGAGGTCATCATTGATTGGAAAAAGCATCTTATCCATCTACCGTCGGAATATCACCCGGAAGAACCGCTTAAAACACTAGGTTTTGACCCGCTACTTGCAGACGGCAAGGTCGTTGTTTCCTATATATGGGATGAAAGCGAGGCGCAAAAACAAGGCTTGCAATTAGGCGATACAATCATTGCTATTGATGGGCAGTCAATTGATTCAATTACACCTGAGCAATGGTGCGTACTGCGGGAGGTGGTCAGGAATAAGCCAGCCCTTAAACTGAAGGTCAGAAAGAAAGATGCTACTGAAGCTTTTTATGAATTGAACCGCTATACATTGTTGGAATGATCTGCTTCGGTTATTTACACCTTTTCCAGAATTTTGGTAAAGATCAATGATTAGCATTTAACCACCTGACCAATCATTAGACTTATTTCACTACTGTACAAATAATAAAAGCAAACAGCTTTTATCTTGACTTTTTTGTGTTCGGCAGTGTAATCAAACACCGTGTGCGAGTTTTGACCTAACTATACGAGGTCTTAAATATCAATTAATGATTAAATAACTTTGTGAAATTCCATTAATAAAGAGTAAGTGTTGAGTGACGATGAAAAGCCGCTAATACCCTTATAATTTTAAAAGGCCGGGGAAAGCTTTAGTAAAAAAAATGTACATTCGTTTGGTATTTCAATTTGCGAAAAATCATCCCTATGCAAAACACTGCTACGTTTCATAAAAAGATAACTTTAGCCGGCTCGCTGATAGCCATTGGAATTGTATTTGGCGATATTGGCACTTCGCCCCTGTATACCCTCAACGCAGTCTTCCATGGGAGGGTTATTACAGAAGCCATCGCCCTGGGGAGCCTTAGCTGTATCTTCTGGACATTATTTTTCCAGACGACCTTGAAATATGTGATCATAACGCTGCAGGCCGACAATAATGGTGAGGGTGGCATCCTTTCCCTATACGCCCTGATCCGGAGGTACTGGGGGAAATGGCTTATTTTCCCTGCAATGGCCGGTGGGGCTTTCCTTATCGCCGATGGCATCATCACACCTCCTATATCCGTGGCATCAGCTATTGAAGGGGTACAAAGCGTAGTGCCGGGCTTTGATACCGTACCGGTCATCATTGTCATACTTATAGGGTTATTTATATTCCAGCAATTTGGTACCGATAATATCGGAAAGGTATTTGGACCGGCTATGGTGGTATGGTTTGGTTTCATAGCCATTATCGGGACCATGGCACTCAGCCATAATTTCTCGGCATTAAAGGCGCTAAATCCCTATTATGCGTATCAGATGCTCGTTCTCGAACCAGGGGGCTTCTGGCTCCTGGGCAGTATTTTCCTTTGTACCACAGGCGCAGAAGCCTTGTATAGTGATATGGGGCATTGCGGAAGGAATAATATCAGGGTCAGCTGGATTTTTATAAAAATTGCATTAGTGCTGTGTTATGCAGGCCAGACCGCATGGCTGCTTGACCATGTGGGCGAGACAGTGGGCAGCCTGAGCCCTTTTTACCACATAGTACCGAAACAGATATTCTGGCTATCGCTGATTATTGCCACAGCGGCTACGATCATTGCCTCACAGGCACTGATAAGCGGCTGCTTTACACTGATCAATGAAGCGATCCGCCTTAATATATGGCCAAGGCACAGGGTGCTCTTTCCCGGAAACGTAAAAGGCCAGCTCTATATACCTGCCATAAACTGGTTCCTGATGGCCGGGTGTATCGCTATGGTGCTACACTTTAGGGAAAGTACCAAAATGGAGGCCGCCTTTGGCCTGAGTGTTACCCTGACAATGATCATGAGTACCGTACTTATCAATTTCTACCTCAGGATGCGAAGGGTACCGCTGGTTGCAGTAGTACTGATTACGGCGGTATTCCTGTGTATCGAGTTCAGTTTCCTGGTCGCCAACATGCAAAAGATTGCCGAAGGCGGGTGGATAACCCTTGTGATTGGTTTTGGCCTTTTTATGGTAATGTTTATCTGGTGGAAAGGCCAGGCTACCAAAAGCAGCCTTACCGAGATGGTATGCATCGACCAGTACATTCCCATTCTCCAGAAACTAAGTGAGGATGATAGCATACCGAAATTTGCTACGAACCTGGTTTTCTTTACCTCGTCATCTTCTACCAGGAAACTGGAAAAAAGCCTGATGGATTCCATACTGCAGTACAGCACGCCAAAAAGGGCCAATAATTATTGGTTTGTGCATGTGAATGTTACCGATGAGCCCTATGGGCTGAGCTATACGGTAGATACCGTGGTTAAAAACGATATCTATTTCCTTGCATTCAACCTCGGCTTCAGGGAAGACCCCCGCATTGACCTGTACTTCAGGCAGGCTGTAAGGGAAATGATTGATAACAAAGAAGTTGATGTTACCCGACGAAGGGAGTACGATTACCAGAAATCGGCCATTGGCGATTTTAAATTGGTGATCCGCGAGAGCTTTCTTTCGTTTGACAATAAGATGCCTTTCTGGAAAAACTTTATTATGAAAAGCTTTTATAACCTCAAATATTTCAGTGTAAAAGAGGAAGTAAATTTCGGACTGGACAGAAGCAATTTGATAATAGAAAAGTATCCCTTAGTGGTAGTCCCGGTCGTAAATAAAAAACTTAAAAGGGAGGGCACTAAAATAAACGGGGAATAGCTGCCATAGGACAATACTGTTTGTATGGAAATGCTGCGCCAAATGCCTAACCGTTGACGATCTTCATTACCCCGCCAAAAGCAATCATAAGGGCAGCAGCAAACAGTATCAGATGTACGGAGGTTACTTTTGCTCTCCTTCGTGCTACTCTTCTTAAGTACTGTATCCTTTTAACATCTTGAGCACCACGGTCAATAGTTTTCATTGTATTGATTTTTAATAGGTTAGTGCAAACCGCATGCCCGCAGAATAATATTTAATATAAAGCATTCAATAACAATTGCTTATGGTCATCTCACCATAAAAAGTATCTTTCCATAGCCTATCATAATGACATCCTCACCCTATCAATTTGATAGCGATAGCATTATTGCGACGGAAAAGGAAAATGGTGTACGGCCAAATTCAGGCCACCTGACAAGGGTTATATTATTGATTACATATCTGCAGAAAATGCAAAAAAAAGCCTTTTTCGAGGTGCGAAAGGCATCTGTGGACTGTCAGGGATTCGAATACTTTTACTTTTTTTGAATCTTGAGATTTGATTACTTTAAGACTTGGTATAGTTTATTATTTAATAAAATAATCTTGAAGCTTCTCAAATTCTATAAAAGCAATCAGTTCTTTCATGCACTGTATCTTAAATCCCCTGAAACAAGTAAATTTTGATAATCGAATTTCCGCCAATTGTTCAACTGTTTCAATTTCTGCACGTGTAAAAAAACTCAGCATCCTTTGGCTAAATGGGAATTTACTTTCTGAAAGTTTCATCTGAAGTTTTGAAGCCGGATATACCATGTCATTTAATCCTTAGTGAATTATAAATTATGGTAAGTGTTGAAGCTGCGACGGCAGGTCCGGAGAGTTTCCTTTGCCTAAAAAAATAGGCGCAGACAACTACACTTACGGACACTGTGGCACTGGTATACCAAGACTTCGCATAAGCGAGCGCCCACGCCGTAGCATGAGCGTCTCCACTTAGTCTCGAAGTCTTTAAAAATTACCAGTTTTCAGTGACGAGACTTAAAGTAAAAACACTTTAAGATTTTCTATATTTTACACAAAGATAGCGAGGTTTATACTATTATCCAATTGCTTCCTTTTGGCAACTCCTTAAAATTTGAGTTGGAGCTTACTGATAGGCTGCGCCCTCACCAGGTCGGAGTTCTTTATCTTGAGTACCTGCCCACGGCCACCATTCTTTTCAAATATTTCAATATACAAGACCTGGCCTTCAGTCAGGGTGAATACATTGAGCAAAAAAATATTTTTCTCTGTTATATTTACTACCACAGGAATAAGGGGTTTATATATTTTTAAAGGTGTCAGGATGCGGTCCTGTACCACAGTACGTTTAGCCAATTTTCGATCTGTTATCCTGAACCTGATAAAATCAACCGTAAAAGGGACATACGTTTGATTTTCAATGTTGGTATGGAAATAATAGTTACCATCATGCACATAGATTCCCATCAGGCTGAAAGTAATTCCATAACTGTCGGATTTGATACTTCTTATCGCGCGTTTGTCTTTTTCAAAGAGCCTTTCCATCAGCAGCCCTGTAACCGAAGCAGGCGTTTTACCCAATTCTTCAAATTGTATACCGGCAGCATTCGTGCGTTCGGCGAATCGTTGTGCTTTTATCAGGTTATGACTTAGTATGCCTGGGGCATCACTATAACAAGCGTTAAAGCCATAAAAATTGCCATCCTCCGTAATTACCGAAAAATTGGTTTCCTGTTCAAAGCCTTTTGAAGCGGCCTTTACCCGTAGCACATTATCAGCATCCGCTGCCTTGCCTGCTATTATGTAATTACTCCCTAAATCCACATAGCGGATTCCCGAAGGAAAAATAATATGGGTAGTTTTGTCATAAGTTACCTCAATAGCGTAAGGAGTTACCGCACCAAGGGCTAATACTGCAGGTTCCTGCACCTGCGCTTTTATTGTTAATGGCAGAAGCCCTATCATTACAAGTAGCCCATTCTTAATATTCTGTATTTTCATAATCAACGTTTTTAATTTTATTTATTTTTTGAAACCAGGAACAGCTGGTAGCCTTGCTTTAAAGTAGCTTTCTGCGCTGTTACTTTTTTTGAAAAATATCCCGACACACCCTGGATCAGCCCCCGGGTCATATCCGAGGTGAGCTGCTGCCCTGCGGAACGGTTCAGGGTAAAGCTGCTTCCGCTCGTGCTGCCCATATTAGCCAGCGTACCATTCACAGCCGTTACCTCCGGTGCATAAGGCAGGTTCAGTCCTTTTTGCCCGTCGAGGTCGTACACCGTAAGGTTCACGGGTACGATGCTGCTGTCAATTTCTATGGACACTACCTGCATTTGCAGCCGGTTACCCTGAAAGGTTGTAGTGGCGGTCAGTATATAGCCACTGGGTAACATCGCTTTCCCTATACGCACATCTTGTAAAAGGCGCAATTGAACGCTGCCTTCACCAACCAACTTATGGGTTTGGTGGATACAGGCACGGATGCTGTTGGGCGGCAGTGAAACATCCGGTTGACCGTCTGTCGTTGTAAATAACTGCTGCTCCCCGTTGGCCAAACGTGCCAGTAAAAGAGAATCAGGAACCTTTCGATACAATTGCGATACGACGGATTTTCTGTTTGGTAAAACAGTTACAAAATCGTCCTCCTGCTTTTCTGTTTTAGGACTGGTATTTACAGTATCCTTTGCCGGTGTGCTGCCTGGAAAATACTTGGCGGCCATCTGGTAGGATTTCTCCATCAGTGCCAGGCGGTCATCCGGTTTTTGTCCCTGCGAAGCCTGACTTGCCTCCAGTTGTGCTTTCAAGCGTTCATTCTCCGTTTTCAACGCTTCCCTGTCAGGGTCCTTCTTGTGGAAGTTACCCAGCGATTGCTGCATCGTTTTGTAACTATTCAGGGCAGGGTTGGCCTCCCGGGCAGGCTTTGTCTTCTGATTCCTTTCGGGTAAGCCTGCTAAAGCATCTTTCTTCTGTTGCGTGCTGTCCGATTGCCAGTAGTCAGACAAGGTCATCAGCGTTTCGCGTTTTTGCCTTTCTTTTTCCTGTAGCATTTCCTGTTCATAGGCTTTTCCTTTATCTGTAGGCAACCCGTCACCGGATGCCTGTGGCACAGCAGCATTGATACCAATCTCTAACGCCTCTTTTGTCTTACTTTCGCCTTTTCTTCCAAAAATCAGGTAGAGGCACCCTATAAATATCAATCCCATAATACCAAAGATCAGGGGCTTCTTAAGGCGCTCTTTAGTAACGACTTCTCCGCTTTCAGGCATTCCGGGGACAGGTGTACCTTCGGTAACCTTTACGGCAGCTTTCTTTTTCTCATTCTCTTTCATCTCCTGTGGTTTTAATCTCATTATTGTTGTTTTTATCACTGATCACTTTAGCAACCGTGTTGCTGATGTGTTCGATCTCCATCGCGCTTTTTGAGGTGCTCACCTGGTATATGACCTGTGCAAGTACAGCAAGGGTAATTACCATGTAACCTGCAAAGCTGTACAGAATCACGAGTCGTGAGTCCCGGGTGGGCAGCTGCTTCCAGCGCCTGTCCATGCCGTCCATCAGGGAACTGATTGTAATTGTTAGCTCTTTCATAGCATTACTATTTACGGTCGATTACCTCAACATCCTTATTCTCCAATACCCTGAACTGTTCGATATTGAACCCCTGCGGGTTGTCATCCGAACGAACAGAGTTGACCAACAGGCAGGATGTGACCAGGCTCCTGCGGGTAACATTGCTGGCGCGGATGATATAT
>Ga0247814_10001473_pt1 | contig 13843 bp, 11 predicted proteins | sample UWRJL179409R1_FD_179947 | JGI IMG/M metagenome (GOLD analysis project Ga0247814, IMG submission 179947) | Plant litter microbial communities from Arlington Agricultural Research Station in Wisconsin, United States - UWRJ-L179-409R-1 | ecosystem: Environmental > Terrestrial > Plant litter >...
AAACAGATGAACCGATGAAAAAAGCTGCTAAAGGGAACGTTGATCCCCCTGATCTGACGGAGCCAAGGTGCGCGAAGGAGGGATATAGGAGAAATAAGAGTTTGGTGGACGGAGGTGATTGGGCTTCGTCGAGCTGGCGGTTTAGTGGTTGTTTAGGGCTGCAAGGTGGCGGTTTTAACTGCGTGGGCCGGGCCTGGCGGTGGTCCTTGCGAGGCTCTAATTGTACTGTTACTGCTTGTTTGCTTGCTTGCTTGCTTGCTGGACGCGATGTGATGTGATTCCTTCCGAATCAGCAAGCAATACTGTATGTACACTTGCGGAGGATGCTCGCAAGAGAGGTGCTGAAATGGCAATGGGATGAACGACTCTGCAAATGCGGATGCGGATGCGATGCAACAGCAATCCTAATCCAAGTATCGATATATAGAAGTATATGTACACCACCTTACGTAGAAACAATATAACTCTCTCCACTAGTTGGTTGTCCAATCTCGTCCGTCCTGTCCAGTCCGGGTGCAGTCAAACCGAGAGAATGGGATGATACGATATTCGCCACGAATAGATACAGATCCTTAATCCTGCGGTCAAGGAAGAAACTGGTCAACTTGTATAATTCGGGAACTGAAAAGGGCACGCCCAATGCGACTTCACTTACTGTTCTGGAGCCCAGTTCAAACGTGGCTGGGCGCGGCACAAGGAAGGCGTTGCTGGATGGGATATTCCCGTTGTCAGAAGGCCAGTGCAGGAGCACAGAGTGCAGAGTGGTAGGAGTGGTGAACAAGAGGATCGGATGATGGATGGCAGATGGGCTAAGGCTGAAATCAACCGCAGCAACACGAGCAAACACTGCAATCACAGGAACCGCAATCTTGACCAAATCCAGTTGCTTGCACGTCCTCCAATATCGAAAACGGAATATGAATCGCTGCTGCTTCCAGTCCGCGCAAAAAAACGTAATCACTCTGCGTGTCTCAGGAGAACCCTTCCCTCGTAATCACCGCTTTCAGATCTTCCAACAGCTGCTCTCGGTCGCAACACCTCCAATCTCTGGAAGATTGAAATGTGAGCTAGGATGTAGTGTGTGTGAGAGAGGGTGGGTGTTTGTCTGCCGTTGCCTGGGGCGCAAGGTGAAAAGCGGCAACGGTAGGTAGGTTTAGGTAGGGTAAGTTGAACGTGAAGGTGAATGCCGGTAGACGTAAGGATGGGTAAGACGCTCCACGGGCCTCGTGAGGAGGGCAAGTACGTGCGGGAAAAGACAGGCCCCCCGGGGCGAGCAACGTGCAGGTTCCGCTGGTGATGGAGGGTGGCTAGTGGTTGTAATCCTAGATGTGATGGATACGTAGGGGCGCGGAAAAGATGAGTGGATGAGAAAGGTGTCCCGGGGGTGGGCGAGCTACGCGGCTGCGCCAGGTACCGGGTAATATGCGTTGGCGCCTTCTATTGCGCTATTCTCGAGTAATCTAGAGAGTGGTGATGGGCGAGGGTGAAGGTGATGGTCGTGCTGCTGTTGGTGGTGTATGGCAGATGATGAAATGAGGTTTTTGGCCGATGGTGATGTTGAAGAGACGAGGGAGGCGCACAACGAGCTGTGGTGTTTCTTGCGCACCCGGCTGCGTCGCACCAATTTGCTGGGACCTGGTTTTGGGGACAGGATCGTACTATGCTGACGGTCACAATTCGTCCAACTCGTCCAACTCGTTCAGAATCTGCCTTCAAACGTATGGGGTGACAGTCGGGGGGAACAATGTTTCGTGACGCTTCAATGGATGTTTTGCTCTTCACTCTTCTTTTCCTTGCGGAAGAATCTGCCTTGGCTTGTGCTTTGACTGGTCTGGTCTGGTCTGGTTTGGTCAGGTTTGGCAAAACTGAGAGTCTGAGGTCGGGGTTGGTGAGAGAAGTAGAATCTGTCTGTGTTCCGGAGGGGAGCGGATTAGAGATATAATATATGAGCTTCGCGATCCGCCAACTGCCAATGAACTCCCTACTCCCTAATGATGAATGTGGAAATCCCCGCTAACTCCCGTTACGATCGTGTTGGTCTTTCGTTGGTTCCTAGCTTGTCCAAGCTCTGTTTAGTATGTATCCCTCTGCTCTCAAGCCAGGCTTTCCTCGAAACCAATAAATGAATTAAGGATTACACGATTAGAAGGACGACAGAACGTATGCACGTGCAATCATGACCAAACAAGAAGAATCCACTTTCGGTGCTCCCTTACGCTCGTTGGAGGCTAGCTTTTAGCTTCGAGGGCTCTTTGTAACGTCGAACAACCATCCAAACATCGACGTGATCTTCCGAATAGCCTCCGATTCACCCCCCTGGATTTAGATTGCAATGGCAGGTTTCTCCTCCGTTGTCCAAGAAACTCGAGGGAGATATGGAGCAACCGAAAGGTGTACAGAAGTCAATATCGAATGGCGACACCGATCTTCCACGTCGTACTTGACTTGCTGCAATTCGAATCCAGCGTAGCTTCTCACGGACCAGCCAAATCCAGCGAAATGAGTCAGGTAGTGCGTCTGCTTTCGTTGGGGATAGCTTGATCCGGTCAGATCAGATTAGGTCAAGGCTGCTCCTGTCAGAGATCAAAACTCAAAAACTCAAATCTTTTTTTTGGCGCTTTCCGCTCAACTTAGTAAGGGAATGGGATAATGACTCGGGGGAGTGAAGTAGAAGACAAGACTCGAAAGTACACAATGAAGTACCCGTGCTATACTTATTAATAAGCTTTGGATTTGTTGTACGCTGCACCACCAGCTCTGCAATCCTTTCGAGGCTAGTTTAAGATCCTGAACACGCCCTTCTTCACTCTAGCTTGTTGCTCCCACACGTCCCTCCGTTCGCCCAATGGAATTCGTCTACAAGTCTTTGCTATGTTTAAGACTACTGTACTCTAGTAAAGGTAGGCTGCGAGCTCCAAGCAGAAACCCGCAGAAGGGCAGCTACTTGCATCCAAACCTCCACATCCACTACATACAACTCCTCAGCAGAAAGAAGGTCATGCAAGCACAGGTTTCAGGAACGCCGCAATCTACGCAGAAGGCTATCTTTGAACTCTTTGGCAAGAGATCAAGGTGCATAGGACCAGGGTCATGCACTACAGTCATTGCTTGAACAGTACAGGCCAATGTGCCAAGAATATGATGCATCGAATATCTCAGGTACCAGTCCGGAGAAGGAGCCCGAAGACTTTGCTTCTTAGCCTCATCCTTGATCACATTATACCAATCTTCCAATGACAAAGCCAGAAAGAGAAAGAGCCTCGCATTAGCATAGTAAGCTCTTCCAACCGCCTTTGCTGTATTTGGTATGGTGCCATTGAATGGGAGGGAAACTTCCGGATTCTGAATCCCATCCATTCACCGTCTTTTTCCTTTCTCTTTCCACGCATGTTCTACAATAGCATTGTTTTCTTTTTTTGACTGGCTCACCGACGATGCAAAATGCAGTTTGCCTAGTAGCGGACATTCATTCCATTAGCTCCCGGCACGAGACCCATATTCTCAACCTCTTCTGCTGATGGTGGTGTGTTCTACTAGTACAGGTTCATTATTTACCATCTTTGAATGGAAGGAAATATGAAGCCAAGATCAAAGAACATCATCATTTCGTATTCAAGCAAAAGTTGTATCTCAGCAGATGGTCCCGGCAAAGGATACCGACAGGTAGCCAACGGTTACACACATTCTAATCCTCGATGCTAGAATCTCATTCGCTGTTGTGAGATTTGAGACAATTTGCTACGGTACGTACATCATACTCATCTTCAAGACAGGATCCAGGGATGGTCGTTGGAAGGACGTGCTAATTACAGAACAAGGTTTGAGGACGAAGGTTCAGAGCTAGACTAAACAAACCGTTTACTGTCCAAGTAAGGTTCGAGATGACACTTTCTTACGTCCGTACCAAACCTAAGCAGAAAGGAATGATTCTTTCACTAGCTAGGTGACATTGACTGACTATCCCCATACCCCACGCAACCCCCTCTTAAATGCGATCTCATATTAGGCCAAGCTGTGAAGGGATGATTCCAAATTCTCAAGCCAGGTTGCTAAATGAGCAGCAACAAACTCTAACGCCTTTAGTGTTGTTCGCCTTTTCGGCGCTTCTTTTGACTTTGGGCTAATAACAAATGCCGCCGGGAGGCTGAATCTTTAAAACACCACCCTTTATTTAGGTACTGGACAAAAGATTGTCTTAAAAATACATGGAAGGCTAAGGCATATCACGCCCGGTGGCTTTCCGTTGGATTTTCGTACTTTCTGCATGAGCATATGTGCAGATTTCGTTCGTATCGAGATGCGAGAGGAAAAAGATCGAGGAAAGCAAGGAATGCTAGAGCGTAAGCAGGATAGAGAAGAATAAGGTTGCCGTCAGTTTCCGAGCTTGCGCTTCAGGTTTGAGGAACATGCGCGATGGCATCAGATGTTTGCACTCATCCTACCACCACAACAAAACAACACAAGCATTTCTCATTCTTTGATCAAGAGACGCGCTCTCCGCCTTATCCATCCTATAGCTTACTTTCAGTCTTCTTTTAACCGTCCATTTTACTTTCGTCGTTCCCTTCCAAACACAAATCGTGCCAATCGAATATACGCCTCGATCTTCAAAGGCCGAGCCAAAGCTATCACGAATGTCTCAAGCACTGACAACGCTGAACCCGCTCAACGCCACCCGGATTCACTTACGAATGAGGAGGGGCAATGTGCGCCGGAAGGGGGGGAGGGCTGGTGTCAACTGACTGCTGTACAGATGTTCCAAATCCGAGCTAAGGAGTCGATCTTGATAGGCAGCGAGCGGTTGTACCTGAAAGGTACAGTACATACTGTAGTACGTACCTGGGGATGTGGAGATGTCTCATTTATCTTTATCCTTGGCATCCTACCCTTTTGAATTTGCTTAGTTCGATCCCGTGGGGAAACCCTAGCATGTTCTCGAGATTACGATCTTCCAATGAAGCTTTGCCGGCCATAGCTGTTTGGGGCCACTCTCACACAACAGCTTTGTTGTCGTATCCTATGTATATAATATACATACCTGTGGTACTTGGAAATCAAACTCAATGCCTAACTCAGCTCCACCCTCACTTGAAGCTTGCTATATTGCTGACAGCTGACGCATAGCCATCCATAACTGTCACTATTTCCTGTTTTTCCATGCTTCCCAAAAGTCGAACGTAGAAAGCGAAAATAGGGAAAAAAAGAAAACAATAAAGCTATCCGGCTCGGCTCTCCCCGACCACCAGATCGAAAGCCTCGTTTCGAGGAAGTTTGTCCGAGTCCGCCACCGCTCAATTATTCACTCCCAAAACCACGATTTAATACGGCCAAGAAAAGCAACGCTTGACTGCAGGCGCCAAACTGTTGGCATCTTTTATTTGCTTATCCTGGGCTCCAAAACCAACCGATAGTCACGCATGCATGGCTCGGCGCTGCAGCTTGCCGGATCGATAGGAAGCGTCTGCGTGGTCTAGTATATGGGAAAGGGGGGAATACATTAAAGAACATGCGGGTTTTGAAGGTGGTGCACAAATGCCATGTGAGATAAGAAAAACATCATTTCGAAAGGAAGTTTTCGCGCAACCCGTAATTTTTGTTGGATTTTCAACCCCTTTTTCTAATAAAACAAAACATTATCGCTAAATAGCCGAGAAAAGTACGCAGTTCCAACAACTCCTTCCCCATCCTCAGTCGTCAGCTGGAACCGTATCGTAGGGGTTAACTTGATGTTCCACTTCTCGGACTTCATCGATCAAATGTCTCTTTAGCAAAGCAAGCAAACAAGCAAGCAAGCAATGCCAAACAGCAAACTCCTGGAGGCGGGGTCAACGCGCGGCAATGATTATCCCTGCAACACCATTCAAACAATTTGCGCTCGTATAGTCGTAAGTACAGTACAGTAAGTAAAAGTACACGAAATTCCTCTCGGGGCGGCCCGAGTTTTATTGTGTCCTTCTCCCCCATTTTTCTAATTCACCCTCTCGTCTCTCATTATCCTTTTGCCACCCCCTCCTTTCCCATTCTCTCTTCCTCTCTTCAGCTATGCACAGCTTGACTTTCGTTAAACGGAAAGTAAATTTAAACAATTACGCATGGTGACTTTCCCAGGCCGTGCAGGCCAACAAGGACCCTGAAATCGGGGTTGCCTCTCTACCAGGGGGGGTAGGAAGGATAGGCATGTTGGGATGTATGAAGTATCGGTCGCACAGCATGAAAAGCAAGCCAGCATGATGCGCAATGCACAGGATCTTGTGGCATGTGATGTATCGCGTCGTATTTTGCCAGTCCCTTATCCCTCACCACTCAAACCCTGACCACCTTGGACCACCCGCCCACTCCTCCTTTCGCCCCTTGACCAGCCGCCCGTCTTATTCCTGCTCTCCCCTCAAAGAGCAGGAGCAAGAAAAGGGAAAATGGTCCGGCGTGCAGCAAAATAGAGAGGGGATAAATGAAACACACCTTTGGTTACACGCGTGACGGGAGTGTCTATCAACTCTCAACAGTTTTTTTTATTATGCTATTTTCGAGAACGGGAGGCAGACGGCCAAGCAAGAGGGGAATTCTAGAGCGGTTCTAGAGTGCTGAATCTCAGTTTGGGGGAGTTGTGATTCGTGGGAATATAGATTGGGGTGGTGTTGGTACTGTTGGTTGACGTATCTTATATTTTTGTTGTTCTTTGGACGAAAGGGGTATCCTACTAACAAAAGTCTTGTGCAGCGCAAAGAGATCGGTTCTGTGGATTGGAGAGTTGGCGATTCTACTTCGTCTTATCATACATACATATCGAACAACCCCATATAGAGACCGGCTATTACTGACCTGAAATTGGGCCATCTCCCAGCTGGTGACTGTACGTGCTCGTCATCTGAATATCAGCACATGTCAAAAATATCGAGATCATTATCTATTCTACGTATTTGGTATAAAGTAGTATATCTGTAAGGGTACTTATAGTAAAGCACCGTATCATCGCAAGTAAGGTAAGCTTAACGACGCATGCAAGACATCCCAGGCGAATGTCACCCTGTGGTAAACACCATACCTATAATACAGAGTCAGCTTAACCCCAGCAAAAGGCTAGAGACGGCCATATGCCCCGCCTCGTTTGCTGCTGATTTCGGCAGAGCGCGCAGAGACTAAACAGGCTCAAGACGGCCCATAATGTCCAGATACTTTATTTTCCCTGGGCCTTAAGAGACTCCCATAACGCTTTGTCTTGGAGCTGGTCTTGTACTGAAACGGGAATGTCAGAAGTCGATCTTCACTTGCGAACAGCATTTTTAATCTAATACTTAGTACATCCATCGCTGTAAGTTGGTACAAGCCTCGCCAAGCAATTCTTATTGTCAGTCTTGCTCTTGCTCACTGGTGCCAATCTTTTCCATTCCATCGCCATGTCTCCACTCTTATCAATGACTTCAACCTCACCTCACCGCACCAAATAAGTGCATCGTCATTTCAACAAGAACCATTCCGTCCAACCCATGAACAGCTATGCCCTGTAACTCTCACACAACAGTCTACCAAACTCCCCGGTTCCGGCCCCAACATTTCTAATCACGCCTTCCTGAGGATCCTTTTGTGTGGAAGAAACTGAATGGGTGAAATTGCTTGAATGAAGAGGAAAACTCGGTGATAGGCAAGCAGGTAGGCGAGCTGCTGGACTGCCTGTGCTGCATTGTGTATCGTTGCGCTGGCCGAGTGCTAGATTGGCTCACGCGGCTACCTGTGGTGTAAGGTTGTCCAAAGAGCCTAACTCAACCATACCAACCTTTCGGGTTTCTATCTATTTGCCTCTAGACCACATTCGAGAAAGCGATTTCATTAACCAAAACTAGGCAAGCCTTCAGCAAAAGAAGTATGATTATTTACTACCTACAAGCTCTCGGTTCATCGAGGTACTGCGGAAGAACATCATTTTGCATATCAAATTCCGAGGCTGAGGATATCTTGTCTGTGAGACGGATAATCCCAGGTCCAAAATTCAAAAATATTCTCCAATATTTTTGGTTTAGGCTCGGTGCAATTCTCACCGAGGACCCTGAGATTTCCACATCATGTCTTGTTTATGCAGAAGGCATGTACATATCCGCCCATCAATCCTCGCCAAGCACATCAGGTGAACATTCTTCCAACATCCAACGGCCATGCAAAGTGAAGTGTTCATACCGAGCGTGGGGTCCGGTCTTTGGGCATTATCACATGCCTTGCATGTCTTGAATGTCTTGCATATCTTGCGGATATTCAGGGGGTTGTCTTTTCGATATCTCATCGTATCGTATCGCACGAATACTTCTACGCAAAGTGTCTAAGAGATGTGTTGGCCTCCAAGGAGAGACTCCAGACAATGGTTTCACAGGGCTGAAGCCAAGACTTTTGCATGAAGAATGTGGGTGTGGTGACAATCAAGCCTTCAGCTCAGGTGGCGTTGTGGGTGGTTAGGTTTTTGCCAGACTGTGGGGTTGCACTAGGTAAGGTGTTTGCAAATGCCGAAATTTGTCTTTCATTTCTCTTCCTGTTCATGGAAGGATCGAGGAATAGTTTGGCAAACCACCGTGGCTGTCCAGACGCTGAAGAAAGCTCTTTTGTCGTCTGTCAAACTATCGGCACTTCATAGGTATCCAGTTTGTCACACAAAACCTGCTTGGAGATTTGTCACACGGATATCTTGCGGCTTCTCGTCATGATAGTTCGAAACAAGCTTTTGCTAGACTCTTAGTTTCAAGAACCATCATTCCAGATCCGAAGCCATAGTATACGTTTCATCCATTTATGTAACGTCGCATCAATTTTATGTATTGCGCTAGCGCTAGTGTCTCAAGTATTCTTAAATGTTAGTTTTGTCAATAGACTGACCGTATGCTTGGTATCATATATCCCTCATCCGAAATACGAGCTCGGGCGTTTTGAGATTTGGAATATGGCATTCACTAGTCATAGAGCGTAGCTGAAAGCGTCGAACACCGAATAAAGCTTCATTTTACCTTTGTTATGATCTAGAGGATAGAAGCGTGTGGTTCAAATGATGTTGGGAATGATGCTCTCACGATGTCAACTTTCATTGAATCGTAACGCCTCCTTAATCGTCATTTCTTTTCTAATTCAACTATCCCATTTCAAATTTAGGGTTCTTGTAGTTGTTGGCCTGCCCATTTACTGTTTATAACTGTCTATTATTCATCATGAGAGACATTGCTTGTTTTCATCGAATTCATTCCCTCTAATCGGTTACTTGACGCATTACCTGAGTATATACGCACTATCAAACGTATTATCAGCCCTTGGAAGATTATAAACAATCTTTCGTGGTGTATTAGCTCATTGCTCAAAGTGTTGGCTCCAGTTGAGTCTCATTAGAGCCCGTTTTCAATATCTCAGAGGATGAATATCAAAATGGTAAATTATAACGAACTTCAATTCTCATTCACATTTTGAAGCTAGCTTAGGTAAGTAAAGTACTGAGATGCCTTGCCTAAAGTTTCCTCGAGTGAAGCTTCCTCGTCGTCTAGTTGGGTAAATCTGCACCACCCGTACTCCCTAAGTCTTTTTGAAACCATCTCACCGCTGCAAACTTCTTAGAGGGCAGCAACCCCCAACAGCATCTATCTACCAAATTATCGTGTTATAATTCCTAGAAAAGGAATGATGCACCCCTCATACTGCGAATCTAACTAATTTGCCAGGTATTGGGGATTTAATCTAGCAAATCATCCAGACGTGAATTTCACTGCAAGTATGCCAGAGTCTGAGATGCACACACGGTACTCACCACGACTATAGCTTGGAGAACTTGGTTTAATAAAATATTTGTCGGACGGCATTTTTAGCACCAAAGTTTCCGTTCGATCTACTTTCTAAATACTTTTTCATACAAATTCTGTAAGAAATATTCAGCTACAGACCAGACTCTCTAGCTCAAAAGGATTACCATCAGTAGTATAGTAATGATATCCCAATCATGCCGTTGAAGAGCTATTAAAGAAGTTCAATCACCAGTCATTTTCTTGCTTCAATTTTCATATCGTGACGGGTCCAATTGCCAGACTTTCGTGAGATTTCAAGAACTTCGTATTTCAACCCCAGAGTCGCAACTTGGGAGAGAGCATCTTCAATTTGGAGTACATAAAATAGTTCATGTACCATGCGATTGGATTCTTTTAGTCGCTGGACACTATCGTCTACAGTAGTTTAAGATCTCTAAAACCCTTAGTCATGATAACTTAGAGAGTGAGAGGCTATGTTAAGCGATGGTCATTCAATTCCAGTGTAGGTTTCTCCAATCTGAATTACTCTACACGAAGACTATGCAACTGAAGATTTAAAAAAATACTACACCGGAAATTTGGCTTTGAGCGCAACTAATATGGAGGAATAGAAAGAGATGGGGAAGGAGTTTTTTGATGCAGCTCATCGACAATCAAAATATTGAAAATTAGGTAAAACGAAGAGATGATATTCCGGCGCCGTGCCAGATGTTACTCAAATAGGCGATTACATATGTATATTTCATGACTTCATGAGGGACAGCACGAGTTTTTATCGTGCGCAGGAATGGACCAGACTTCACTTACATAAGTCATGTATAAAAGCCATAGACTCATGAAAGATGAGATTCTCGAATTCAATGAGAGGGGGGTGTCAGCTCAGCGTGCATGATAATACTTCCCTAAGATGCTTTCTATACGCTGCTTCCCTGATTTTCATTCAAATTGTAGAATTCGCTGCATTGTTTTAACCCATTATATTCAAATCTAATGATTGTATGTTCAATAGAGAGTATTGAAAAATCGCACCAAAAAGGTGAAAAAGAGAAGCCGATTTCTCGTAGTGATTGTTTACATTCAGTAATTGTATACATCTATGGTTTTCTTCTATACTAAGCTGCCAAACTTACAGAGAAGTTATTGGTATGTGTAAAATCCTGTTCAAATATGTTTCTTTAGTATCTCCTCCATGTCTAGTGGAATGTTTTCCAGAGTTGAGTACCGCTTGTTGCTTAAAGAGAATCAAGAACAAGTTAAACCGCGCTATGATCTTAAATTGGGACGACGCTATCCAATAGCAAATGTGCATATTTCTAATTTTTTTTCAATGCGATCAAAATAAAGATACATATATGCTATTACTGAACAGCGGACGGGGCTTGTATTAAATAGCCAGCTTTAGATATTACTTTTCTTTTCATCCACACAACAAACGCTTCGAGGCATCAGTCTTCTCTCGCCCTCAACGCAGCTCTGAGTCGACTGTGCGGCAATTTCCCTGATAACCATGGAAGGATCACTACAACATACACTCGATTTTTCGAGGCTTCCTAAAGAATTACGTCTCCAAGTCTGGAATGAGGTCATAAGCGATCCGAACTTCATTCTTGTCCAACCCTCTCTAAGAAGTTACTGGGATAATAGTGCAGTTTCATTCACACTGTTCTTCGAAAACAGAGATATCCACCGCAATGTTTGTCTATCAGTCAACCATGAAGCACGCCAGGTTTTTCTTGAACATCCGGCGCGATTTAACCCTGCTCCCAAAGTGGATGTGTATTTTGAAGCAGAACACTTACCATTTAATATGTCTTTCCAATACGATCTATTTTACATGGTTTGTGCGAGCATGCATGCTTTTGTAGCCGGCACTTCGATCCCCTGTATTGGTTATACACCTGGCCTCGTCACCGCTGAGCTTGCAAGAGAATATCTTCTCAAGAACGTGGAGAATGTTGGTCTTAACTTCAACCATATCCGTACGAATGAGCAGATTAGGACCTTCTTGTTGGTGATAATCCGTCATTTCGAAGCCCTGAAGAACCTCGTTATCATATATGATAACAGGACTCGAGAGGATCCTGAAAGTTGCTTCTCCCTCGTTGAATTGGTCTTTCCGGAAAGCACCTCCCCAAATTCGAACTGCAGACGTATGGCAGTTATGAAGTTAAAATTGGAAGAATACAAGCAAGAAAATGAAAAAGATTTTGAAGTAATCTTTAAGAGAGTTGTGGAGGTTCCAGAAACATGAGAGCAGGGGAAAACATTATCAAAGCGAGGAAGTTGATGAATTATCAGAGATATGGCAGCCGAATAGCGTCCCACTAGTTGGTGAAATTGGACAAAACGATGGATTAGGAAGTTAAGTTACACACCTGCTCATGTTACTTTAAAGGAGTAATTGCACATTTCTACAAGGATCATGACACTTGTTCTCACGATTGGCTGAGAAATTTTAAATACACACTTTTTGCAACCATTTTCATGTGCATTCATTCAATACTCAATTTCTATAGTATCTTTCTCTCAAGCGAGCTCTCACTGTTGCAATATTTAGATGACACTGCGCAACTTCTGTAAGCAATAAGTGATTGACGAAGTTCGACGTGTCTTTTGCTGTAAGATAAAGATCAGCATCTGATCTTCCGAAAGTCATCTTTCAACCACTTTCTCTCCAAGTCCTTTACCACTTCCCGCTTCTTCAAAAGCTCCACCCTTTATGATACACAGTCGGTCACCACGTGCCCGAAAATAGAAGCCCAAAAAGCAAGTTCCGGTATATCGTGGTATAATGGAGCTAGAAGGCCGTTTCTCTTTAAATCTACTAACGGTGAAGTTTGGATTGGAAATCTGGAGGTTGATGATTACTTGTGCTATAAACAGTCAGGTTCCACAAATAAATATGCATAACACAATCTGCGAAAAATAACTCGTCATTCTTTGATTCTGCTCAAGTTTCTCTTCGTGTCGCCACAAATGTTGAGGGTTGTCAAAGGTGATTGGCTCTCAATTACTTCCTGTACATTCATTGCCTCTCTATATCCACTTAACCCTCAGGTCATCAAATGATTCATAGTACAGATTAGTTAAGGCACTACAACGATGAATCAACAGATGAGCAACATGGGTATTTGATATTGTGAAATGTCGCTATAATGATCTATGTAAGATTTTACATCATCCAACTCCAAGAGCCCAGCATCAGTTCGTCAACATTATTCTTAACTATATTTACCATACGCCATCCAATCCTAACTCCTCAGACCAGCTGTTTAATCCATGCCAACCTAGACATCGAAGAAACTCGAATCAGTCTTCCGGCTACCAAACTCCCTCGCATCGCTATTATTCCCTGCCAAACCAAGAACTCGTCTATCAAATCTCGAAACATTCTTACGACTTGTCCATAAGATCACTGCCGCAAAAGTGCCAACTGTCAATTCTACAACCGATATTCCAACGGAGGTATCCTTGAGACCCATCATCATCATCGCAATCTCGACATTCATGCCAGGTTCTTCCATGCTCATCTGAATCCATCTAGGCATGCAGGTAATAAAGATACCAATGAAGATGTCGAGAAGTGTTTTATGTGCCGTCTCTAATGGAAGCAAGTTGTTTGGGGAGGACGTAGTAGATAAAGATGCGAGGTTTGAGGACGAGGAGAAGAGGAGGACAGTTGCGCCAGCAAGGAGCATGCCGAATAATGCACTCACAACCCGTAGACTAAGTGTTTCACCTCTTGTATCTAGTGCAAACTCCACATCTCCGGTTTCTAGCATCCCAGGTGCGAGCTCGCCAACGGTATAAAGGCTAAATGCGAGTAGACCGCTAGTCCCTATTATAATACCTGGTGCGATGGTGGCTAGAGAGCATCTTGTAGCAAGATGGAGACGAGAAATTATAGCCATGAAGGAGTATAATCCTAAAGATATTGCTGCTGGAAGGACAAAGAGGTAACCTAGGCGAGATGGGAACAGAAATGTTGGCATCGACGAGAAGAGGAGGGACAGAGAATGGGCAAGAGCGAAAGAAGTGGCGACAAGCGGGAAGGTCGTTAGAAATGTCAAGATTGTTGT
>Ga0247814_10001474_pt1 | contig 13835 bp, 11 predicted proteins | sample UWRJL179409R1_FD_179947 | JGI IMG/M metagenome (GOLD analysis project Ga0247814, IMG submission 179947) | Plant litter microbial communities from Arlington Agricultural Research Station in Wisconsin, United States - UWRJ-L179-409R-1 | ecosystem: Environmental > Terrestrial > Plant litter >...
CGGTAAGCAGGACGAATGGGCAGAGAGTATGACGCTTATAACCTTTATGGACTTTAACGATGTAAAGCCCTGGGAGAACACGCACAACACTACTGCCGAAAAATTTGACAGGGGTGAGACGTATGAAGCGTTTAAAAAAGACAGGACTGAAAAATTCCTTAAAAAAGTAGAGATGAAATTCCCTGGTATACGCGATTGCATTAAGTCGATACATACTTCTACGCCATTATCTTACAGAGACTATATAGGTGGTCAGGGAGGGAATTTGTACGGTTATGTAAAAGATTCTAACAGTCCTATGAAAACCTATATTTCGGCAAAAACAAAGCTCGATAATTTATACCTTACCGGTCAAAGTATTAATATGCATGGTGTACTGGGGGTTACTATTGGTGCTGTAGTTACCTGTTCTGAAATTTTGGGTAAAGAATACCTTGTAAACAAAATAAACAATGAGCTTAATATAGAGTAATGAAAAGAGGTTTGTATATACTGTTAGCACTATGCATAGCTTTGCAGCTGGTATCGTGCGGCACATACAAATCTATACACCATAAGCCAGTAACAGACGGGTATAATAATACGGTTCCCGTTGTTGCTAAAAAGGATAGTGTAGTTACTTACGGCAAAAATTTTTTGCTGCAAAACAGGCAGGGGCTTTGGGAAATGTATGTAGAGGGCGACCCGTTACAGCAGGGGCTTATTACCGGGGCACTCTCTCAGGACCTGATTGTAAAGCAGGAAAAGCTTTTTTTAGATAAAGTAAAAGACATTGTACCATCTAAATTTAAACAGCAGCTGCTAAGGCAATTTTTAAAGTGGTACAACCGTAAATTGTACCTGCATGTACCGGAAGAATATAAAACAGAGATTTACGGAATATCACAATACACATCTAAAGAGTATGATAATGTTGCCCCGCCATATTTACGCAGCCTGTACCTGCATGCCGCGCACGATATTGGGCATGCCCTTAAAGATTTATCGTTGGTGGGATGTACGTCTTTCGCAGCTTGGGGAAATAATACACAGGATGGTTCGCTACTTATTGCCCGTAACCTCGACTTTTACGCCGGTGATGAATTTGCGCAAAACAAGATAGTCTCTTTTGTTAAGCCCGATACCGGTTACCCATTTATGTCGGTTACATGGGGCGGGTTTATAGGAACGCTATCCGGTATGAATGCCGAGGGGCTAACGGTTACGTTAAACTCCGGAAAATCAGATATGCCTTTGATAGCCAAAACGCCAATTTCGCTATTGGCTCGCGAGATATTGCAGTATGCATCTACTATAGATGAAGCCGTTGCTATTGCAAAAACGCGCGAGGTTTTTGTATCGGAAAGTATTATGGTGGGCAGTGCTAACGACCATAAAGCGGTGCTGATAGAGGTATCGCCGCAAAAATTTGGCGTGTATGATGTGCCAAACACCACACAATTAATATGTTCTAACCACTTTCAGAGTGATACCTATAAAGGCGATAAAAATAATGAGGATGCTATTGCTAAGAGCCATTCGGAGTACCGCTTTGAGCGTATGACGCAACTGTTGGAAGAAAATGAGAAGATAACCCCGGTTAAGGCTGCCGCTATAATGCGAAATACTGATGGGTTAAATAACCTTGCCCTTGGTTACGGTAACGAAAAGGCGATAAACCAGTTGTTGGCACACCATTCGGTAATTTTTAAACCGGAACAACGGCAGGTGTGGGTATCGGCAAATCCGTACCAATTGGGGGCTTATGTAGCGTATGACCTTGATGATGTTTTTGGTACAGAGCATAAAGATATTTCCAAATCTATGGCAATCGACTCGCTTTTAATACCCGAAGACCCGTTTGTGAAATCACAGGAGTTTAATGATTATGAGCACTATAGGGTTCAGGACAGGATTATAGACCAAGCCATCACAAATAACGATGCATTGCCTGCAGGTTTTATTAAAGAGTACCAACATCTAAACCCTGATTTTTGGATAGTGTATTATAAAGCAGGCGTGTACAATTACAAAAAGGGTTACTACACTGCCGCCCGTGCCGAATTTGAAAAGGCATTGACCAAAGAAATTACTACCTTACTCGGCAAACAAAAAACGCAGGAATACCTTAGAAAAATAAAAAAGAAACTGAACTAATATGAATATCCCTTCAATAGAAACAGCATCGCAGCAGGAAATTAGAGTGTACCAGGAACAAAAACTTGGTGAGGCATTGCGCTATGTGGCTCAAAATTCTCCATATTATAAAGCGTTGTTTGAAAAAGAAGGAATTGATATTAGCACAATACAAACTATAGAAGACCTGCAAAAAATACCGGTTACTACAAAAGAGCATCTACAGGAATTTAATGATGATTTTTTATGTGTACCCAAGTCGGCTATTGTAGATTATGCTACAACATCGGGCACATCGGGCAAGCCTGTAACCTTTGGTATAACAGATAAAGATCTGGACAGGCTGGCGTATAACGAAGCCATTTCTTTTGCATGTTCAGGCATAAAAGAAGGTGATGTAGTGCAACTAATGACTACCATAGACAGGCGCTTTATGGCAGGCCTTGCTTATTTTTTAGGCATCAGGAAACTAAAAGCAGGAATAATCAGGGTAGGGGCAGGAGTGCCCGAACTGCAGTGGGACTCGATTTTAAAATATAAACCTGCTTACTTGATTACCGTTCCTTCCTTCCTTTTAAAACTGATTGAGTATGCCGAAACGCATGACATAGATTATAACGCAAGTGGTATTAAAGGCGCGGTATGCATCGGCGAACCGCTCAGGAACCAGGATTTTTCGCCTAATATATTGTCAAAAAAGATAACGTCTAAGTGGGATATTAAGTTATTCTCTACGTATGCCTCTACCGAAATGAGCACTGCTTTTGCAGAATGCGAGCACTCCATAGGCGGGCACCATCACCCAGAACTGATTATTGCCGAAGTGCTTGATGCTAATGATGTTCCTGTTGTTGACGGAGCTCCGGGTGAGCTTGCAGTTACCACTTTAGGCATAGAAGGCATGCCTTTAGTACGTTTTAAAACAGGTGATATCGTGCAGATGCACAATGAGCCATGTGCCTGCGGACGCAATACAACGCGCATAGGACCGGTAATAGGCCGCAAGCAACAAATGATAAAATATAAGGGTACGACCTTGTATCCGCCTGCCATGATAGATTTGTTGCAGTCATTCAGCGAGATACAAAGCCATGTTATAGAAATTTCGACCAACAGCCTTGGCACCGACGAAATACTAATTAAAGCCGCCGCGGCAAACCCTACCGAGGAGTTATTGACAGAAATAAAAGACCACTTTAGGGCTAAACTACGGGTAACGCCCAAAATTGTATTTGTTAGCATACAGGAATTAAACACTATCATGTTTAACCCTATGAGCCGTAAGCCTGTAAACTTTATAGATAACAGGGTTTAATAATTTTTTACTGAGATTTGTCTATACGATTTGAAGTTTTCAATATCGCGTAGCGATTTAATTTCGGTAGTACATGATAGGTAATGCAGGTAATATTTCTCGTAGGGAATTAATATAATTATACCAATTATTATTATAGAATAGTTTTATTTTTACCACAAAGTCCACAAGGTTTTTTCACAAGGGCCACAAGGCTACACTATAGTTTGCACAAAGATGACAATCCTGATGCCAGGATTGGAGAACACAAGGCTTTACGTGCCAGCTTTGTGTCCTCCCGTCTACGGCGGAATATTCATACAGCTTTGTGTCCCTTGTGAAAAAACCTTGTGTACTTTGTGGTAAAATTTCAGGAAATATTAATAACAGATTGGTCTACTATATATACATAATGGTATTTAGATATCCATAAGCATAAAAAAAGCCGCTCTCACGAACGGCTTTCTGTATTTATTTGTTTATCGTCTGGGTCCTGTCGGGCCCTACCGATACTACTTTAATCGGCACCTCAAGTTGCTCTTCAATAAAAGCAATGTAGTCTTTAAACTCTACAGGAAGCTGATCAAAGTTTTTGATGCCTGTAAGGTCGGCAGCCCAGCCTTTTTTCTCAACAAAAATGGGCTCTACATTTTCCGGCTCAATATTGTATGGGAAATAATCCGTTTCAACGCCTTTGTATTTGTAAGCAGTACATACTTTAAGGGTATCAAAGCCCGAAAGTACATCGCCTTTCATCATGTATAATTGCGTTACGCCATTAACCTGTACCGCATATTTAAGCGCTACAAGGTCTAACCATCCACAACGCCTTGCACGGCCTGTAACAGACCCAAACTCATTGCCCACACGTGCCATAGTAGCGCCATCTTCGTCAAAAAGTTCGGTAGGGAAGGGGCCACTGCCTACACGTGTAGTGTATGCTTTAAATATCCCGAACACATCTTTTACTTTGTTAGGCGCAATACCAAGGCCTGTACAGGCACCGGCAGCCGTAGTATTAGATGATGTTACAAACGGATACGTACCGAAGTCAATATCAAGAAGCGAACCCTGTGCGCCTTCAGCAAGGATTGTTTTTCCTGCTTTCATCGCTTTGTTAAGGTATTCCTCGCTATCTATAAATGTAAGTGTTTTAAGCACTTCAACTGCTGCAAAAAATTCAGCTTCAAGCTCTTCAAGATCGTATTCAAGCGCAACATCATAAAACGCTATCATTGCCTGGTGCTTATCAGCAAGGGCACGATAAAGGTCTTTAAAATTAGCAAGCTCAATATCTCCTACGCGAAGGCCGTTCCTACCGGTCTTATCCATGTAGGTTGGACCAATACCTTTAAGGGTTGAACCTATTTTTGCTTTGCCTTTACTTGCTTCGCTTGCAGCGTCAAGCAAACGGTGGGTAGGCAAAATAAGGTGTGCTTTACGCGATATAAGCAGGCGCGATTTAATATCTATGTTAAATTTCTCCAGGCCTTCCAGTTCTTTCTGGAAAACTACAGGATCCATAACAACGCCGTTACCTATAATGTTTATTGAATTTTTGTGGAATATACCCGATGGTATGGTTCTCAGTACGTGTTTAATGCCGTCAAATTCCAGCGTATGTCCTGCATTTGGGCCGCCCTGAAAACGGGCAATAATATCATATCCGGAGGTAAGCACGTCAACAATTTTTCCTTTGCCTTCGTCGCCCCATTGTAATCCGAGTAATAAATCTACGGTCATTCCTTTATTAGTTTGTTGTTTATGTTGTAATTATAGATCGTTAGTATCCTTAAAAACAAAAACCAATCCTTATGCAGGGTTGGTTTGCCTTTGCTGTTATAATTAGCCAGCCGCTATTTCACTTCGGCATTCTCTGTTTCTACAGCGGGAGCAGGTATTGCTTTTTTGTTGCCGTAAAGGTATAAAGAATGGTTATGAATTTCAATACCAAAAATCTCTTCGATGGTTTTTTTGATGCTTTGTATCCTTGGGTCGCAAAACTCAATCACCTCGCCGGTATCGGTCATTATAATGTGGTCGTGCTGCTTATCAAAATACGATTTTTCGTAGTGGCTCTGGTTCTGGCCAAACTGGTGCCTGCGTACAAGGCCGCATTCCAGCAGTAACTCTATTGTATTGTACAGCGTAGCACGGCTAACACGGTAGTTTTTGTTTTTCATTTTAATGTAGAGCGACTCTATATCAAAATGCTCCAGGCTGTTGTATATTTCCTGAAGGATAGCATAACGTTCCGGGGTTTTCCTGTGGCCTTTGTCTTCCAGAAATTTTGTGAAGACATTTTTTACAATATCCTGGTTTTTATTATTTTCCATGGTTTTTGAATCAATGTACAAAGATAAGCTAATTTTTTTTAAGTGGAAGTTTTATGGAGAATTGTTACGCTTTAGCCGCGAATTGCATAAATTTCACCAATTAGCTTCTTTAGAACTGAATTTTAAATTATGCAATTTATTTAATTCGTACTGTTTTAATTATTATAAATCCTCGTTACCTTATCTATCCCATCGATCTTCTTAATAGCTTCAATAAGCTTCTTAAGCAGGTTGTTATTTTGTACTACTACGGTAAGCTGGCCGTTAAAAATACCGGCATCGCCGCTTAGCGATATGCTTTGTATGTTAACCTGCATGTTGTTACTAATAACCTTGGTAAGCTCATTAGTAAGCCCAAGAGAGTCCATGCCTGTAATTTTAAGGGTGGCTTTAAACTCTTCCTGAGACGAGTCTATCCATTTGGCAGGCATAATGCGGTAGGCATAATTGCTTTGCAGCCTGATGGCATTAGGACAGTCTTTTTTGTGGACTTTAATACCCTCATTTATAGTTACAAAACCAAAAACATCGTCGCCGGGTATGGGGTTACAGCAGCTCGATAGTTTATAATCAAGCTTATCTTCGTTCTTGCCAAAAACAAGCAGGTCATAATTTCGGTTAAGTTCTTCTTTTTGCACCTGTTCCTGCGGCAGGTTTGGCGTACGCTTAATTTTACCTTTAAAAAAGTTCATAAAGGTATTGCTCTTAAGCGCGGCATAATCTTTAAGCTGCTGGTTGTCTATGGTGCCAACGCCCACACGGTAAAACAGGTCGAGGCTGGTTTTTAGCTTAAGGTAGCTAACCAGTTCATTAACTGTAGTTTCGTTAAGCGTTATCTTAAGGTGGCGAAGCTTGCGGGTAAGCAGCTCCTTACCGTCTTCGGCTATTTTTTTGGTGTCCTCATTAAGGACGTTCTTAATCTTGTTCTTGGCGCGCGAGGTGGTAACATAATCCAGCCAGTGCGAATTGGGCTTTTGGTTGGCCGATGTTATTACCTCTACCTGGTCGCCGCTGTTAAGCACGTGGTTTAGCGGTACCAGCTTGCCGTTTACACGGGTTCCCCTGGTGCGTATACCAATCTCTGAGTGAATGCTGAAAGCAAAATCCAGTGAGGTGGCACCTTTCGGCAGCGACTTTATTTCGCCTTTCGGGGTAAATACATAGATCTCTTTAGCATAAAGGTTCAGTTTAAAGTCCTCTACAAAATCTACCGCGTTGCCCGATGTATTTTCTAAAGCTTCCTTAAGCAGGTTAAGCCATGTTTCAAGCCCGTGCTCTTCGGTATTGGCGCCCTGTTTGTATTTATAGTGGGCAGCGTAACCTTTTTCGGCTACCTCGTCCATGCGTTCGCTGCGCACCTGTATCTCTACCCAACGGCCTTTAGGTCCCATTACCGTTATATGCAACGCCTCATAACCGGTAGATTTAGGCGATGATATCCAGTCCCGCAGCCTGCTGGGGCTTGGGCGGTAATGATCTGTAACTATAGAGTATATTTTCCACGCAAGGAATTTCTCGTCGTGCTGGTTTGCCGATTTATATATAATTCGCAGGGCGAATTTATCGTACACTTCGTCAAAACTTACACCCTGTGCCAGCATTTTGCGGCGAATAGAGTAAATAGATTTTGGCCTGCCTTTTATGGTATATTCAATTCCTTCGTTATCAAGCGAGCTTTTAAGAACGTCAGATATCGACTTAATATAAGCGTCCTGCTCCTCTTTCGTTTCCTTCATTTTGCCCACAATATCGTGGTACACGGCCGGCTCTGTATACTTAAGGCCAAGGTCTTCCAGCTGGTTCTTAATATTATACAGCCCCAGGCGGTGGGCGAGGGGGGCATAAATGTATAAGGTTTCGCTTGCTATTTTGGCCTGCTTATATTCTACCATGCTTTCCATGGTTTGCATATTGTGCAGGCGGTCGGCAATTTTAATTAAAATTACACGCACATCATCATTCAGTGTAAGCAGCATCTTGCGGAAATTCTCTGCCTGCATCGATATTTCCTGGTCGGTTTTAACCTGGGCTATCTTGGTAAGGCCTTCTACTATTTGCGCTATCTTGGGGTTAAACATCCTGCGAATGTCATCTACCGTAATATCGGTATCTTCCACTACATCGTGCAGCAGGGCAGAGGCTATAGAGGTAGCTCCAAGCCCAATTTCAGACGCCACAATTTTAGCGACCGCAATAGGGTGAAAAATATATGCCTCGCCACTTTTGCGGCGTTGGTCTTTATGGGCATCTACCGCTACATCAAAAGCCTTGCGAATCAGCTTCTTATCGTCTTCACTTAACGTTTGGTAACTAATGCGCAATAACTCCTTATATTCTTTGGCAATTGCCTTGTTTTCCTGTTCTGTATCAATCTCTATCATATCATTGTGCATGTGCTTTAAAAGTAATGAAATTTTAGATAGAATCCAAGTTACAACATTAGATAATTAGATAACTACATCAGTAAAAGTTATACCGGATTAATCACAATACTTTTCTAAAAGCTGCTTTTCTATGCCAAGCTTTACAGAACGCCTGTAAAGTAGTAATACAAGAGGGGAGAACACTTTAAATAATGGGTTGGTTAAATGCGTATCGCCCCACTTATAAGCTACTGCAATGTGGTATATGTTTTTGGGTACCTGGTTTTTGGTCATGGTCCTGCCATCATTTACCAGTCCGAACATTACTTTTAAAAAATTCTCGAAATCGGGCTGCCCTTTAGTAAGCTTTACCCTGAAAATAATGGGCTCGTTACCATCATTAAAAAAACGGTGGTAGCTGTAAACCGGTACCAATGCACTTTCTCCCGGTTGCAAATACAGTGTTTTTTTACCTAATTGGAGGCCAAGATTACCTTTTACAGCGGTAAACTCTTCGGTAAAACCAGTGTGGTAGTGTAAGGGGTTGCCGCCGCCGGGGGAAAGGCTTACCTCAAAATGGGTGTAAGCGCCGTTAGTATCAGCAGCACTTTCCAGTATGGTTGTATACTCGCCATTTATAGGGTTATGGTAGGTTTTGGTTTGCATTTAATTGCAGGTAAAAACGCATTCTATAGAATGCAGCCTGTTGTTTTTAAAGTAAAAGAACCATGCATAATTTAAGGTTAGGTCTTCCGGAAGTATAATTATACGATCAAATTCCTCACCATTATCTGCTGCATAATCTTCTATCAGTTCTGATTCTTCAGGAAACGACTTTGTAAAGCTTTTTAGCGTAGTGGTATGGTCAAACCAATCTTCCTTTATAGAAAAATACATGTTCCTGCGCTTAGAAAAATCGATGCTCCTAAAATTCAGTTTGCCGTCGTCAAGTAAATATTCAACGCCTTTATAATAAAGCAGCTTTGCAGTAGCCACATCTTTAGCGCCGCAGGTTTCGCCTGCTTTTGGCGTGGCAATGCTGTCGGCTTTTTTGTAGCGTTTTTCAAACTCTGTAAGGGGCAGGGTAAGCGCAATTTTGTCGTTTATGCGAGCTTCGTCCCATACAATGTACTGCTTTGCCTGCGAAAACACAGGTAAGGAAAACAGGATAATTATAATGAAGCTAATTTTCATGCGGGACTTACTGCTTTAAAAATTCAAATATAGGCATTGCCACGGCAAGCCGCCATTATTTAACAGCCGGTATTAAGCAACGCATTATAAAAATTCAGCCACGACTTACACAAATTGCACTAATTTTAATTCGTTTTTAATTTATTTTTGAAATTTCACAAATTCAAACATTGCTGAAATTCGTGAAAATTCTTGCAATTTGTGGCTAAAATCCAGTAAAACGCATGCATTTGCCCTGAAGCCGGTATTGTTTATTAACATGGAAATTTACATTCTATAAGGATTAAGTAACCGTTCTTAAAATAAAAAAGCCACTCGCTGTCTTCTCCGGCTTCGGCCGGCAACAGTTTAATAATTTTATATGCCTTATCGTCACTTTCGCTTATTGCAGCTGTGGCATTTGGAAATAGTACTTTAAAATCCTCCGGTTTAGAGGTATGGTCATACCGCTTGCCTTTGTAGGTAAAAAACATTCCCGTTTTTTTGCTGAGTTGTAGCTGCCTGAAGTTCATGATCCTGTTGTCCATTTCATATTGCAGGCCTTTGTAATAGATGTACTGAAAGTTACTATCGGCATCGGCACCGCAAATATCTTCATACTTTGGCGTTACTATGCTGTCGGCTTTTTTATAAATCCGGTCAAACTCCTGTTTGTTAATGGTAAGGGTAAGCTTGCTGTTTATAGTAGCATCGTCCCATGATATAGTTTCCGTTTCCTGCGCATGGGTATAAAGGGAAACGAATAATAAAAGGCAGGTTAAAAATTTCATGTTATGGTTTACAATTTAAATCCTCTTTGTCTTTTTGCTTCAAAAATTAATATGGCAGCAGCTACAGATACGTTCATAGAATCAATCTCGCCCTGCATAGGGATAATTATGTTTTGTGTAGAAACTTCGCGCCACGGCTGGGTAAGCCCGGTAGCCTCTGTGCCTACTACAAGCGCTGTTGGCGTGCTGTAATCCTGCTCATGGTAGTATGCCGAATCCTGCAATGTGGCACAGTAAATACTTATGTTTTTAGACTTTAAGTAAGCAATTACCTCTTCGGTAGTACCGGTAGCTATTTGGTTTGTAAACAGGCATCCCACACTGGAACGCACTATGTTAGGGTTGTACAAGTCGCCTTTTGGGTCGGCAATAATCACGGCATCAAGCTTTGCAGCATCGGCCGTGCGAAGCAGCGCCCCAAGATTGCCGGGTTTCTCTGTCGCTTCGGCAACAAGCACTAAAGGGTTGTCGCCCAGTTTCAGGTCGTTTAGTGCAAGGCTTTTGCTTTTGGCAACGGCAATAACACCCTCGGTAGTATCGCGATAGGCCAGCTTTTGATATACCTCGCGGCTTATTTCTATCAGTTCGGTTTGCCTGCCTGCCAATGAACGGACTTCAGTTTCAGATAAAAGCTCCGAAACGAATAATGCCGTTTCTATTTCATAGCCGCCCTTGCGTGCCAGTTGCAGTTCGCGCTGCCCTTCTATTAAAAAAGTGCCCGTTTGCCTGCGCGCTTTTGCTTTTTCCTGCAACAGCACGAGTTGTTTTATAAAAGGGTTCTGGGCGCTGGTAATTTGTTTCATCTAATTTTAAAGAGGCAAAGTTATAAAGTTGCAAAGTTACACATGTTATACGATTTACAGTAGTCCGTTACAGCTATAAATAGGTAGGATTGACAGCTGAATATTAGTAATAATCAGGGGTAGTATCGGCAATTAATTTATTAATAAGTTTGTCCTGCTCTTTTATTACGGCAGCACTTATTTGGTCTTTGGTGCCTGGCGTCTCTATTACAACCTTAATTAACGCCGTAGTTGGGCTTTTAGGGTTTGCAGCACTAAAGGCTTTAAACTCTTTAAGGTTTTCGGGATAAATTTTATTATCTGTAACTTCTATCGTAGGTGTATTATCCATACCTAACAAAAATCCTTCCTGATATATTTTATAAATTTCTATAGCGTTTGGGGTCATCTTACTGTAGGGATGCTTAGCAATAAATTTTTCCCAGTTAATAACCCGCCTGCCTACATCGGCAAACGATATGGCTAAACCGGCATCTGCGGCATACAGGTTTTCATCGTCTTTAGCCAATAGTGTAATGTAATCTTCGTAATCAGGGCTAACGCTGCCTTTAAAAAGGTTGAGGTAGTAATTGGGTTGCGTACGAATTTCAACTATTCCTTCGCCTATTTCCCAATACTCAAGTCCTGCGCTATCCAGTAATTTTACTTTTTTGGTAATAGAATCGGGCGGATTTATAGCATTACCACGCTCATCAGAAAAATAACTGTAATAATTTTCGAGGATGTTTCTTTCATAACCATCAAGAACTACAAGGCTGCTGTCATTTTCCTGCTTATAAGTTTCATACAGTGCATTTGCTTCATCCCGGCTAAGGGAGCCAAGTTTATTTTTTACCTGCTTTTTCTTTTCTATAAAAGCAGCAATAAAGTTTGCCGTGCCTTTACCGGATGAGGAAAGTGTAGCTTGTACAGCCTGTTCCGGCGCGGGCCGGGGTTGTGCTGTTGTTTCCGGTTCTTTTTTACAGGAAACAAATAGCAGGGTAGCAATAAAACAGATCAATGTGTATTTTGCCATAATTTTTGGTAAAGAAGTTGCACTGCAATAATTTATAATAAACCGCGCGCCTTAATTTCGAGGTATTTATTAATACTGTCTATGGTAAGGTTCTCCGGTTTTGTAAGCACCGAGTAGATACCGTATTTGCGCAGCTCACTAACAATAAGCCTTTTTTCGAAAGCAAATTTTTCGGCAATAACCTGGTCGTAAATTTCCTGTATGTTGCCGGCTTTGCCATTTATAAGCTGGTCCAGTTCTACGTTTTCAAAAAACACCACTACCAGCATGTGGCTTTTTGCAATACCCTTAAGGTAAGGAAGCTGTCGCTTAAGCCCGTCCAGGGTTTCAAAATTAGTATATAATATAATCAGGCTGCGTTGGGTAACATTTTTTTTAACATCGGCATACAGGCGGCCAAAATCGCTTTCGTAAAAGTCGGTCTTAATATTATAAAGGGTTTCCAGTATACGCTGCATTTGGCCCGATCGCCTTTCGGCACCTACGCGGTTCTCTACCTTGCGCGAAAAGGCAAACATACCCGCCTTATCCTGTTTTTTAAGGATAACATTACTAAGTACCAGTGTGGCATTAACGGCATAATCCAGCAGGCTAAGGCCGTTGAAGGGCATTTTCATAACGCGGCCTTTATCTATAACCATATACACGTTCTGGCTGCGCTCATCCTGAAACTGGTTTACCATAAGCTGGTTCCTTTTAGAGGTGGCTTTCCAGTTTATGGTACGTATATCGTCGCCACTTACATATTCTTTTATCTGCTCAAACTCCATAGTATGGCCTATGCGGCGAATTTTCTTCAGGCCATATTCAAACAGCCGGTTAGAAAATGCCATCATATCATACTTGCGCAATTGCTGGTATGAAGGGTAGGTGGGCACCATTTGGCCCTCGCCAAAAATAAACCGCCTTGCTACCAGGCGCATGGGAGAGGATACATAAACATTAAGTTTGCCAAAATGATATTCGCCGCGCTCTAAAGGGCGCAAAAAATATTCGAAAGCATCATTGCCGCCTGCAGTAACATTGCGTATTACTTCAAAATTACGTACCTGGAACTGAAAAGGTATCTCGTCTATTACCTTAATGCGCACAGGAAAGCCATAACCATTTTCTAACCTTACGGTTACAGCATTTTCGTCGCCATTGCTAAATTTTTCCACCGTTTGCCTAAGGCCTGTAAAACGCTGGTTGCTGGCAAAGAGCAACAGGAAATCTATACCCACAAAGCCAAGAAAAATGTACAGCAGCAGCCAGGCAGCGCTGTATAGTGCCGGAAAAATATAAGCCAGCACAAAACACACCATTATGCCTGCAAAAACATAAAAGGTAAAGTTGTTAAGGTATATGCTTTTTAGCCACTTCATTAACGTGGAATTTCTACAGTGTCTATAATCTGCTTAATGATCTGCTCGCTGGTGAGGCCCTCCATTTCGCGTTCGGGCGAAACCATTACGCGGTGGCGCAATACGGGTATGGCAGAGTCTTTAATATCATCGGGCGTTACAAAGTCGCGGCCTCTTAAAGCGGCATAACCTTTAGCGGCATTAAGTATGGCAATTGATGCCCTTGGCGAAGCACCCAAATATAAAAAGGCATTTTCGCGGGTGTTAATAACTACCTTGGCAATATATTCTATAAGCTGTGGCTCTACCACAATTTGTTTTACCAGTGCCTGGTATTTTATAATATCGGCCTGAGAGAGTATTTTTGCAATACTGTCAAGCTTATCGCGGCTTTGCAATGCATTTTCGCGCTGAAGTATAGCTATCTCTTCGTCGAGTTTAGGGTAATCTATAGAAATTTTAAAAAGGAAACGGTCCAGCTGCGCTTCCGGCAGGCGATAGGTACCTTCCTGCTCTATAGGGTTTTGAGTGGCAATTACCAGGAAGGGGGCCTCCATTGTGTAGGTAGTTCCCTCTACGGTTATTTGGCGTTCCTCCATAAC
>Ga0247814_10001477_pt1 | contig 13814 bp, 10 predicted proteins | sample UWRJL179409R1_FD_179947 | JGI IMG/M metagenome (GOLD analysis project Ga0247814, IMG submission 179947) | Plant litter microbial communities from Arlington Agricultural Research Station in Wisconsin, United States - UWRJ-L179-409R-1 | ecosystem: Environmental > Terrestrial > Plant litter >...
CACCCTCTTCTTTCGTTAAAAAGTCGAAATGCAAGGCCCTTTCTAGTAGTTCGGCAGTTTCCATAGTGCAAATATACCATTAGTTCTTTTCTTTTTATTTCACAGTATTATCACAATTGACCTTGCCTTAATTTCCTATCTTAGCGCAATTATTTTTAAAATATGGTAGATTTTAATCGTTTTACATTAGCCAACGGACTTCGTGTTTTAGTTCATGAAGATGACACCACACCTATGGCTGTGTTAAATATTTTATACGACGTGGGTGCACGTGATGAAGAGGCAGGGCGAACCGGTTTCGCTCACTTATTTGAACATCTAATGTTCGGTGGCTCCATCAATATTCCAAGTTATGATGAGCCTTTGCAAAGAGTAGGGGGTGAGAATAATGCCTTCACCAGTAACGACATTACCAACTATTACATCACACTTCCTTCTGTCAATCTGGAAACTGCTTTCTGGCTCGAAAGTGATCGGATGCTGAATCTGGCTTTCTCAGAAAAAAGTCTGGAGACGCAAAGGAATGTGGTCTGTGAAGAGTTTAAACAACGTTACCTCAACCAACCTTATGGTGATGTTTGGCTCAAGCTGAGACCGTTGGCCTATAAAAAGCATCCTTACCAATGGGCGACTATCGGGCAGGATTTAAAACAGATCGAAGAAGCTAAAATGGAAGATGTGAAAGCATTTTTCCAAAAGCACTACAATCCACAGAATGCCATTATGGTTGTTGGAGGAAATGTCAAAACGGAGGAAATAAAAGCATTGGCTGAGAAATGGTTTGCACCTATTCCGGCTGGTGAAAGGTATACGAGAGATCTTCCAAAAGAAGACGCTCAAACTGAAGCCAGGCAAGAAACGGTGCACGCAGCAGTGCCCTTGGATTCTTTATATATCGCATTTAAAATGCCGAATAGAGCGGATGCTGAATATCAAGCTTACGACCTGATGGCTGATATCTTATCGCAGGGTCAATCATCCAGACTCTACAACAGCTTACTTAAAGAACAGCAATTGTTTAGTGATATCCATGCCTATATCACCAGCAGCATAGATGAAGGCTTATCTATCGTAGAAGGAAAACTAGTGGAAGGGGTTTCCGTGGAAGACGCTGAAGCTGCCGTGTGGGAAGAGTTATTCAAGCTTACACAGGAAGAGGTGACAGGGGATGAGCTTACTAAGGTGAAAAACAAATCTGAATCCATTATGGTATTTGCAGAGATGAGTTTACTGGATAAAGCGATGAATCTTGCGTACTATGAGTTATTGGGCGATGCGGAGACGCTCAACACCGAGATTGATAAATATCTGTCGGTTACGCCACAGCGTATTCTAAATGTGGCCAAAGAAACATTCCAGAAGCAAAAGTCGTCCACCCTGTACTATTTAACTACTCAAGATGCTTAACCGTACCCTAGCTCCGGAATCCAAACAGGTTTCCGAGATCAATTTTATAAAACCCTTAGCACAACACCTGGATAATGGCATTCCTGTTTTTACTGTTAATGCAGGTCAGCAGGAGCTTGTTCGCATAGAGTTTATATTTAAGAATGTAAATTGGGATGAATCCAAACCACTGCAGGCGCTAACCGTTAGTCACCTCATCAATAATGGAACACCCGATCTTTCTGCCAAAGAGATTGCAGAAAAGGTAGACTTTTATGGTGCTTTTTTACAGACTGAATATGGTGCTGATCACTGCAGCGTGAAACTATACAGCTTAAATAAGCACCTGGCCTCGGTGTTGCCCATTCTGTATTCGATTTTAAACGTCAGTGTATTTCCTGAAAAGGAACTTTCCATATTTGTTCAGAATCAAAAACAGTCGTTGTCTGTTAGCCTTCAGAAGAACGACTTCCTGGCTAGAAAACAGTTTGCAAATGCATTATTTGGCGATACCCCTTACGGCTCAAATATCTCTGCGACAAATTACGATGCCATCAAGAGGCAAGACCTTCTGGATTATTTCCAGGCTGCATACAAACCTGAAAATTGTAACATTATCGTTGCCGGCAAGTTTGAAGAAGAGGAGTTCGGAATCTTAAATGCAATTGTGGGTAAAGATTGGGCAAATAACAGTCCTTCGACAGCTAATCATTTCAGTTTCTCGTCTTCAATTGGCTCAGAGATCTTAATTGAGAAACCAGAGGCACTACAATCCGCCATCAGAATGGGGATGTTGACCATCAACCGTGCTCACGAAGACTTTGCAGGTTTCCAGGTTTTGAACTGTGTATTAGGGGGGTATTTTGGTTCCAGACTGATGTCTAACATCAGGGAAGAAAAGGGCTATACCTATGGCATTGGTTCAGGAGTTGTTGCCCTTCAGGAGACTGGATATTTCTTTATCGCTACAGAAGTTGGAGCTGATGTTTGTCAGAGTGCCCTGGATGAAATCGAGAAAGAAATTGAACTCTTGAAAACTGATGTGATACCAGAAGAAGAACTAGAACTGGTGCGCAGTTACATGCTTGGATCTTTACTTGGAAGTTTGGAGAATGCGTTCTCCCATGCAGATAAGTTCAAAAACCTGTATTTCTCCGGCTTAGACTACAGTTATTACGACCGTTATATACAGACTGTAAAAAGCATTGATGCAGAACAGCTGCAAAAGCTCGCGCATAAATATTTAATTTCTAATGATTTCACCAAGGTAGTTGCCGGTAAAAAATAATAAAGCGGTATTATTCCGATTTAACTAATATCCCTTTTACCTTATCCGCCTGATAGATTTTCTTCGAGAACGCAACGTACTCGCTGTATTTTTCAGGCGGATATTTTTTATTGGTTATCATTTTAGTACGCGTATAAGTGATCGTATTGCCATTGGCGATCACTTTCGAGGTATACTTCCCAAATTCCGATTCAATCAACACTTCTTTAGGCAGGAACTCTACTTTGAAATCCTTAGGAATGGTGTACACAATTTCGTCCTCATCGCTGTAGCTGTAATTTACAGAAAAGCCTGTTTTCCGACTTTCCACAGCGCTTGCCACACCATCTTGTCTGTTTAGAAGATTTAAGGTAAGAAACATTTTATCTCCACCTTTGCTCAGCAGTTGTGACGACTTCAGGTTGATCTTTTCCTCCATTATAGCTTCATCTTTATTCGGCTGGTTGTAGCTCAACTTTTCAATTTCCATATTTGGAATGGTAAATGTATTCATCACCCTTTTGCGCTGGTTCAAAGGCTCCATAACCATCATATCAATATTTTCCTGATATTGCGCACTGCCATACCTTGCGGTAATATCAATTAAGGCAGATCCTTCGGCATCAAGCAGCACATTGGTACGTCTTTTTAAATAATTATTGGCTGGCGAATATTGGGGCGTTTGGGCTAGCTTGCCACCTTTTTCGCCGATAAGCAATATCGTTCTACCAGAGTTTCCATTTCCTATAAATCCCATCGGGACATATTGACTGGTACATTCCAACCAGGTGGTGTCTTTTTCCATCGGTACACATAAGATCATATGATTTGCTTGCGTTAAACTCGCAAATGCCGGGTTCAGGGAAGGCATGTCGTTTCCGATTACAACCAGGCTTGACTTGATGTCCACTGCCTCTAGCATGGCTTTCATGTAGTTTGATAAACCTTTACAATCGCTGTAATTTACAGTAGAAACTTTGTCTGCGGAAATGGGCCGATAGCCACCGATGCCCAACTGAACACCAACATATCTGGTATTTGACTGCAGGAAATGGTACAAAATCTTAACCTTTTCTTGTGGAGTCTTTGCATCCTTCACCAAGTCTAATACCTTAAGTTTAGTAGCAGCTGGTAGTATTTGTAAGCCGTTACTCAGTTCGTATATCCAAGTTCCAAGATTGCTCCAGTTCTCAATCCTCCCTTTGTAACCGTCATATTCAACTTGATTGGGTGCCAATTTTAACCAGGGTGTAACAGCAGATAAACCTGTACTCATCGGCTCATACTCAAAGGCCGGAATGTTTTCACAGGACCAGCTATAGTTCAATTTTTCTTTGATCTTGGTCGAGTCTATGTGCAATCCCGGACTTTTTAGGTACTTAAAAGTCATACCCTCAGGTATTTTAAAGACATAGCTGGATTTTTCCACAGCGTAGCCCCAGGCAGACACCGGATTCCATGATGGATAAAATCGGATGCCGCTATAATCGACACTATAGCTATACTCAATCGTGTAAGGATAACTGCTATTCATCACTTCAAGAGACTTGATCCTATTGTCTGCATATAATGTTCCATCGGAGATGGCACTTCGATCCTTAAAGTCTGACGATTTATAGTCTCTTATTTTTATACCTTTTCCATCATAAAGGGTGGCTTTTAAATCCGAAACACTAGAGAATTTATCGTAATATTCAGTCATGTTACTTGCGTCTTCTCCATTCTTGTTCAGAATCGTGATTGCAGTTTTAAACGTGTAGGATGCAGATCCCGGGCTCTTGAGGTCATAGGTTTGTTCTTCATTCCTCACCACAACTGAGGCATTCAGGATGAGGTTTGCTGGAATTTTGCTGACATCATAGACGCCTTGGGCATTGGCTATTGCCGTAATAAAAAACAAAAAGAGAACTGACAGCGTACGTTTCATGCTAGGATTTTTTAAGGACTATTTGTTCCGCCTGTTTCCTGACGATGTTTTTGAAAAGCTCCTTCAACTGAAAATATTCTTCTGGAGAGAATACCGATTTGTTGAGGGTGATCTTACTGATTAAACCGATTGTGTTGTCTGACTGGCTAAAAATAAAAGAGAAAGTCGCGTCCTGAGTGGGAAGGATTATTTTCTCATTTTTAGGCGCTTTATCTACCTTGTAATTTTCAGGGAGTTCTATGGAAATCCGATAAACCTCTTCCAGCGGGTAAGCAAAATCGACGGGGAACTTTCTATCTTCTAATAAGAATGGGTTTTCCTTGGTTCTTTCATACAACAACGGTGTAAAGTAGGCGAGATTTCCTGCTTCTTCCACATTGTCTTCAATCTCCACATCCATAGTTTCAGAAAGCGATTCATATGCGTTATTTACATTCGAAATCTCATAGTTTTTTAATTCCAGCCCTGGCTTATCACGTTTATAGTCTTTTAAAAAGTCGGCTTGATTGGTCGCCGATAAGTACTTGTCTCGGGTTTTCAGGGCTTCGTAAGCTGTTGAGGTGATATACAGCTTTCCGGACAGTTTGTTGGATTCATCCAACTTCAGCAGATAGTTATATATTTTGGTGCTTAATTTTGTACTTTCAGTCGAAATCCATTGACCAGTGGCGTTCGCAAGATTCACACACAAACCCTGGTGGTTCAGGTTATTATAGCTAACCATACCCACACAATGATTTTTATCTGTCGCATCCAACAGTACGTGTTTCTCGCCCACCACCGCTTCGATTATAACTGAATTGAAACCTGTGATAAGCGGAGCACCCGGATGAGTTCCATTATCTCTTGTACTCATGAGTACTGGCGAGGCAGTTATTTTTGCGGCCTTGAGTAAAATCAACAGGCATAAATTGATGTCTGCAGTATTGCCAACCTTCTTTTCGAGAATTGTTTTAGGGCTAGGATTAGAGGTATAGAAATCATCTTCCTTATTCCATTTGATGTTATTTTTTACATACTCGAATACTTTAGTAACGATGGAATCCGGATCGGTAGCTCCTTTTAAAATTACTGGAAGCAGCGCTTTCGCAAAACCATCTTTATTGACAAATCCCCCGAAAGTTTCTTCTTCTTTCAGGCGCTTCACAATTTTAGGCCAGCTGGAGGTGTAGTCTGTAAATGCTCCAGTCTGGCTACTTATTGATGCGAGTTCGAAGCTTACATTCGTGATGTAATCATCCATGGTAGTGATGAAATTCTCCTTCCTCAATCCTGGTACACTTGCCGCCCAATATTTAAAGTATCTATCGTCTGTTCCTTCTTCAGTTTCGGCGTATATTTTTTCATAGCCCTTCGAATTCACTTTGTAGTAATATTCCTTTGGGATAGAAAGGGTATAGGAGGAGAATAATGTAGGTATAGCACGCTGAAAATACCAGGGCCGGAGCCTGAATATATAATCAGTTTTGATGGTGTATTTAAATTCGACTATACATCCTTCCTTAACATTAGGCAAGGCGAATTTCTTGATGCTATAGTTTTTGTCCTGCTTTTCCGTGAACTTAGCATCCTTTGCAATTTTACTAACTACGATCTTTCCGTTTTCCAGGTTATAAGTTGCCCCGTCCATACTAGTTACCACCGTCCCCAGACCATCATTTGCTCTATACGTCTGAAGTTCAAGATTGGCATAATCGTATCCTTCCTTATTGATGATTTTGTATCGCGTATGCCGCTCTACTATATATGATGTTTTATCTTGTGTGTACTGAAAGTAGCCCTTTCCTATGTCAAATATTGCGATTGCTGAGGCTGCTGAATCTGCTCCACTTGGTTTAAGGTCGAAATGGGTCAACTCCACCACACCAAATTTTAAAGGAGCCACTTTCTCCTTTTTCTGTCTCGAGTAGGCAGGTGAAAAACTTAAAATAATGGATACGATAAACAGTGAAGAACGTAAAGTTTTGAGCATGAGAGGGAGCGTGAGCATGAGTTTGGTTGGTTATAACAATGATAGGCTATAATATTGAATCTAGAAAATTTTTCACTCTTTAATATTAGTGTAATCTTTCATGGATAAGGGCCAATATTTCCAACTCTATTGTGTAATCGCAATTAGAATCGTACCTTTGCCTCGCAAATAGTAACTCCTAAATTATTTGCTATGCAACTCGATCCCAATAAATTTATTGCCGAAGGACTAACTTACGATGACGTATTATTAGTGCCAGCCTACTCAGAAGTTTTACCGCGTGATGTGGACACCGGAAGCTACCTGACTAAGAAAATCCGTATCAATCTTCCCATAGTTTCTGCCGCGATGGATACTGTAACCGAAGCAGGTTTAGCTATAGCAATTGCGCAAGCCGGAGGCATCGGTATGCTTCACAAGAACATGACCATTGAACGCCAGGCTGAACAAGTACGCAAAGTGAAGCGTTCTGAAAGCGGTATGATTCAGGATCCGGTTACGCTTAGCGCTACCGCAAAAGTAGCCGATGCTTTCCAAATCATGAAAGAGTTCAAAATAGGGGGTATTCCGGTAATTGATTCCGACCGTAAATTGGTGGGGATCATCACCAACAGAGATCTTCGTTTCCAGAAAGACATGCAACGTGCAGTTTCTGAAGTTATGACCAAAGAAAATTTGATCACTGCTGCAGAAGGTACTACGTTATTGCAAGCCGAAGAGATCCTTCAGGATTATAAAATAGAAAAATTACCTGTGATTGATCAGGACGGTCGTTTGGCAGGTCTCATCACTTTCAAGGACATTCAGAAATATAAGAATTACCCGAAAGCTTGTAAAGACGAGCGTGGCAGACTTCGTGTAGGTGCCGCTGTTGGTGTAGCTGCAGATAACATTGACCGCGTTGCTGCATTGGTAGAAGCAGGTGTTGATGTAGTTACCGTAGATACTGCGCATGGTCACTCTAAAGGCGTAATTGACATGGTGAAAGCCATCAAAGCAAGGTTCCCGGATTTACAGGTTATCGCTGGTAATATCGCTACTGCAGATGCTGCTTTAGCTTTAGCTGCCGCGGGCGCCGATGCGGTTAAAGTGGGTATCGGTCCTGGTTCTATCTGTACTACCAGAATCATTGCTGGGGTAGGTGTTCCTCAACTCTATGCCGTATTCGAATGTGCGCAAGCGCTAATCGGTACTGGGATCCCAGTGATCGCGGATGGAGGTATCAAACAAACTGGCGATATCGTTAAGGCCATCGCTGCAGGAGCAAGCTGTATCATGGCTGGTTCCTTATTTGCAGGAGTAGAAGAATCTCCGGGAGAAACGATCATTTATGAAGGACGTAAGTTCAAATCTTACCGCGGTATGGGTTCTGTAGAAGCCATGCAATTGGGTTCTAAAGATCGCTATTTCCAGGATGAAGAAGATGTTGTGACTAAATTGGTTCCAGAGGGAATCGTAGGTCGTGTACCTTACAAAGGAACATTAGCAGAGGTAATTTATCAATACGTTGGTGGTTTGAGAGCAGGAATGCACTATTGTGGAGCGGCAACAATCGAAGATCTTCAAAAGGCTAAATTTGTTCGCATCACGGCTGCGGGAATGAGAGAAAGTCACCCACATGATATTTCCATCACCAAAGAAGCACCAAATTATTCAAGACAATAATCGTTCAAATTTACTGGCATAAACATGCAGATGAAATCAATATGTGTGTATTGCGGTTCTAATTTCAATGGCGATCCTATAGTAAGGACCGCCATTGAAAATTTAGCGCAAGCGTTAACTGATCAAAACATTACCTTAGTATATGGTGGTGGAAGCGTAGGTGTCATGGGTGTTATTGCCGATGAAGTCCTGAAACGCAATGGCAATGTAACAGGAGTGATTCCTCAGTTTTTGATGGATAAAGAAGTTGGGCACCAATCTTTGACCCAAATGATCGTTACCGAAAACATGCATGAGCGCAAGCAAACCATGGCAGATCTGTCTGATGGCTTTATAGTTTTACCTGGTGGTTTCGGTACCTTGGAAGAGTTTTTCGAAGTGTTGACCTGGCTACAGCTGGGCATTCATGGTAAAGCGATAGGTGTGCTGAACGTAGGTGGGTTTTACGATCCATTGTTTGCTCAGATGGACCTGATGGTGGAGCACAGGTTTTTAAAGCCGGCAAACCGTGCGTTAGTTTTCAATGAATCAGATCCATTTGTATTGATTGACAAGATGAACAAGTTCGATTCAGTGCCTGATGAGGTTTGGTTTAAAGACAGAAACCTGAGTTAATAGTTTCTTCTAAGAATGTCAAACATTCTTATTTAAGGGGTTTCTTTTCCTGCCGACTATCTATTTACAGAAACTCGCCGGGACGTATTTCCCAAGTCCATGGCTTTTTGAAGCTGCTAAGTGTTCGTGGTTTTAAGCCTGTTAATGCATATTCTTCACTTTGATTTGCCGCTTCTTTGTTGCTGATCTTCCCTATCGTCACTTTCCGCTTGCGGTTCACAAAATCATACTGTTTGTTTGTCATCTCTCCGGAAGAAGCCTGAAAAGAGCAATTGCCGGCATTTACCAACTGCCAATTACCAGCATCATGTTTGAAAGTATAGTTCAACTTCCACTTCCATCCGGCACCACCTTCATAATTTAATACCAGGGCATTGTTAACGATTGACATAGGCCTTAATGGGTCGCCCATAGCGCCACCTTCTTCAGAACGCAAAATAAAGTTATTGTTTTGCATGGCAAGCTTGTAATTCTTTCCATGTTTGAAATAGACGGCAAGTATCCGGGGCTTTTGAAGTTCTGTGATCAGTTCTGTGTCATTGTCGCCATACGCGCGACTCTCTTTAACCGCTGCGTAAAATTCAATTACCAAAGCCAGATCTTCTACCTGATCATTGTTCAGATCGCCTTTTACAGAGTCTATCACCTTCCATTGGGCTGGAAGAAGCGACTTCAGGGTTTTGCCCTGCTGGGCAACTGAAGGATATTTAAAAGATTGAGCGGAAGAAACTTTGGCCAGGAATAGACCACAAAAAAGTAAATATATTTTCATAGGTACGCTTAAGAAACGTGTAAGCAAGAGAAAAAGTATGTGCCGATCGGGGGGACCGGATTATGGTGAGTCCTGGGTAGGCTTTAGCAATGGTACTGCCAAGTTAATAATGCAAAAAAAGACCGGATTGCTCCGGTCTTTTTTGGGTGTATGTCAATAGGGGTGATTATTGAATAATTTTTCCGTCTTTCCCAATTTTCAACGAGCCTTCTTCAGCTTCTTTTTTCACGTTGATTAAATAGTATGACGTCTTATCAGGATTTGTAATCAGGAATGCCGCTGTCGGTGTCCATGCTTTTACAGGTTCTGATGCCAATGTTGCTTTCACTGAATCTGGTAGATCTTTCAATTCAACCGGTGTTTTGGTTGTACTATCTTGTCTCATAGCAATTGTATAAGTATCTTTCTTGATTTCGTTCGCGTTTACTGTAGTGAATCCTGCTAATGCTAAAAATGCTGCTGATAAAATGATCTTTTTCATAATTCTTATTTTAGTGTTATTTATTAGGTTTTTATTAGTATTGATGAACTAACTGAATGTTGATTAGTTGTTTTGCATCCAATTACGATTAGTCTATGCATCATAATGGTGCCAGTGCGGATCAATACTGGCATCTATCTCATCTACAGTTAATTGTATTTTTTAGACCTTATGAAAGTTGTTGCTATTCTCCCCACTTTGTGGCGTAAGGAAACGGCTTTAAATGATTGATCATTGCAAATAGGTATTCACTGAAGCCATCACCTATGGAAAGCACAAAATATCTGTTACCTTTAAAATATGAAAATTGGAATGATTGGTTTGGGAGATATGGGCTGCTTATATGCCATATCTTTTGCAAAAGCAGGTTACCAGGTGTATGGCTGCGATTTGCCTCAGCAGTTGGAGGCGCTTAGGGAAAAGCTGGCGCCTTACGATATCGAATTGATGGAGGATGGAAAGGAAGTTTCCAGACAATGTGATGTGATCTTTTATTCTGTGGAAGCAGAGAAGATCGCCGATGTAGTAAGACAATATGGTTCTTCTACCAAATATGGAGCAATTGTGGCTGGGCAGACTTCTGTAAAGCATCCCGAGATCGAAGCGATGGAGAAATACCTTCCAAAGGATGTACACATCATTCCATGTCATTCCCTGCACGGGCCGGTGATAGATACTACCGGGCAGAAGTTGATCGTGATCCCGCATCGTACTTCAGATGAAGCATATCAATTGATGTTAGATGTTTTAGCGACATTGAAGTCAGAAATTGTAGAGATCTCCGACTACCATTACCACGATAAGATTGTTGCTGATACACAAGCAGTGACCCATTTCGGCTTTGAAAGTATGGGTACTGCCTGGAAAGAAGCGGGCTTTTTCCCATGGGAGAACGATTCCTACAATGGTGGTATTGATAACATCAAGATTTTAACGACACTCCGTATTTTCAGTAGCAAAGCGCACATTTATGGCGGTCTGGCTATTCTAAATCCCTATGCCTCCGCACAGGTTAGGCAATACGCACAATCTGAATCAGAGCTTTTTAAGCTGATGATTAAGGAGGAGGCGGCGGAGTTTAGGACGCGTTTGTACAAGGCAAGAGATTTTGTGTTCGACAAACAAAACAAGCAGATCATGCTGAGCAATGAGATCATCCAGGAGTTCTCTCTGGCTGCGGACACTGGTCTTAGGAAACCAAATTCGCATTTGAGTTTATTGAGCATGGTGGACGCCTGGAGCCAGCTTGGTATTAACCCCTATCACAATCTGATCTGCGAAACCCCGCCTTTTAAATTGAGACTGGGAATCGCAGAATTGTTGTTCCAGAATGAAGACCTGTTGGAAGAGTCCATTGAGACGGCATTGTTTGACAAGAGCATTCGCGCCGACGATCTGGAGTTCCACTCTGCGGTTCGAGAATGGTCCTCATTGATCGGTTATGGCGATATGAATGGCTACAAACAGCACTTTGATGCCACTAAATTGTTCTTTAAAGACAAGCTTAACCATGGTAAGTTGCAAAGTACAGAGCTCATCAGGCGCCTGGACCTTGCCTAGCTGACTACAGTTTCGGGTGCAATAAGCTGTTTTAAATGATCGGCTATGGCTTCAAATTTCTTCACTTGATCTTTGTTCCAAAGATCCAATCTCGGGTCAACATTGGCCATCAGGTTTTTATAATATTCGATGCCGTTATTGAGCTGGTTCTGAAATTTGTTGAGGTACTTCGCTTTTTTATCACTGAACTCCAACAGCAGACTGTCTGCTTCTTTTTTCAAGTAGTCTACGTAAAGGCTAAATTCTTTTGTGAACAGGTTTGGACGGTCTTTTCCTGCTAAGACATCATTACGACCATAAATGTGATCGATCATCTGTTTCAGGGTGTATTGTCTGTCAAAATATGCCAGGTTTGGCCCTGGGCAAATGGCTACTGCTTTGTTTTCTCTTGGTTTCAAGAGATCGTATTTCTTGTATGCCGAAGTACATAGCCCTACACATAAACATACTTTCTCTGTGACCAGCGCAATTTTGTTCTTTAACATAAGCGGACTTAGATCAGCTTCCTCCAGCTGTTTAATTTTCAAGCTCTGGTATTTCCTGGAGGCGGTACAAATGGGCTCAGTGGTAAATTCTGTATTGGTACAGAGGTACTTCTTAGTGCATGGGCTTCCGGGTTTTCCGTTTTCGATGCGTTCTAGTCTTTGTATTTCCGCTGAACTCTTCTTGAAGTTGTTGAAGAGTACCCCGAGTGGGGAGGAATTGCTGATAAAGTAATCTTGTTCGTCAGAATCTTCTAAATCTCTCAAAGTTTCCTGATCCACGTTGGTCGCTTCGGGGACAAGGAGAAAGGGGCTACCCCATCCGGCCGCATCAAGTTCGTAGTGGCTCAACAGGAAACGGTGTTCTTCTGCAGTTCCTATTCCGCCTTGCACCGTGATTCTATGGACGAGATTTGTTGGCACGGGTTCTTCAGATTTGGCAGTATGGGCTGCGCTGTAAAGCTGCAAAAGCTCATCATGCAAATCGCCACGTTTATCTTTAAATTCCTGTAATATCGGACCAATAAGAAAGCCGTCTGTGGCAAAGGCGTGTCCGCCGCAGTTTAATCCGGATTCGATTCGGAATTCTGATACCCATAAGCCTTTTTTAGCGAGCACCTTTGCCTGGATCAATGCCGAGCGGTAATCGCTTACTTTTAGAATGATTTGCTTAGGAAAGATGCCTTCTGCTGTTGGCTGGAAGCAGTGGAAATGGTCGATGTAAGAAAATAATCTTGGGTTTAATCCTGCGGAGATTACCACAGAAGAGTTTAATTTGCTATTCGCAAAGCCCCTCAGTGCGGCTAGCGCATCTGTATTTTCATCACCGAGGTAGGTGCTTTTTATATAATTTGCTTTGTCGACTTTCGACATGATGTTGACGTCGATTTTTCCAGGTTTGATGCCGTCTTTAAGTTTTTCTTCAAGCGCTGTTCTTTCATAGCTTTCCGGCATGTTGAGCATCAGCTGGAAATCAGCTTTAAGCAGGCTATCTTCTGGAAGCAGGTTAAAATACTTGCTCAGATCGGTATCTGGATCGAAGCTTTGCAGCTTCATAGCAGAGATTTGTTCTTCTACCAGATCTGATAAAAGGTCCAGATAGGCGGTGATTCTGTGGGCACGGGCATCAGGATCTGTCTTTAGGATTGCTTGGTAAGGTTCCTTATGTGTGCTGCAGATGTGTGCTCTCATTCTCTCAATCAGTTCATCATCCACAATTGACACGACAGACGATATGCCGAAACGTGCAACTTTCAAAGGGGTATCGATTGAATAACCTAGACCTAGTACTGGGATATGGAACGTATGATTCATAAAATAATGCTTTTGCTTACGATGACAAAGTAGTGGAGAAAAGACAGGTAAAAATGTGATGGCCGTCATGTTTTTTTCATGATGTAAGTTTCACTTTTGGGGAGGACGGAGATGGGGGTGTCGAAAGCAACGTCATGCCGGCGAATGCCGGTATCTCGGCTTGGGTTAATCAGCATGTCCGAGATGCTGAAATAAATTCAGCATGACGGGGGGATTCATTGTATGACGGCGCTTTTGTCAGTTGTTGTCAAATGACGTTACTCCTGCATTGGAGGTTGGTTGATAGCGGCGTCATGCCGGCGAATGCCGGTATCTCGGCTTGGGTTAATCAGCATGTCCGGGATGCTGAAATAAATTCAGCATGACGGGGGAT
>Ga0247814_10001478_pt1 | contig 13809 bp, 7 predicted proteins | sample UWRJL179409R1_FD_179947 | JGI IMG/M metagenome (GOLD analysis project Ga0247814, IMG submission 179947) | Plant litter microbial communities from Arlington Agricultural Research Station in Wisconsin, United States - UWRJ-L179-409R-1 | ecosystem: Environmental > Terrestrial > Plant litter >...
AGCCGTATGAGACATCCTCGTATGTGATGGAGTTGAATAGACAAGGGCTGAACGATCCATGTCTTAATCATGAGCTTCACGACGCCCATGAAAGCGCGCGAGAGTTTGCCAGGCTGAGTATCAGTCCAAGTGCGAAGGCTGAGGATGATGGTATTGCGGAAAACTCCTTGGTGGACAATTCAACTCGCTCTCGAAATGAGCAAAGCGAAGCATCTGACGATGGTTTGCCCAGTTCCCGCGAAATGACAGCTGTGGAAGCCGAGGAGCATGGAGCAGACGAACCATACGCCAAACTAATCTATCGGGCCTTGATGAGTGCGCCTGACCATTCAATGGTGTTGCAGGAGATCTACCAATGGTTTCGTGAGAATACAACGAAGGGTAGCTCTGACTCGAAAGGATGGATGAATAGCATTCGCCACAATCTATCAATGAATGCGGTGAGTTCTTCGAAACCACAATTGATACTAAAGCTGACAGTGCAAGGCATTCAAAAAGACGGAGCGAAGGAACTCTAGTGACGAGACCAAGAAGTCGACGGAATGGGTTTTAGAAGATTTTGCGATCAAGGATGGTGTTCAGTCTACTACGAGGTATCGCAAAGGAACTAGCAGCAAGAAGTTTGTCAAATCTGACGCAGTAGTTACTACCAGGCAAGCGCCTAGCCGGAAAGGAGGTTTTTGTGGTAGCAAGGCCAAACTTCAACGGCAAAGAACTAAAGACGACCGTTCAGAACTACGACACGCTGCTTATCCCAGACCTGACGGTGATAGACGCCATCACTACAATCTAGACTATGAGTCTATCCCTCACCAGATCGCACCTAGACAAATCTCGCCCTTGACGCCAACCCACAAGAGTATATCTTCAGGGATTCCATTCTTCTATCCGCACCCTAATTTAAAGCATGAGAATGGCGAAATAAGTTACGACAATGTGCCCAGCTATAGCCTCGAGGAAGTCCATAGTGTTTCCGAGGATGGTCCAGTGTTCAGTCACGAGCGTTTCCTTAACAATTCATACGATATGTGTGATAATTCCTGTTGAAGCTGTGTCCTTACAGCATGTCTGGTGGCATGCACCTCAAGTTCGTAGCTTTCACTGTACAGCGCAGGTCTTTGGGAGCATATTGAGCCATCTTCATCATCTCTCTGTATTTGTTCTATGTTTGCTTCCAGGCATACGCGGTGGCTTATTATTTAATGCATTATATTGGTCAAATTATCGTCTGGAACCATCATCTAATCTTTGCTTATTGTGTGAACTGCTGCTTTGTAGAAGTCTTCCTGTATACAGAACGTGTTCAAGCAGTATTGGATGTACATGGCCTGGGTCTTCAAAAGCCACTGAAATTGGCACTGATGAAGTATGACAGCTCATTTTTGATAGATAAGTTGTTTTGAGTGGGTTGCAAAGCATAGTGGTGTGTTGGTGGATAGTGGTTACTCCGTGGTGCATTTTGAACTGTTTCGTTTGACTTTGCATCGGCTGCGTCTCCCCGGTATGATTATCAGATTTGTAGAATCTACCTGCGTGTTGCGGCTTGCTTGTAGAGTACCAATGCTTGATAGTATGCATTCATAAATGCTTACTAGTCCTATGATATCCCTATGTGGCAATTTTGGGAACAATGCATAGCTGTCAAGCCTCTCTCGAGCTCGCCCCTCCTTTCGACATACTGATTCAAAGATTTTAAAATTGTGTCTCCACCACATGAAGTCTACATATATATAACAAGAAACCTGCATTAGCGTAATATAAAATTCTCCGTGTGATCATACAATTGTTCCAAACCCTTCCAGTCTCCAGTCGTTAGCCGTCTGCCTCCAGCGAAGATACCCAGCATCCGGAGATACTTCCTAGTGTATGTATGATTTAATGTCGCATAAGCTTCTTATGGGTTGCATCCACCAGCGCGGGTTGACTATAGAGCGGTCGAGCTGCAATAAGATGCTTGTAGGAACATATAGGTATTGGCTGCTAGTTTACCAGGGATATGGGTCGATCTGCTAGAGGTAGTGTCAACGGGATGTCAGATCATCGTAGATCGAATGCTGTGCACTCTCTTGGTCTGCTTCTTTGGTAAGTATTTCCAGCTGTTTGGGGCCCGGATTGACCTCGAATAACGGATCAATTGCAGCAAATAACCTGAAGGATTGTTAATACTTCTGGAACAGCATGCCACATGTCAATTTTTTTGATAAAATCGCTCCCAGAATGCTGGCTTCATTTGTAATTCCTTAATTGAGATGGTCCGCCCGCTACGTATTTCTGTTTCTGGGATGTTGCATACTGCGACCTGCTTCTTAACCTGGCTACACAAGCTACGCAGAGTCCATTGGAACAAATCGGATCTCGTGGTACATTCAGGGACGAAAGCCATCATTCCCTCGCGACAAATTCGCATCTTGTGGTGAAGAATCACTTCTGCCACCGCCATGTCCCACAAATATCTCCACGTACATCCGTTCAAGCCCCTTGTCAGCCTGTACTTCAATTCCCACCCTTGGATACATCTAGTGGTTTTTGGCTCATACCGCCATTGCTGAGCTGTTAGTTAGATCTCTCTACTCTTGGCATGCAGTTTCTGCAGCATGGCATGCATGGCTATCTCGTCCCTCTCCCATGGTCCTTCTGACAGCTAGATGCGGAAGACTTTCTTGCAGACCCGTAATCCTGGAGGATAAATACATTTAGCATCCTGCAAGTGAAGGTGAAGGGTAATGGTTGCATTATGACTTTGGGATGAATTAGCGGCTTCGCATCCATATAAAGATATAGCTTGAAATCTAGTATAATACCGGTATCTACCCACGTTAGACAATGCTGATAGTTCGGGATTTGATTGTCCTATTTCATAAATGTTCTCATATCTTTATCATAACTGATAGAGATCAAATATTCTGCATCCATATGTTCATGAATCGTAGGCTCGAGTTTGGTAAACTAGTTCCAAAATCTGCCAGCCACTTACTAAGGCTTTACCGAAGGTATTATTAATATGTATACCATATTCCAAATCCAGCTACGTATTTGTAATTTCTTACACACATCACATACATAAGCAGATTTCTGGTGTTTCAACATTAAGCTCAAGGCTCTATAGGTAGAGTGTACACTATATCTCATTATCTACATCTTATGGACTATCGCTAGTTATATCCGGAGAAAGAGTCCGCATACGTGACATATATGACAGCTTCGTTTATCTTAGTTGCGTCATTAATGCTCCTAGTTAGAAGAGATTATCATATGTGATGATTTAAATGGGGTCACTAACACCTCCACTTTACTACTCCCCACTAAGAACTTGTAGGTGATCTTAGCCAGTATTTGTTACGAGTACCACCTTTCAACTCGTCGGCGGCCCTAAACATAAAGTCTACCGCTGGAATTTGCGCTAAATTGGAAAATCACATGTTGTGAAGTATATTTTCTCAATAGTGTTTTAAGGTCCCAAATATTGACCAAGATATCCCTAAAGAATTGCTACATTATATAAATAGCACGAACACAGAGGTACGATCCGATTTGAATGGCACTTAGTCTACTACGTATTAACAGGGGTTGTATAAACAAAGAGCTTTGGAAATATTTACCATCGTCATTGCTCGTGACAGGATTTCGAATGATATGGCCACGACCTTCATAGGTAATCCATCCGTCAGTGTTCTCAACTACAATACAGAATGTGCTACTAAATATTACCATACATCAAATTGAGCAAGTTTGCATTACGAATAATACCTACTAAGGCGAGTGTCTCGGTACTCAATCGCCAATCGAGTTCGTAAGACCTTCGATACCGGCGAGGATTAGCAATTCTTTTAATAAATATTTTCGCACACAGATCGATCATACACCAGACTTTTGATTCCCGTCTAAAGTCCCGCATTTATAACGATTAACATCATTTCCTCCTAATTCAAGGGCAAATACTACCAAAATCAAAAGAAGCCCGGCATAGTTGCTTGACAATAAGGTATTTTGATAAATGAGAAAATATCACCTAAATGTCTCAAATCTGAAGTGGTTGCAGACTTAAGAAGTGTAATATAATTACCCAAACCGATATAGCTGAAAAATTCCACGGATAAAATAGTGTGCCAACGATATTGCAACCTTACCACCATTGCTAGGTTCTCGTTATTAGCCTCAAATTAATGTTTGCGGTGGTCAGTAAACCCACTGTTGTGCATTCATTTATACCGTGACATATTACTGATAACGGGAGGGTGTCCATGCGGTGAGTAGGCATATCTCATGACCTCACAACTGTCAGTTATCATTTCAGTCAGAAGATCGGTGAGCCTCGCTAAGCTATGCTTAAATCATAAGATACAGGTATGCTTGGACTGTTATGAAGAGCACATTCTTGCTAGCAGAGTTTATCAATAACTTATGAAGTTCTAGTTGTGTAGAAGACGCAACCGGCAGTACAGGTGGAACTAGAGAATGATATTGCTACCCAATGAAAACAACCAATTCTTATTAATAAGATCTGGATAAGGTGAAACCACTATGAAAGGTCGCCCACCTTGGTAGAAATTATTTCTTCTTTCAGCCCATCCGTTTCTAGGACAAATGTGTGCAGAATTCTTTTCCAAACACTATTTAAGCATAGGTTTACGACCAAAAAAAGTTATCCCCTATTCAAACGATATGGCTTAGAATCTACGTTAGCGAAGCTCTGATGTATCATTCCATAGCTATCACAAACTCCTGATTTAAACAAGGAATAAAAGTTACGGACTTGGCTGTCAAGTCTAAGCTAGTCAGTTATTACCACGTGATGTTCAATCTAGATACACTTCTCGAGAGATATGCGAAATATGTACAGAGTCAGCTGAGCTCTCCTTCATTTCTCACCCTACAATAGTATATGTAGCTTGGTGAACTTGGTACTTGTCATCTCGGATTTTACATGTGATCTCATCATAAGAAACAGAGGTGCCATGGTGTTTAAAACACAATCCTAGAATCTAGGCCCTTGTGCACCTCACTATCCGCCTGTTTTATTGTATGATAACCTAGCAGTACTAAGAATAAATATCCTAGGACAATTGCATATTGATTTCTCAGAAAACTAAGTTTGTATTATATGTCTATGTAAACTAGATCCCTAAAGTTTCTGCCAGGCTGTGGTATATAGAAACTTATAATATCAAATTTAGCAGAATCCAATACCAACAATACAATCCCATAGGTCACTGAATTTGTGGCAATGTTATGCCCCTATTTAGCTCGCTAATGCCATTCACGTGACATCACGGACCCACCCGCTAGGCTGCAGACATCAGTTTTACGCGTGGGTATTGACATACCTCAAATTATTGTTCCTGTTCCACGACGCAAACTTGCAGCATTGCATCTTTGTATTCCAAATACTCCTCATACCATATGTGCTATTTCTACTGAATACAAAACATATGCATCATCCCGTTATCTCAAACGGTGGTGTATAAGGTTGCTAAGGGAAGTTCCACGACAAGGAACAACGACTTTGCATATCGTCAACTCCGTATTTCAGACATCATGGCATCCCTCTGGCGACAGCTGCCAGCGTTTCAGGCTGGAGCAGCCGAGGTCCCGCCTTTACTTATATCCACATTTTTCCAAATAGACTGTTACACTGTATACCTTACAGACTTAATACATATTTGGAGCGAATCGTTAAGCCGCCGGGCTATCTTTGCACGAAGTCATGAAGTGAACACCAGCATTGACCCCACTGAGAGTGATCAGTTGCAAATATTCATGGACAAACTGAAGCAGGGCGTGGACGGGGGTAGGAACACAGCAGCTGCAATATCAATCTCTTCCGATACGGGCCGCCCTAAGATGACCCTCAAGATTACCGTGGATCTTCCCGGCGGCCTTCCACCACTGGAATGGCCATTTCGGCTTACCCCCGCACCGCAGTCGTTACTTACGGCACAGTTGACTATCCCTCTGTTGCAAGCACAACATAAACGGATGGAAGAGATCGCTGCGCTTGCTGAGCTGTTGAAAGAGAAAGATCAGGTCATACAAAAGATGCTCGATAAATTTGAGGGACAAGGTCTGCACCTAGGCCAAGTGTTTCCGCAGGCTATTGTAAAGGGTGGACGCAGTTTGGGCCGGAAAGCGGCCGAAGAGAAAGTCAAGGGTCTGCAAGTATTTGATATTGAAAATTTTAAGGAAAATTCAGAAAGCGAAGAGCTCATTGATGCAGCACAGCTGGTACAAAGAGTTTTTAGTAGTGAAAGCCAAAAGAACCCAAGGACCAAAATCAAGCCCTCAGCCCCCGAAGAGGATGACTGGTGGGATGACTTTAAAGACCAGACTCTCAGCGTACTCAGTAAAGGTAAATTTGCTGCCAGCTCCAGTGGTGGCAAATCAAAATCAAAACCAATTTCTGCCCCCATTAGGTGTGAGTCAGCTTCAGAAGAGGATGACTTCCAGGTCCAGGCTACTCCTCCTATCTCTCACGATTACAAGCGTAATGTTACGAAGCAGGCAGATGATTCAACCGATGAAGAGGATGATCTTGATGCCGCTCCCTCACAGCGCTCTAAGAATGGAAAGAACCAAGATTCCTTCCAAGCACGTGTTCCATCACCTAAAAAATACACCAAAACCGGTATGATCGGTGGCAAGAAGGCGACACAAACTTTTCCAGCCAAAGAACCAAACTCGAGTGATGATGGGCATATATTCCCGTCCAGAGGAAAGAAAAGAGATACTGCGGGGGAAGAAAAGATCCGTAATATCTCATCTGCGTATGCAAATACAACTGATGATGAGAATTATCCTCCGTCTCCAAGAAGACGTAGGCTCGACTCAGCAGACTCGAAACAATCTCAATCAAACCCCGTCGCCGATGTAGAGACCACCGACGACGAGCCTTCAACCACACAGATCAAGAGCCTTGGCAGTATTGGTGGTAAGAATGTACATAAAGTTCTATCTGAAGATGAAGATGCAAAGCAGGACAAGTTTCCTAGCAAATCCAAGCAATTAGGCATTATTGGCGGGAAGAATGTAGCTTTACCGTCAGGTGATAGCAGCAGCGATGATGACAGTTTGCAACCAGGGCCACCGAAAGGTAAGGTCAAGTTGGGGACATTAGGCGGCAAGAAATTCGATCCACCTCCCTCTTCGTCAGATGATGAACCAGCACTTAAGCCATCGAGGGGAAAGGGGAAACTAGGCACGTTAGGAGGCAAGAAAAGGCAAGTCACGCTATCGCCTTCCACAGTGAAAGACTCGCTCGATCCGGAAAACTCGTCCTCAGACCTTGCACCACATCTGAAGAAAAAGCTAGCCACGATTGGAAGTAAAGGCAAGTCGGTGACTGCTGATAAATCCAAAGAGGAAAGTCTGGTCAGAAAGCAATCTGTGAAGAAAGAAGAGACGCCTCTGCCGGAAGAGACAGCCGAAGAAAAGGCAGATAAGAAGAGGCAACAGCTGAAAAGAGCATTGGAAGAGAAAAGCAAAGCTCCTATAAAGAAAAAAAAGAAATTTTGAGTGAGCCGGGGAAATGGATTATAAGTATGCACATGGCATATGTTTCACAAGTGGTGCTTCACTTATTATATCACGCCCAAATATGATGCGCGGTGGTTGTATCATCTATGATCTTGTCATAGACTCGTAACGTACAACATAATACAATATATTACTAACACCCTTGCGTCTCTACCAAGTCATCATGGGTATCTCTCCAAACGCCAGTATATGCCTAAATCCTGAAGAAACCAACGCCAATCTCACTGTAACATGCTTCTCATCATCAGCTAGCTCCCTGCTCCGTAGGAGTAACGATCTTAACGCTCTTCTTTCTCTCCAGTCCTGTGATTCCCAAAGCAACTCTCACACCCTCCACAGCTTTGCTTTGATTTACCTCTCTTACATCCGGCCTCACCCCTCTTCCCCTGATATTCCCGTGCCTTGAATTTTCTTTAACCATTAAATCTAAATCTCTTTGTTTAGCTGCCTTTTTCTCTTCAGCTCGAATTCCCCGCCATGGGCCTGGTAAACAAGGGTGTAGACAACCTTCCAGCGGGCAACAACCACCTGAGGGCATCCGTTCATTTGTATCGCCATGCCATTCTGCCATACACATGGTGTGACCACCATGGCCACATCCGGGACAGTACCACCAAAGTACGCTTTGTACTTGATCCTCGCCATAATTGATATTATCCGCATCGCGGTGCCGGCAGATGGCGCATCCTTCTATAGCTTGTTCACAGCGTGGACACTGCCACTGGGAACCCGGAACGGTTGGATCATTATCAAGCGGTTTGTGACAATCCGTGCAAAAGTATCCACTGTTTATGTTCTCCTGGGCCATCGCAAAAACGTTTGGATATGTCGGTACGCAGAGCTTGCGTAAAATGGCAGCTTCGGTGAATAGTTGCATACTTTTGAGGCGAGAGTGGTACTGTGCAAGAATTGCAGAGGCTTGAATATTGTCTATGGCACCAACTGGAAGAAGAGGTCGTAATAAAAGTATCATGACTGATGCGTTGAGAGCGCCAGTTTGAGTCTCAAAAGTGATAGCCTGTTGAACAAGAGTGGCAGGGTCCATGGGTGAGAATACAAAGTCAGGATCGTCATTCCAAGGAAGATAATCACTTTCGATTATATGTGGGTCATTAGAGCTTGATGCACACAACGGACTTAGAGAGCCTTCTCGAGTAGGTATATCTTGACGATTATCAACTGCTGACCGGAATGATGCCTCCTGAATACGGAATACAGGTGGTCTTGGTGTCTTTTGCGGGCCGGTTTTCTGAGTTATACAATGAGCTTCAAAAGAGCTCGGAATCCGATGTTCATCAGAGCTGTCGGTTGACATAGTGTGGACATCAGAATCAATGCTTGCACGATGGTGAGGCCTTGATGAAAAGCTGTTCTCCCAAATCGACACTCGATCTCGTAGTGATGAGGGGCGTGTTGAGTCACGGTCATCACTTCCGACTGAGCCCATGTAGTTTCCAGATTGAGACTCTCCGGATGTCGAGAACATTGCGAAGCTTTCACCAGAATCATGTCGCTTTGGCTGCATTCTCTTAGCGACCTCGCTATTCTCTGAATAATCTAGTCGGAGTGGCTGCTTCTTAGGGGGTGCCACATAGTCAATAGCTGGAGTAAAAGATTCCATACCATAGAAGTCGTATCCTTCCACACTTGAAGCTGTCCGGTCCGAGGAATGACTTCTGGGGGCTCCAGGAATGGGATGCGGTTTGGAGCTGGGGGAATGAGCTGCATCTGACAGATGAAGGACATCATCTTCAATTCTGGATGTGGCGGTGTATTTCCGTGTCTCGTGGACGGCAGAGTCATGTACTGGGCGTACTAAAGGGGTTGCAACATTTGAAGTGCTCTCAATTTCTTCACTCTTGAGAGATTTTGCAGCATGGGTGAGTGGGCTTTCCAATGGCGAAGTGGCTCGGGGAAAACGTCGAGGTGTATCGTCCCCACCGTTTCGAGGGGTCGCCAATGGTGTGTCTTTAACTGGAGTGAGCACACTAGACTTCGATAGAGGTCTTTTTACTGTAAGTCGGGAAGCTCGATGAAACTCCGCGCGCCTCAAAAGCAGAAGAGAGATTGTATAGGCCAGTAGTCGCCATGTTTGGGCCAAGCGATAGTGCGCAGCGATTTCAGCAGTTTCCGCAAAATATTCCATGGTAGATGCTACTCTTTCATCTATCGAAGATAATTCAGTGGCCTTAGAAGAGTATATTCCATCTATTCGTGCTAAGTAACGGTTTGTGAAGTATTTATAAATTGCTCTCTTAGCTGTAGAAGGCGCATGACCTATAGCCATAATCTGTTGTGGCTTATATAGCCCAGTAACCATGACAGAGTCATCTAAGGACATGATATTGCTGTCAATCATGCCGCCACTACTCGGAGGTGTTGTGCTGAGTAAATGATTTGGCTCTCTGTGTCGTTTTTTCTTCCACTTCCTTGGTCCCAAAAAACTACCAACGACATCTTCTTCCGAATCACTACGGCTTACACTAAGTAGGGGCACATTTGAGACATGCTGGTAACTTGGAGACACCTCAGGTGAATTCAGAGGCGGACGAGGTCGGCGTGGAGCCTGTCTTTCTTCTAACAACATAAGAACATCGCCAGCTGGCGAGAAGGCAAAAGTAGATAGACTGCGACGTTCGATCAGTTGCGGAACAAAGGCTACATCGGTCTGCGTGAAATGACCCTCTTTGTCAACACTCCATAAAATATCCCTAGAGTTATTCCAGAGGATTCCAGTAGGTGAGCTATCCCACTGCTCAATCTCCTTGAATGGAAATCCTGGTCTCGCCAAATCCCAAAGATGTACCGCAGGCGTTTGAGCCTGTTTGGTATCATCGTACACAACAGTGACCTGAGCAGATCGATTGCCATTGGCAGTGGCAGACCAACAAGCCGGTCTCCACGAGACTATCGATACTGGGGCGGGGGTAGTAAAGGAATATCTTGGCTTCTGCCCTCTCTCTGCTGTCTTGGAAACATTCCAAACATGGCAATGTTGATCCATGCCGCCACTCACGAGATGATTCCCATCAGGGTGCCAAGATATTGAAAAACAGGCACTCTGATGTGCAGTGATCTTAAGAATTGGTGCACTAGGTTTTCGCATATCCCACTTCTGAATAACACCAGCATCCGTAGAACACGCAAACTCCATTCCATCCGTAGGTGACCACTTGACATCTCTGACAGCATCTGCATTACACTTAAATGTGTTCCATGTTCGAAATGTTGGGCCGTTCCGACCCATGAAGGGAGCTCTTATATCAAAACTCTTGACAGTTCCATCTTGACTTGCTGACAATAGCCAGTTACACTTGAATGGATTGATAGCCAGCTTGTGCACTTGCCGGGCATGTTCTTGTATTCGAGCATACTCAAGTCCTTCCTCGACGCGGTTCAGATCATACATCGCAATCCTCCCATTTCCGCATGCGGTTATTATAGTGGTATTTAGGGTGTCATAGGACCATTTAACTGCTCGTATATTAAGCTGGTCTGCCGTGGCGGCGCTGGGATCGTGAGATGATGCGTAGGATGATATAACCGCTCGAAGGTCCACATCTTCAGTTATTGTTGACCCATCAACTTTCAAGATTTTGAAGACCTTCTGCCCAGCAATTACCGCTCGCTGCCTATCCGGAGATCTGTCGAGGCAAGCAATAGACGCCCTAGTTTTGAAGACGGTATTCTGAGATGAGCTTGGGCGGAGTTGAGGGGAGTTTGGATTGGTATCAATAGTCTCACTTGTGGTAGCTGCATGCTGGCCCAGCAGCTTTCGCATTATTTTGCCTTTATTCATACTGGAAGAGAATCTGCCATCATGGCGGCATTTCAAGGAGAGGCGTGCATTGGCGCAAGCTTGTCGTTCATGTTCTTGGGAGACATCGATCTTCATTGATGTTGATGGCCCGAGCTTCACTCATATACGTGCGTTTTAATTGGCCAGGTGGATTCTACGCCAGTTCCGGACATGAATCCGCCGCCTGTCAACAACATCAGCTACATCACCATCTGAGTAGTCTCTCACAAGGGGTCTATACATTTCTTTTTCACAATTTGACATAAGCTAGTCCCATAAAGAAAAAGGTCTTTAACAGAGGAATTGTGAATCGCCTTGTCCACTTAATATATACTCTATACTGAATACGAAAGATCATTTGTAAGGCTACACTAGGATGCAAGCATGTTGAAATAGACTAGCAGGAAGGAAATATAATCTGGCATCTAGCAAGACGAAAATTTGTCTTCCACAGTGGGTCTTGCCAGAGAATGAACATCACCTCGCTGAAATGTCTTTCTCTCCAGGTGTACTTTGAATAACCAGTGTCAATGGTCTGTTTCCATGTTTAAAACATGAGCTAGTTGTTTCATTTTGCTAGTTTCGCAATACGATCATTCCATGACAGTGCAAAGCTAGGACCTTGTGCTTTTGCGAATCTTCTGGCATATCTACTTCTCAACATTGTGCATGGTATTAAGTGAGGTATGGGCTAGAAAATCCTAAGAGCAAAAGGTCAACGTATTGGCATGGTGGCACTATATCGAGAGGTCTCGATGGAGGATACAGTAGTCGAGATGCCAGAACACAAAACACACCAGGTAAAGATCATGAAGTGGCTAACGTTGCAATATAATAATTACATGATGCTTAAATACTTCAATCGTTTAATTACCGTTACATCACTGGAAAGCACGGTTAGCACTAGTAAGTGAAATAAGGGGAAAGAGGAAAGGGAAGGGGCATTACTTAGATCTCTTAATATTAGGCCCGATGCCCGATAAGAATAGGAAGCACAATTAGAGAGGCTTGCGAGGTGTTCATAACAAAATTAAAGTAGATAAATAGTGGTCCACATTTTCCTCTTCCTGTCCTCAATTAGTTGGACCACCGGTAGACTCTCGTCTTAATCAATGACGAGAAGACTTGGGGAGGAAGGGAGGAGGGTGAGGCAGTGAATTCCCCTCACAGCACAGAATTTCGTTCGTGTTATAAAGACGCCTATACATCAAAGACAAAAAGAAGGTCTTTAATAGTCACTGTCTATCTTTTGACGAAAAGACAACTCTCTTGCAGAAGGGTGTGTAAAAGATTCCGGGAGATCGGGCTGTATTTCAAGGTTAACAGCTCGTATCAATTCAATAATGCCTCTGGGCTTTCTAAGGGCCCTACTTCCACAGCATCTCCAAATTATAGTCATACGTAAAGTTGGTTCAATGTAAAGTGCAAGAGCTTTCTGCGCTACACGGGCGCCGCTCCAGAGCCACGTCTCTACTGGCATGTAAGCACGGGAGCTTCTGTATGCTACTCAGTACAGTACAAATTCATAGTCACTAACACCATATATGTCCAACACCAGCAGTATAAACCAAGAAGGAGCTCAAATGGTAGTCGAAGTCTTATACAATGGTGGTAGTTGTAGGAATTATATTTGTCTCCGGCTGCTGGAACTTGTGACTTTGGCTAACGCCATGAGGCTTCAGCTTGCACAGTTGTGATAGGCCATGAGATTTCAGTTCAGGTGGTTCCCTAATGTTTACGTTAGCGACTGGCTGTTGTTCGTGTTTTATGAGCAGAGCAATGTGTGTACACTAATCCTTCATTAGACGAAGATTCATCTAAAGTTCCCCGTTTTGTTGCTCCATTTTTGTGATTTCTATCGCATCGTAGATCTATAAATATATGTCCTGCTTTGTGCTAAAAGCAAATAGAAATGTATGTGGGCGAGGTAGCGTTTTTTGGAATCTAAGCTGTTGAAATTTATATTCGTTGTCTTACGACAGCCGAGGAGAACTGCTCGACAATGATTCCAAGAATAAATACCAATTGCCATGTAATGTGAGGATGCTATATGAGCTGTTGATATCTGATCTGGCCGAGCTGTAGCATGAGCTATTGTGTGATATGACGGTGAGGTCGAAGCTGGAAGTCAGTTATATCTGGTGTGTTCTGAGCAAAGAGAAGGAAGCACTAGAAATGAGCAACGGGAAGTAGCTATAACAGAAGTCACATCTTGCACTACTTTCATGCTAGTAGTTAACCTTCTGCCGTAATTTATTACAAGTTTGTGTGAGCTCGTTGTATGCTTTGTTCCGTCGAAGTGTTCATCCGAATGTCGAAGGCGACGGAGGGAGGGCAGAAACACCAGCAAAACAATGATTAAAGCATGAATTGATAAGATGAGAGAACGGCCATAGAGATGATAATTGTGATCAGAAGTGAGTGATGAGACTGCTCCTGTTAAATTCTCAAGGAGTTGAGTACTACAACAACAGTAGACA
>Ga0247814_10001481_pt1 | contig 13784 bp, 10 predicted proteins | sample UWRJL179409R1_FD_179947 | JGI IMG/M metagenome (GOLD analysis project Ga0247814, IMG submission 179947) | Plant litter microbial communities from Arlington Agricultural Research Station in Wisconsin, United States - UWRJ-L179-409R-1 | ecosystem: Environmental > Terrestrial > Plant litter >...
CATTAAAGGCCTCGTCCCCCTTTAAGCGTTGCACAGGTCTAAGCTCGTCGTTACTCTCTTCAGAAACCGCGTTGAAGACCCGGTATATGATCAAGCCCCAAACGATCAAGACCATCGCGCCCAAAAAATACGTCAACTTTTTGCTCTTCATACCTTACCTTAAAACAAAGCTGCGCAGCGTACCCTCCCCCTCGTTGCCCGCCGCGTCAATCGCGGCCACCTTCCAGACGATGCGTTCTCCCAATACGCCAGTACTGAAATTATAGCTGGTGCTGCTTGTCGTTAAGGGGAAACTATTGCTGTATGCCGTGGCGGAATCGCTTTTGAAGACGTAAAGACTGTATCTCGTCGCCGTGGCGACCGCGCTCCACTGCAAAGCTACCGGCAGACTGACCTGCTGGTAGTTGGCAGGGGCCGTAATACTCACCTGGCCGGGCGGCGTGTGGTCACGGGTCATTGTGTTTACCGGCGACCAATCCGCTTTCGCCGTGTCGTTCTCCGCCCTTACCCGCCACTGGTAAATGTGGTCCTTGGGAAATGTGAACGTATATTGCTGCCCAGGTATGGCCTGATTATAGACCAGCGTGCCTTCGTTGGCGAAGCTGTTCGTGTCGATTTGCAACGTGTATTTAGTCGCACCATACAAGCTGCTCCACTCAAGAGCCGCCGTATTCTGATTGGTAACGTAATTGTTGGGCGGCGATTTGAGTTGTACTGACTGTCCTTTTATGGAGGAAAGCAGCACTGTAAAGCTTCTGGGACGAGTAAAGACTGTTTGCGAGCTGCCGTTCTGCGCGCTTACCCGCCATTCATAATCTCCGGGCTTTAAATTCAGGATAAACTTGTTACTTCTTATTACCGTATCGGCCACCAATGTCGAAATATTATTGAAGGAGGGGCTTACCACCTGCAGGTTGTAGCTTAATGCATCTTCCACTGGTTCCCACCAGAAGCTGACAGTATAGCTCGTGCTTTTGGTCATGTCTCCAGGCGCAAGGGATACAACTTTGCGGTCGCTTATCGACGGTTCTATTATAGCCTTGCATGCTGAGAAGGCTAAGGTGATGTATAGCGACAAGTATTTTACAAAATGCGACGGCCTGGTTTTCATTCAGGCTAATTTAGCGTTTTGATTGGACTGCGCAATAACAATAAACACTTTACTTTCGCATGAACTGCGCCTTTTAGTTCATGACAACAGCGTTCTTGTTGTCGCATGGTGGTCCGAAATACGCTTGCATTCACCAAGATAGGGAAAATGCCGTACAAAAAGCAAGTGCCTACAAACCCGCAGACGCTTGGCGAGCACATTATGCGAAAACGGCTGGAGCTTCGGCTATTGCAAAAAGACGTTGCCGAACTAATAGGCGTTACAGAGGACAGCGTTACGGGATGGGAAAACGGGAGAAGTGTTCCACAGATGCGCCTGTATCCCTCGATCATTTCCTTTCTCGGGTACTATCCATTTGATAGAGATATAGAGGCCGTGTCAGGACAGATGGAGTTTGTCAGGAACACCAAGGGGTGGGACTAAGAACAGCTGGCGGCGGAGTTTGGCGTGGATGGCACTACGGTGAAGCAATGGCGCGACAAAAACACGGTGTTCAGGGAAAGCCATAGGCGGGTGCTCAAAACACTAACACACCAATGCTCCTCCACGTGAGAGGCATTTTTACCCGCCTCAAGGGCCTATGCCCAGAAATAAATCCTGATGCAGGCTTCCAGCATTTGCTCGCTTTTCGAATAACAGATAGTTTTCCGGCAAAGCCGTTTCAAATGCGTTCGCAAACTAAGGTTCTTGCGTTCTATGTGGTTGAAGCCGTGCCTTGCGTAAAAAGGCACGGCTTCAGGGATTATGAGGCGACATATGCCCGGCCTGTCCGTGTATACCTTTTGGCATTTTGCCAGCAATAACGTGTCAATGACCCGCTTTATATTTTCCTTTGTTCTTTTGCCCACCTTAATGTCCATCACTTGTCCGCTTAGCCTGTCCAGGGCGTATATCACCCAGCATTCCCGGCTCTTGCTTTTAACATAGGTTCTTAGCTCGTCTACCTCATAAATGCTTTCAGTGACTATAACAGGCTTTTTAATGCTATGCGCGATGATTGTAATGCGGCTTAGTACGGTATTTGTCGAAATTCGCAGCAATCTCGCTATGCTTCGGATGCCGCAGCCCTCTTTTAAATGTTCGATGACACTTTTGTTTATGGTTTGATAGCACGCCTGATTGATATAGGCATCCATAAATACGCGTTTACAGGTCTTGCAGCGATAACGCTGCCCGCGGGCGACCTTGCCGTACTTGACGGAGGTGTCCGAGCAATAAGGCCAATTGGCATTACCAACTTTGTTGATACAGGACATGAAGGTTCAGGCAGTTAGATCTCCCCTAAGCTACAAAAACAAAGCGAATGATAGCAAACTACCACCCGCGCCTATACCCATTTTTTATTGTCGCATAATACTAATGCTCATTGTCAGCTACTTATACGGAAACAACTATTTTGATACATTGCCAATGCATTGGGTAGATACGAACGTAGCGAGGCTGTACCTTCTGTCGAAGTAGCCGCTAAGATTGCCAAAGCGCTTAATGTGTCATTGGACTACCTGACTGGCTTATCAGATGTTGAGCTTGATCCTATCATACTAAACCGTATTCAAGAGATTACCTCATTGGCAGATACGGACAGAGAGCACGTTTTCAAGGTTGTAGACGCTCTTATTAGGGATACTAAGAAATAGAAAAGCCCAACACTGGGTTGGGCTTGAGTTTGCTATTGTGTATACCAACAATGTGCATTAGCGTTTACAGAAAAACAACTTTTTTGATACACTACCCACTTACTACTATAAATATTCTTCAAACATATCTTTTCCTTTCCGATATATTATGTAGTTTGTGTTACGCGCATCCCATATTTGTATGTAAATTGTTCCATCCTTTTTCTTACCAACATCTATCAAAATATTGTCTTCTTCCTCATTCGTTTCAACTTCAATGACCTCCTGTACATCAATAAATGCCTCCACTGCCTCGGGCTCCTTGTTTATTGACATGCTTTCGTTACTGCAATTTTGAATTTGGATTTTAATTTTTTTCATTAGAAATGAGTTTTTAAGATTTGTAAAATTTGCCGAGCTCTTGCAACAGATGCAGGATTCAACGCCTCCGATTTGCCTGCTGTAAGTGTTTTCTGACCAGCACTTACTAGACCTGAATAAATATCGTGCAATATTTCTTTCGTGTACCCAGCCTCTAACAATTGTTTTTTTGTAAAATCAGCAGCGGTTTTTGTAACTGTCGTTCCCTGCCCCCATCCAAAAAAAACTTTGGCTGAACCACTACCACCGACCTTTGCTAGCGCTTCAGGGAGATATACTCCCGCTTCAGGGGCGAATGCACCTGCTCCCCTTAAAATGGCTGCCCCGCGCCCCCAAAGTCCTAGTGTTAAAACTGCGTAAGCTTGCAAATCAGTGGGGACACTCCCATGAAATTTCCTAAAGCCAGGTGTAGGATTTCTCCTTTGTGCTGCGTCGTAGTCAGTGCCCGGACCCGAATCCGCTTCGCCTCTAACAGCTACCTCAAAATTAGTGACACCATCACCAAAAGGAACTCTGTCCATGTTAACTATCGTTATATAATCCCGATCATTACCTCCCCTAGTTCCTGTCATTGTTGTGCTTTGAATTTGACCATCCCGGATTACAACCTTATACTCGTTATTATGACTAGCCGCACTCATCCCATCCGGATCCACAAATCTTATTGGATTATCTAACCCATAATGATATGGAGACCATCTTCTCGTTCCTTCCGCCAAAGGATCCACGCTCGTCCACCTTCCAATCACCGGATCATAGAACCTTGCGCCGTAATCGTACTGGCCGGTCTCATCCTGCTTCTCCTTGCCGTTGTACTTGTAACGATTGTCCTGGCCGGCCGAATAGCTGTTTCCGGGGTTCATCTCCAGACCGAAGGCGTAGTAGTCCTGCACCTGGGTTATGGCACCGCTCTGGTCAATCATCGCCCGCGTGTTGCCCAGGTGGTCCTTGATATAATACTGGTAGCTATAGGCAGCTGCCCCGTTAGGTATCGCCCTTCCTTCTTCTGTTGTTATAAACTCGATACCGGAGCTGCTGTATTCTATCCCGTCAATATAATCCCTTATCGTACCACCCGTTACCTCCTTTCGTACTTTCCGGCCCCCTGCATCATAAAAGTACGTAATATTTCCAGGTGTACGCACAACTGTTTGCGGGAGGTTTAAGTATACGTTGTACTAGTTATTTGGTTACGGGTATCGGTAATAACATTACCGTTACCGTCATAGGTGTAACTCCCGTCCTGATTAGCCGTGCCTACGTCGGCGACGCTCACCAGTTTATTGCCGCTGGCAGCGGTGTATTCGTAAGTTAAGCTATTAAGGAAAATATTTGCAGTAACATCATTTTTTCTCTTCAGCGTAAGTATGTTACCCATCTTGTCATAGGTAAGTTCCTCGTTAAATTTGTCACCTTCGGACAGGGCATTGCTGTATCCGGCATTCTCCAATCTGTTGAGTTTATCATAGGTATATTTGAAGGTCTGCTTCTGCTGGAACAGGCCTAGGCTCGGCGGTACGATCGTTTGCCATGCCGCAAATGCTATATTGCCGTTAAACTGCTTGTCTGTAGCCGCCTCGTTATAACTCAGCTGCATGCCGAATGCAGTGAGCGCTGTTACGTTGTCCGGGTCGTTTATCCGCAACAACCAGCCCCTGGGATTGTAACTATACGCCATTTTTTGCTTATAGTTGTTTGCAACGGTATCGGTGGTGTGCAGGTATTTGTTACGCAGTTGGCCGATCTCGTTATACTCCTGCCGCGAAAGAAGCACGCGGGTATCGGCCACCTGCCCCGCATTGGTCATCGTCTGCCAGGTCTTCAGTTTGCGACCCATGTGGTCATAGATGTACCGGTTGTCCACAGTAAGCACCAAGACGGTTGCGGTATTGTCGCTGTTGGGCACGTAGTGCTTTCGTTTTGTGGTAGTCACTTGTCCTGTAAAGTCGTAGGTAGTTGCAATCAGGTCGTAGTTGCGGGTGGTAAAGGTGCCGCCTTTGTAATGCTGCCTGTAGGTAGTGATTACCTGCCCCTTATTGTCGTAGTACAGCACCTGCCATAGATACTGACTTGTGTTGTTAAGTATATAAGTCCTGCTGGCCGTTAGCAGGCCTGCTAGCATCGTGCTGGCACCTGCCGGGGCTCCCGCGCTGGGCCTGCTTGGTATGTTGCTATAACTATCGTAGTAGTTGATCTGCAGGCGGGTCACGCTGGTAGTTGGGTAGGCACTATTGCTGTAGTCCGTTCCGGTACCTGCGTTCAGCCGGGATTCCCAAAGTGTGCTATTGGCGTCGGCCGCGATTTGCATCGCCGCTCGCTGGTTGCTGCCGGGGCTGCCTGAAAGGGTAAAAAAGCCGCTCATCGCCACCCTGCCCTGAGCGTCGTACTTAGTAAACGAGGCCTGTTGCGGACTTTTCATCCGCTGAACGGAGTCCTGCGTGGCAACCACCTGGTCAAGCTTGTTGTAAACCATGTATTCCCAGCCCTTGCCCGGAACTTTCTTTTCTATCAGCCTGTTATTGCTATCATAGCGGTACTGATAGCAAAATCCGTCGAATTGTGCCTGCGTAAGTTGGGTGGTACCGTCAGGATTTACGCCTGGAGGCAACACATAGCACAAATTGCCATAGTCGTCATAAACGTAATATGTTGAGTAGGCATCATTGGTGGCTTTCCATATCCTTTTCAGTAAAACTCGTCCTTCATTGTCTGTGTATTCTTCTGTAGTCCCTGCTGTACCGGCAGAAGAAAGCCAGTTCTCATCTTTGGTGATCTTTACCAACAACCTATTCTCGGTATACCAGCCTGAATTATTCAGCCTGCGGGTATGGATGCCGTTTGGGTTGTCGGCTTTATACAGACGTATCTTTCTGGCACCCGTACCACTGGTGTTTGAAAAACGCTCTGTCAGCAAGGTTCTGCCGGTTGTACTGCTCCGGCTGGCAGCAGGTTTCCAGACCGTCCCTGGAAAGCCCTGTTCTATTATCGCGTTTTCAGGCGAAGCCTCGAAAACGGAAACAGCGTAGGGATCTGGTGTCCGCACTACCCCTGGCTGTGTGGTTGCCGGTGCATAGAAAGACAATTGGTCGGTAACCGCCGTGCTGCGATAATTGCCGGTCGCTGTTCCTGGTGCTGCATACGGCAGATATTTGGTTGTCTCTCTGCCATACTGGTCATAAGCTACTGGTGTCACGATGTCCTTTGTGGCATCCGGGTTGCCTTTGACCTGGACCGATTGCAAAGGCCTGCCCAGCCCATCAAGATACTGAATAGTTACCTGAACTTTTGTAGCATCGCCAGAAACAGCATCCAATGCTGCTTCTGTGGTTAAGGGCACCGACGGCACCCGTGTGCGAATGTAGTTTTTATCGGACGATTGAGCTTTAGCCTCATTTATTCCTAATGCAAAGATTGCTATACTGAAGCAGGCAATTATTTTATTATAAGTCGAATACATCTTGTTGGGATTAGGTTGTCAGCAATTAATCAATAATTCCGCCACCACCCGGGTCTACATTATAACCGGTGTCAGGCCGCAGCGTTAAATACGACCTTTCACAAGTTGTACCACCACCCGGAGGTGGGGTTGTGCCATTTGTGGTTGCACCGCCTGTCGTAATTTGCGATGCGGTGGTTGCACCATTAGCAGACGATTGTTGGTTTTGTGAATCGCCCGCAACAAGATTTTGTCCCCCGGTATTACAAGAATTACCCATGATCATCAGCGTGCTCACGTTAGTACCAGTTGTGATAGTTGTGGAAAGATCTGTCTCGCTGGTCGCCGGTGTCCCGTTAGTGTAAGTAGTTGTTGTCTTTTTGTACAATATTGTAAGGGGTGCCGGTACGGTGTAAGGGATGGTACAGGCTACGTCAGCAAAGGATTTAATCTCGTAGGTATTCATACTCTGACCGCTGCCGTTCACCGTTGTGCCGCTAAGCGTTATTTTTACAAATGGTAGCTCACATACGCCGTTATTATTGGCGTATGCCTGGCCGTTGGCGGCAAGGTCTGCCTGCGCCAGCGCGTCCGCTTCCTGCTGTGTGGTGGCGGTATACTTTCCTTCAGGGACGGTATAGGTAACATAGGTGCCGAGCCCATTGGCACATTGTTTCTTGTAGGTACCGAATATAGCTATATTGCGAATATTCAGGTACCGGTAATTGTAGTTCTTAAGGATATTACCGTCCTGATCTTTGATGTTTTTCAGGCGTTGAAGGCCATCATAATCGAAGAACGTTACCACATTCTTTGCATCCGTAGATGCTACTACATCGCCAAGAATATTGTAGGCAAATGTTTTCATTTGCGCGTCCAGCGGGTGTAGCCTTACTTCATCGATCAGGTTGGTACCGGCTCCGCTTATTGTTATTTCTGTTACGCCGGTTACCTGGTGAACAAATAACGACCAGCCGTTTTTGGTCTTAGCTTTTACTGGGTATCCGGTTATGGTCCCTGTAACAGTATAAGCTGATGCATTTTTGCTCCAATAGGAAACAATATATTTCTCCACAGCCGAAAGGCCGCTTTTCGTAATGCTCCCGGCGGCAAGGTCATAACAATAACTACCAACAGGAGTATTTGCGTCCGTTGCCTTTGTCCAACCGTAGCTCCACCCGCCATTCCGTTGGCCCTCAAAGCCGGTATAGGCCGCATTACTTATCGTGGAATTTGTTACCTCGGCGATCGGTAGAAACTCGTAGCTGCTGCTCAGGTTGAAATTGTCGTAGATGTAAGCAATGTAGGTGCCGTTTTCTTTCGATACCTCGGTCGGATTACCACTCGTATCATAGCTGTAAAAACGCACTTTGTTTTCAACTGGGCCATTGCCAGTTTGCTGTTTTACAAACTCAGGTTTGAAATTACTGTAGCCCGGTTTGCTCCAGTCCTTGTAGTCGACTTTTATGGTTGATAACGGAATTGTAGTTGTCCCGGATTTTTTATTAACTGTCTGTTCAACTACCGGATTGAGCATGTTCCGGGCGACCATCGCGGGGTAAGGCGTTACGGTGTAATCTACCGGATATTTAAGTGACGTTTCCTGCGTGTACCCTTCTGATTTTGAAGAAGTGATTTTTGTCTGTAAAGTATAGTCGGCGTTGTACTCAAAAGTCGTCCAGTCTGAAATGGGGTTTTCACCATTCTGATCGTACCGGACTGTTTCGGTCTTAAGCTGATGAACTGCGCCACTACGATACCAATAACCGTTTACAACGAACCCTGCTATTTTATCCTGCAGGCTATACAGTGGAGTGTTGTCTCCTAATTGCGTAAAGTCCCAGTACTTTTTAGCCGTATAGCTTATTGTGGGAGAAGTTAATATGGCAATATAATAGGTTTGATGTATTTCGCTGACTTTTTTGAGGCTAGCTGAGGTCTTTTTAAAGACGGTAGTGCTGCGTTCCACGCCCTCTAAATTTGGTTCAACGGAGCGTATCGCATTAACAGGCGTGGTATTTAAAACCGGCAAAACGGTAATAGAGGTGGTTTGCGCATAGAAACAATGTTCAATCCCGCCATTCACGAAATCCGGAGAATCGCTTTCTATCACATAGCTATATGCTATTGGCGAACCGGCGAACTCCTCTGGCTTCGGAACCGGGGAGCCATGAAGTCCGATCATTTCGTGACATGGAACGAAAGCTAAGTTTATGGTACCGCCGCCATGCTGAGCACACCAACCTCCTTTCGTGTCAAATTCTGAATTGGCGACCGCATTGGAACCATAACCGCTCGATTTTGTTACATCCGCCAAAGAAGCGTACGTAAAATACTTGTTCTTTTCTTTGGCTGTGACCGGGTCATAAGACTTGATACGAGATACCCTAAGGCCGCCAACCGGGATATTTTGAAGGCTCTCGGTTACAACTGGGTCGTATTTAAAGTCCACTACTGCCTGCGGAGTAAACCCGCAAACGCGGTACTTGATCTCGTAGTTCGCTGACGCGATAGTACTAAATGAGAAAGTAGTAGTAACTGTAGTTGAATACTCTTGTTTATAAAAGAGCCGGACGTTATTTGTGCGGTCCCATATCTCGAAGTCTCTGACAACGAAGTGGGTGCCGTCTATGGGATTATAGTAAGGATCTCCTGGATTGACATTGGGCCGTTCAGATATCTTTAAACTACCGCTAATAACTTGGCTTTGAACCGGGCTGAAATAAAAGCTGTTGTCTACCCACGTAGCTAAGCCGCTCCCAAGTCCAACTTCATGAAAGGTTTGCCAAACGGTATCCCTGACATTCCGACTTACCGTGTGTAATTCGTAAAAAAACTCTTCGCTACCGCCGGTGGGATATATCACTTTTTTCAACGATCCAACTTTGGTTCCGTTATAATTGGGACGCCTGTCTCCTCCTTCACTGCTTCGGCGGTAATATGCATGGAAGACATTTGGAAAGTAATTTGTGTTCCTTGCTCCGTTGTTATAACCAAAATAATCCTGTGAAAGGGAAGTTTGTTCAGGAAAGCTGTCAGGGCCGTCATATTCGAAAGAATGCTTCACAGCGTCTGTCTGCGCGTCCGACGGAATCGTTTTAATATCGAGAAGATAAAATCGTTGATTTAACTCGTAGGCAGGTACATCTACATCGAGGTATCTGAAGCTATAGGATTTATTTCCCGTTACAGAAGTTAGCCCTATAAGCCGGGTATCACCGCTTACATCCGGACGCTGCTCGTACTGAAAAAATATCGATTGGGCGTTAGAGGTCGATATACTCCGCAAATACTGACTGTCATAATCAATTTTAGTATATTGAACTGAACCAAAGGATGGTTCGCATATATCACATGGCGAATTGACATAGCCATCAACTTGCAACGTTACAAATTGTGAAGGCCCCTGGTTGGTTTTAAAATAGATTGGGTTATATGAATAAGTAACTGAAAACCCCTCGGGGCTAAGAACATGGGTAAGAAACCAACCTGTCTTTTGAATCTCGTATTTGGGCTTTTTTCCGCTTAAATTCGTTTCGCGCGTCTTTTCCACCGTGTTGTTTTCGCCGAAGTAATACTTAATACCGTTCCCATCGGTTACTACAAATTCGTAAATTTCGTCATTGGGCGAACCTACATACGAGACCTTAATGTTACTGTGGCTAACTAAGCGGGGAACATTTTGGTCATCAAAATAAAACTTCCCTGAAATACCGGGGGCATTTATACTATAAATGTCTCTTTCTGTATCATACTCATATTGTGTGGCGGCTCGCAGGTATCCCAAATATACAGAAGGGTTGGTTTCAGTAGCAAAATTGATGGGCGCCAGCTTATCACCTTTTTCATCGGGCTCATCGTGCACCGTCCTGGAGATCACCCCGCCTGCGATCAGGTTCCAACCCATCCCAACACGGCTGGGTATATCGCTCACTTTTAATCCATTATTGGAATAGGCCAGCGATACCTGCGTTTTTATGGAGCCCGTCTCAAACTCGTATAAAGGGATATTTACATTTGCTGCACCGGTAAACATGCTGCTCTTTACATCCGAATACCGCGACAGTTCTGCAATCTCAGGTGAAGGTGGCACAATGGCCGGCATTTTAGTGTCTAATGTAGGGGTTTGAGCAAAGGCATAGCAAGAGAATGCCGTAAAAAAAAGTATCAGTTTAAATTTCATAACAAATAAGGAACGTGATAAGCTATAGGCCATAAAGGCCGAAACAATTTATTATTGAATGGCGGTGATGATTAGTGGGTTTGCATCTGTTTAGTTTAGGATTTTCATTGGTACAAAGATAAGAACTTCAAAGAAGAAAAGAATATATCAGAAAAGAATATAGCTTAGCGAACACCAATTTAATGATGCATTAAGAACAATTCTATCCTGATTTTTTCAAAATGAGATTTACTGAAAACCATAACGCCGATATCAGCAAATCAATAGCTACGCTATTAGCAAAAGTTTGCCCCGAAATTATTGCAAAAATGACTGGTAGCCGTCCAGATCAGTTCATTTTATCACGTGCAAAGAGAATATTTATACAATAGATGGCTTTCTTGATATAAAATATGAGTTTTCTTTCATCGCAAATTCGGAATTGTTAACTGAACTTATGACCAAATGGAAGTCTATTTCTTTGTTATTGCATATGCGCGATTGGCACACCTACTGTAACTTGGATGATAACCGGGTGAACCTTTATGTAACGGTTAGCGATTAATGGGACTATTATAATTACATTCCTGATAATTTTTCGTTGGAAGCTGTGCAACATCTCAATGCTTTGAAGCATTTTTTAGAAGAAAAAGTATGCCAAGCAATAAATGTAGAATCAGGTATAAACGCTGTAAAAATAGCGTTTGCTGATGCACAACGTGTCAAGGAAGGAATGCCAGTTTCGGGGTCTGATGCTTTGAATTCCAAGGTGTGGTTATGGAATAGTATTACACGAGATCACCACGTATGGAGCTCAGGGTCGTTAACATCTTCAATACCAGACGGATTGTTATGACCTTCCCAATCATTTAACAAATTAAGATAACGGTCTGTCCACATTTCCATATTTTCTTTTTCATCAGCAATAGATGATTTATCCGATACCTGATATTTCTCAAAGTAGTTAGCAGCCATAAAATCAAAAGAAGCCTTATCTTCTTTGGGCATGTCTTTAACAGTCTTTAAGTCTTCTATTGAGTAGTCCTTAAATCCGTTGCGATTTGTCTCAAAATCGAAGCGGTCATTTATAGTATGCTTCTGCTTATCATCAAAACTGTCAATTTGATTTTGGATCCGATTTTTGAATCCTTGTACCCTTTTCTCTCTCGTTGTTTCTAAAAATTCAATCCTGTTTTGCCGTAATTCCGGACTGATGAATAATTCACCACTCGGAGCAGGCTTAGGGTTCGGCCCTTTGTCTTTTAGGTTGTTATCCAATTCATAATCGATAGCGTTTAGTACCTGTTGAAAATTCCGGTAGTTTTTATTTAAATAATCGAATCCTTTAGGAAACAGTGGCTCATATAGTTTTTTATCCTCCATAGCATGAATAAAATTGATCCTTAAATCTTTTTATGCTAAGATACCTTGAACCGAAATATAAAGGAATGCGCAATAGGGATGAAGATGGTTCAATAATAAGACAACGTGTTATCAATCGCGATTATAACGGGGACCTTACGGCCTACAAAACGGCTATGGCTGAAAAGCGTCAAGAAACATTTTGTTGGCAGGATATTCACGCGAGTGCCGTTGCCTATCCGGAATATGAAGAAGAAGCGTTGCGACAAATCGAATATCAGTTAGGTTACCTACCTAGCCGATCGGTTACGTTAAGCCATGAGCCATTTATTAGAGAAGCACTCTTTCGATTTGATTACCAACATCCTGTGCCTTCTGGCTTATGGCAGCGTAACACTTGACCGGCTTTACCACATTGTCCAATCGTTGCCGAAAATTGTAGTGCCTGGGCAAAAAATCACTGGTCAAAGTGAAAGCACTCAAAATGCCTTTCTAGCAGCCTGGAAACTCGCATAAACCACCAAATTTCCTTTCTCCCCTTTCCTGACGAATTCATTTTTAGATTTCCACTGATTGAAACTACCCCATTCCTGTGTAGTGTGGTTGTGCTTCAAAGCGGATGCCCATAATATGACGATGTTAATTCCTTGATAGCGGTTGCCTGTTATTGGGTTTTTTGGAATGGTGAATGGTACTGACGCTTTTTCTGCCCAAGGCTTTTGCCAAGGCACCGTGCCCTTTTCCAATTGCTCAATGATCGTGTCAGTTACTAATTGTTGGAGATCTTGTTTGCTATTATTGTTAGGCGTTGTTGAAGTTTCCATTGGATACCGTCCTGTTAGAGTTAATGTTTGCAGGAGATGCTCAACCAAAGTTCAAATGAACGAACCGGCTGAAATTTTGGATGTGCGAGTGAATGCCGCAAAGCGGCAGAGGAAATTTTAGTTGGAAGAGAATGGCTTTGGTAATCTCCTGCTGAAAACATGGCTCAACAGGAGGGATAAGCCGGAACCCAAACAACGCGTTAAGGATTGAAACGGATACCGGCCATGTGATTAATGCCTGTGCAGTATGAGTGGAAAGCCTGGGCCATAGGCAACGCCCATGACGTTACGAAAGTATCAGGCCGGCATTTGCCCTGGAATAATAACCATGCCGGGACAAGGTAAGATGATCGGCCACTAATATCCAAAAGCTTCCCACCATCAACCAATTTACCCGTCAGGTTAATATCGGCGGCGCTTGGCGCGAGATTACCCGAAGGATGGTTATGCGCCAGAATGATAGCAGTCGCCCTTGATTTTAAAGCCGTCGCAAACACCATTTTAGGATCAACAAGGCACTTGGATATACCACCAGTTGAAATCTCCGAGATACCCAGGCAACTAAGATCATGATTGAGCAAAATGATCTTGAATTGCTCCACCAAATCGATCTTGTTCATATCCCAGGTAGCCCGTAACACTTGATAAGCTGTCTCTGCTTCGTTAATGACCAGCTTATGCTGCACATCTTTTCCGGCCTTATAGATCAACTCCACTTCAGTCACTTTAAATAAATCCAACAGATCGTAGGACATCAAGGCACCTTGACTCGTCTTAAAATAGGTTGACAGTGATTTTAATCAAAGTTAAGTAATTGATTGCTTGTTTGTCGTGTCAGGATGTGGGGAACGCGTAGCGTTGTCCACATCCTGATGCGTTTTTTCTTTTTTTG
>Ga0247814_10001486_pt1 | contig 13758 bp, 8 predicted proteins | sample UWRJL179409R1_FD_179947 | JGI IMG/M metagenome (GOLD analysis project Ga0247814, IMG submission 179947) | Plant litter microbial communities from Arlington Agricultural Research Station in Wisconsin, United States - UWRJ-L179-409R-1 | ecosystem: Environmental > Terrestrial > Plant litter >...
TAACTAGAGTATTGATGATTGTGTAACCATAAGTTGTCATGGCTTCGTTTAATTCTCTTTTTACAGCAACAGCAATATCATCTTTTCGTTCAAAAACATCATCTAATTTTAATTTTGGAACTTCGGCACGAACTACGTCAAATACATAAGAAGTAATTTGATCGTGTGGATATTCTAATTTGTAAAAAGCATCATAAACCGTTTCTTTAACCACCATAAATTGAACTGAAACTTTTAGTTTAACAAATACATTGTCTTTAGTTTTAGTTTCAATAATAACATCCAATTGTTGGATTTTAAGATTAACGCGTCCAGCAATTCTATCTATCAAAGGAATTTTAAGTTGAAGTCCTGATTGTCTAATACTTAAAAATCTTCCAAAACGCTCCACAATAACAGCTGTTTGCTGTTTAACGGTAAAGAAGGAGGAAAGGAAAATAAACAGCGCAATAAATAACAAGAAAATAAGAGGAATGTTCATAGTTTATAAATTAGTTAAAAATTATCTGGTAAATTACAAAAAAACTTTAGGTTTGCGTAGTTTAAAATCCTTATTATGAAAAAGTTTGTGTTAAGTTTTGGTTTTCTTTTGTTTACAGCATTTGGTTTTGCTCAATATCATTACCGCGATTCTAATCGAATTGGAATTAGTGCAGGAATCAATCAATTTACTTTAAATACCAATAATTTTGATACTAAACCTGAAACTGGATGGAATGCAGGTTTGTCTCTAAGAGGTAATTTCTATAATAATTGGGATATGGTTTATGGCATTCAATTTTCAGAAAATAATTTTTCGGTGGCTACTGACCAATTGGTTTTTGGGAAAGAAGATGTGAATTACAAATTACCTTCAGCTCAAATTTCGTTACAACTGAGTTATGTTATAATCGAAAATCATTTATCATTTGAATTTGGTCCATTGATTCAAGTAAATGGAAAATTTAAAGTGGAATCCGGAAAAGAAAACAATGTAATTTCAGGAACTACTTTGCTGGCCAAAGATATTGTTGATATTAGTAAATTTAATTTTTATCCAACGGTTGGAATTACTGCAGGAGTGAAGCATTTTAGATTTAATGTTTCTTATCAATATGGAATTTCAAATATGTTGGGTAATTTGAATTCTAAAAATCTGGGTTATAATTTTAAAGGAAATCCTGGAATTCTAAACGGAAATATTATCCTTTATTTATAAAAAAAAGTCCCGATTTTTTGTCGGGACTTTTTAGTTTTATATCGTTTCAATTGCTTTTTGAATTCTTGAAATTGTTTCGTCTTTTCCAATGATTTCTACAATATCAAATAGGTGAGGACCTTTAAGAGCACCAACCAAACTCAAACGGAAAGGCTGCATTACTTTACCCATTCCAATTTCGTTTTTAGTTAACCAGTCTTTTACAATCGTTTCAATATTTCCTGAAGTAAAATCAGTGATTTCTTCAAGAACTGAAATTAGTTCCTGCATTAAAGCTGGTGTTTCTTCTTTCCAGTTTTTTCTTGCTTTTTCGTCATAAGTTGTTGGAGCAACAAAAAAGAAATCACTTAAATCCCAAAATTCAGTCACAAAATGAGCACGCTCTTTAATTAACGAGACTATTTTAGTTATTGTTTCTAATGAAGTAGAAAATCCTTTTTCTTCAACAATAGGAGCAAAGGCTTTCGCCAAATCTTCGTCTTTTTGTTTGATTAAATATTGGTGATTGAACCATTTGTTTTTCTCCGGATCAAATTTGGCTCCAGCCTTATGAACTCGGTTTAAGTCAAATTTTTCAACTAATTCTTCTAACGAAAATAATTCTTGTTCTGTGCCATCATTCCATCCTAATAAAGCCAGAAAGTTAATAACAGTTTCTGGAAAAAAACCTTTTTCTCTGTAACCTGATGAAATGCCTTCTTCTGTTTTCCATTCTAATGGAAAAACTGGAAAACCTAATTTATCACCATCACGCTTTGATAATTTTCCATTTCCAACAGGTTTTAAAATCAAAGGCAAATGAGCAAATTCAGGAGAAGCCCAACCAAATGCATGATACAATAAAACGTGCAATGGCATTGATGGTAACCATTCTTCACCACGAATTACATGTGTAGTTTCCATTAAATGATCATCCACAATATTAGCCAAATGATAGGTTGGCATACCGTCACTTTTAAATAAAACTTTGTCATCTAAAAGATTAGTTTCAAATTTTACATGACCGCGAATGATATCTTTTAAATGTAAAATTTCGTCAACAGGAGTTTTAAATCGAATTACATAATGTTCTCCATTAGCAATTCTTTGCGCTGTTTCTGATGCAGAAATAACTAAAGAAGTATCTAGTTTTTCTCTGTTAGTATGATTGTAAATAAACGTTTTACCTTGTTCTTCTTCAGCTTTTCTATAAGCATCTAAAGATTCTGGAGTATCAAATGCATAATATGCCCAACCTGAATTAATCAGTTGGTCAGCATATTGTTTGTATAATTCTTTTCTTTCGCTTTGACGGTAAGGTCCAAATTTTTCATTTTTTCCAATAGTTTCATCAGGAGCAATTCCTAACCATTCTAAGGCTTCCATGATGTATTGTTCAGCGCCGGGAACAAAACGACTTTGGTCAGTATCTTCAATTCTTAAAAAGAAAGTTCCACCATTTTTTTTTGCAAACAAATAATTAAATAGGGCAGTACGAACTCCGCCAATATGTAAAGGTCCCGTTGGACTTGGTGCAAAACGCACACGAATTGGGTTTGACATTTTATATAAATTTTGCCACAAAGATAATTAGAAGTTAGAAGTCAGGAGTTAGAAGTGAGAAGTTTTTCAAAAATAGTCTGCAATTTGCCTTTATTGAATTTTTAATATCAAAGAGTATTCTAAAATTATTACTTTTATGGGTTATTAAAAAGCAAAAACAATTTGAATAGTTCCAATTTTATTTATCAAAAATTAGAAGCTTTTATTAGAAAGTATTATTTAAACGAATTGATAAGAGGCGTAGTTTTCTTCATTGGTTTGGGATTATTGTATTTTCTCTTCACACTTTTTATTGAATACTTTCTTTGGTTAAAACCTATAGGCAGAACTATTTTGTTTTGGACTTTTGTTGGAGTAGAAGTTGTTTTACTTTTTCGTTTTATTCTTTTTCCAATTTTTAAATTGTTGAAATTCAAAAAAGGAATTGATTACAACGAAGCTTCTTCCATTATTGGAAATCATTTTTCAGATGTAAAAGACAAGTTGCTTAATTTTATTCAGCTTTCTAATCCTGAAAATAATTCGGAAAGATCCGAACTGCTATTGGCTTCTATCGAACAAAAAGCAAATGCTTTGCAACCCATTCCTTTTACTAATGCTGTAAATTTCAATTCGAATAAAAAATATTTACCTCTTGCCATCATTCCGGTTTTCTTATTTGCTTCTTTTTATTTTTCGGGAAACAGAGGAATCATTACTCAAAGTTTCAATCGAATTGTTCATTTCAATGCTACTTTTTTACCGCCAGCTCCATTTGAATTTGTGCTTTTGAATTCGAATTTGCAAACTGAACAAAACAAGGATTTTATTATAAAGTTTAAAACCGTTGGAAAAGTAGTTCCTGAAAATGCGATGATTTTCATTAATGATGAAAGTTATTTTATGGAGAGTACAAAGTCTGGAGAATTTGAATTTAAAATAGAAAAACCCACTCAGGATATTTCTTTTCATCTTCAGGGAAATGCTGTTTCATCCGAAGAATATCTTTTAAAAGTAGTTGCTGTTCCGTCTATCTTAAATTTCGAGATGCAATTGAATTTTCCTTCGCATTTAAATAGAAAACCAGAGATTGTAAAAGGAACTGGAAATGCAATTATTCCAGAAGGAACTAAAGTTACCTGGAAAATTAATACTCAGGCAACTGAAAAAGTGGTGTTTTCGAATGCAAATTCGATTGCTGAGTTTATTAATAGTAATAATAGCTTTGTTTTATCTAAAAACATCAATGAAAATACAGATTATCAAATAATTAGCTCAAATAAAGCTATAATTAATTACGAAAAATTGAATTATCAGCTTACAGTTATCAAAGATCAGTTTCCTTCGATCACAGTGAGTCAGGCACCTGATAGTTTGAAGCTGGCTAGTAGTTATCTTTTAGGAAAAATTAGTGACGATTATGGTTTACGACAATTGCAGGTGGTGTATTATGAAAGTAATAAACCTGCTACTGCCAAACGTGGAACAATTGCAATCAAGCAAGGTGTTTTTGATCAATTTGTTTTTTCTTTTCCGGCTAATCTTCCAGTGGTAGAAGGAGTAACTTATGATTATTATTTTGAAGTTTTTGATAATGATTTTATTCATCATTTTAAAAGTTCGAAATCTTCTGTTTTTTCTAATCGAATTGTAACTGCTCAGGAAAAAGATGATTTAGTTTTAAAACAACAATCAGACAATATTCAAGGATTGGAAAAATCATTAAAGAGTCAGGACAAGCAATTTTCTCAGTTGGATAAGATTCAGAAATCTGGAAAAGAAAAAGAAAATTTCGAATTTAAAGATCAGCAAAAAGTTTTAGACTTTATCCAACAGCAAAAAAAGCAAGATGAAATGATGCGTAATTTCATGGATAAAATGAAAAATAATTTAGATGAATCTAAACCAAGAGGAGAGGATGAATTTAAAAAAGAATTAGAAAAGCGCATTGAAAATAATAACGAAGAAATTGAAAAAAACAAAAAGCTTTTAGAGGAATTAAAATCTCTAAATGATAAAATGAAAAACGAAGACTTGCTTGATAAATTGGATCAGTTCAAACAAAAAAGTAAAAATCAAGTTAAGAATTTACAACAGCTAGTAGAGCTGACTAAAAAATATTATGTTCAAAAGAAGGCTGAGCAACTAGCTGATAAATTAGATAAATTATCCGAAAAGCAAGATAAACTTTCCGAGAATGAGAAAGAAAATACACTTTCAAAACAACAGGAAATAAATAATGATTTTGATAAAATTCAAAAAGAATTAGATGATTTAGAAAAGGAAAATAAAGAGTTAAAATCGCCAATAGATATTCCTAATGAGGATGCTTCTGAAAAAAGTATTAATGAAGATTTGAAGAAAGCTTCCGATGAACTAAAGAAGAATAATTCGTCAAAAGCCAAACCAAATCAAAAAAATGCTTCTAAGAAAATGAAGGCCATGTCCAAGAAAATGGAACAGGGAATGGAAGGAGCTGAGATGGAACAAATGGAAGAAGATGTAAAAATGCTACGCCAAATATTAGATAATTTACTAGCATATTCTCTTTCTCAGGAATCTTTGATGTTACGTTTTAAATCTTCTAATGCTAGTTCACCAGCTTTCAATAAGAACATAAAAGTTCAGCAAGATTTGCGTTTGCAATTCAAACATGTTGATGATAGTTTGTTTGCTATGTCTTTGCGTAATCCAAAACTAACGGAAGACATTACAAAGGAAGTTGGTAATGTACAATACAATGTCGATAAGGCTCTAGAAACTTTAACCGATTCTCAAATTTCTAAAGGATTATCTCATCAACAATATGCTACTGCTTCAGCTAATAAACTGGGAGATTTTTTAAGTGAATTGCTTAATAATATGCAAATGTCTTTGTCATCAATGGGACAAGGGAAACCAAAACCGGGTCAAGGACAAGGAATGCAATTGCCAGATATTATTTCGAAACAACAAAGTTTGGGCGAAAAAATGAAACAGGGAATGAAGCCTGGTGACTCAAAAGAAGGTAAAGATGGAAAAGGAACTTCAGGTAATGGAGAAGATGGAGAAGGAGATGCGCAATCCATTATGGAAATTTACAAACAGCAAAAAGAACTTCGTGATGCTTTAGAAAGTGAGTTAAAAAAACAAGGCTTGGGTAATGCTGGACAAAACGCTTTGGAACAAATGAAGCAATTAGAAAAGCAATTATTGAACAAAGGTTTTAAAAATGAAACGCTCCAAAAAGTGATGAATATTAAGCAGGAATTGCTAAAACTAAACAATGCGATTCAGCAACAAGGGGAAGATAACAAAAGACAATCTCAAACTAATAATAAAGATTTTTCTAATCAATCAAGAGCCTTGCCTAATAGCTTGTTAGAATATTTGAATAGCATAGAGATATTAAACAGACAATCATTACCTTTGCGCTCCAATTTTAACCGCAAGGTTCAAGAATATTTTAAAACAAAATGATAAATTTTAACTACGAAAGTGACTTTAATTTAGATAATGAAGAAGCTATTGCAGCTTGGTTATCTGCTGTAATTGTTTCCGAAAAAAAGAAAGAAGGAGAGATTAATTATATTTTTTGTGATGATGAATATCTTCATAAAATCAATCTGGAATATTTAAATCACGATACACTTACTGATATTATTAGTTTTGATTATACTGTTGGTAACGAATTAAACGGTGATGTTTTTGTTTCCATAGAACGTGTTCAGGACAATGCTAAAGATTTTGAAGTTTCTTTTGAAGAAGAATTGAAGCGTGTTTTGGTTCATGGTGTTTTACACTATTGCGGATACAAAGATAAAGACGAAGAAAGCGAACGTATAATGCGTTTAAAAGAAGATGAAAAAATTGCAATGTTCCACGTGGAACAGTAATTATTAATTTTTTGATTTTTTCGAAAATGTTTCACGTGGAACATTTGAAATTGGTTAGTAAAAAAAGCTTCATTCGCGAAGCGAATTTTAAACTTGGATTTTGATTTCAAAATGAATTTTGTTTCAAAATTGCATCCCTTTCAAGAGGGCAAATAATAAAAAGAATGTTTCTAGAAGAGTATGATGTAATTGTTGTTGGTGCTGGACATGCAGGTTCTGAAGCTGCAGCTGCTGCCGCAAATTTGGGTTCGAAAACTTTATTGGTTACAATGAGTTTGCAAAACATTGCTCAAATGTCTTGTAATCCTGCCATGGGCGGAATTGCAAAAGGGCAAATTGTTCGTGAGATTGATGCACTTGGTGGATACTCAGGAATTGTTTCTGATCGAACGGCAATTCAATTCAAGATGTTGAATAAATCAAAGGGTCCAGCAATGTGGTCTCCGAGAGTTCAAAGCGACCGCATGCGTTTTGCCGAAGAGTGGAGAATGATGTTGGAAGGAACTCCAAATCTTGATTTTTACCAGGAAATGGTAAAAGGATTGATTATCGAAAACGGAAAAATAAAAGGAATCAAAACTTCTTTGGGAGTGGAAATTCGTTCGAAATCGGTGGTGTTGACCAATGGAACTTTCCTGAATGGATTGATTCATATTGGAGAAAAACAATTCGGTGGAGGTAGAGCAGGAGAAAGTGCTGCTTACGGAATTACCGAAGATTTGATTCAGGCCGGTTTTGAAGCAGGAAGAATGAAAACAGGAACACCTCCACGTGTGGATGGCCGCTCTCTGGATTATTCAAAAATGAATGAAGAAAAAGGAGATGCAAAACCTTCTAAGTTTTCATATTCAGATTTGACTTCGCCGTTGACCAATCAAAGGTCTTGTTACATGACGTATACTTCTCTTGATGTTCATAATATTTTGAGAGAAGGATTTGATCGTTCGCCAATGTTCAACGGACGAATTAAAAGTCTCGGGCCAAGATATTGTCCTTCTATTGAAGATAAGATCAATCGTTTTGCTGATAAAGAGAGACACCAGCTTTTTGTAGAACCAGAAGGTTGGAATACTTGTGAGGTTTACGTAAACGGATTTTCAACTTCGCTTCCTGAGGATATTCAATTTAAGGCATTGAGTTCGGTTACTGGTTTTGAAAAAGTAAAATTCTTTAGACCTGGTTATGCAATAGAATATGATTATTTTCCGCCAACGCAATTGAAACATACTTTGGAAACCAAGTTAGTGGAAGGTTTGTATTTTGCAGGGCAAATCAATGGAACTACAGGATATGAAGAAGCAGCATCGCAAGGATTGATGGCAGGAATAAATGCGCATTTAAAAGTGAATGAAAAAGCACCATTAATTTTAAAACGTGATGAAGCTTATATAGGAGTTTTGATCGACGACTTAATTACAAAAGGTACAGAAGAGCCATACAGGATGTTTACTTCTCGTGCTGAATATAGAACGCTATTGCGTCAGGATAACGCCGATTTTAGATTAACACCAATGTCGTTCGAAATTGGTTTGGCTTCTGAAGCTCGTTTGAGAAGAATGGAACGTAAACTGAATGAGTCTGAAAAGATGGTTGCCTTTTTTAAAGAAACTTCGGTTTCGGTTGCAGAAACAAATCCAATTTTAGCTTCTAAAGAAACGGCAGCAATTTCTCAGGGTGATAAAATGTTTAAAATATTTTCTCGTCCACAAATTGACTTAGAGGATATGAAGCAGTTTGAAAAAGTAAAATCCTATGTTGCCGAAAATGATTTAGACGAAGAAATTTTAGAACAAGCAGAAATTCAAGTCAAATATTCGGGTTATATTGAGAAGGAAAGAAATAACGCGGATAAATTAACCCGTTTAGAAGATGTGAAGATTCCAGCTGATTTTGATTATAATAAAATCAAATCGATGTCTATTGAAGCAAAACAAAAACTGCATAAAATTCGTCCAGTAACTATTTCACAAGCTTCAAGAATTAGTGGAGTTTCTCCGAGTGATATTTCGGTATTGTTGATTTATATGGGAAGATAATAATAAGTTAGAAGTCTGAAGTTAGAGGTTAGAAGTATTAATTGCAAAATTCTAACCTCTAATTTCAATCCTCAAATTTTAATTGTTCCACGTGAAACTACGTTCGAAAGCCTTGTAATTGCTAAGAAGTAGTTGTTTAAAAATAAAATAGTAAAGGAGTAATAGATTTTTATTTATTATTCCTTTTGAAAATTAATATAAAATTTACCTTCATTCCAAACCCGACCTCTGAAAATTAAAAAATGGATATTTCAAATAAAAAACATTTTCTTACTGTAAAAGACCATTCAGTTTCTAAAGAGATTTTTGATTTGTATCAGGATGAAACTTTAGACATGTTAATTACGCATCCGCAACCCAGTTTAGAAAATTTGGGGAAATATTACGAAAGTGAAGATTATATTTCGCATACTGATAATAAAAGATCTTTATTCGAAAAGGCATACCATTTCGTAAAGCAAATAGCTTTAAAAAATAAATTGGATTTAATCAATTCGTTCCAACCAAATAAAGGAAGGATTTTGGATATTGGTGCAGGAACTGGAGATTTTTTATTGACAGCCCAGGAAAACGGCTGGCAAACAATAGGAGTAGAGCCAAGTCCAAGAGCAAAAGGAATTGCTATAAAAAAAGGAATTTCATTTGTGGAAGATACTAAGGAACTAGAAAGTCATTCTTTTGATACCATTACTATGTGGCACGTTTTAGAACACGTTCCGGATTTAGATGCTCAAATTAAAGAATTGAATCGCTTGCTAAAACAAAATGGAACTTTGATTGTTGCAGTTCCAAATTTCAAATCTTTTGATGCAAAACATTATGGAGTATTTTGGGCGGCTTATGATGTGCCAATTCATTTTTGGCATTTCTCTAAAAAAGCGATTAAATTGCTTTTTGCAAAAGAAGGAATGAAATTAGAAAAAGTGCTTCCAATGAAATTTGATTCTTTTTATGTGAGTTTGCTTTCTGAAAAATACAAATCTGGGAAAATGAATTTTGTAAAAGCATTTTTTATCGGATTACAGTCAAATTGGAAAGCAAAAAGCAATTTTGAGTATTCATCCCATATTTACGTGCTAAAAAACAACTAAAAATCATTTTAAGCAGTTTTCCGAGCCGTTTTAATGGTAAAAGACATGATTTGATGTCTTTTTTTTAAAAGTAGCTCAAAAACGAGATAATAAAGTCGTTTTTAATAACGTTATTTTATCGTTATTGTTTTTATAATAATTAAATCTAATACTATAAAAAATGGGCATTTTCTAAAGTTTTTTAAGAAGCTATCTATTTTTTTATATTTTTGTCAGACACACACATTAATTCAGAAATAAATCAAAATGAAATCAACAATTCAAGAATGCCAAAAAAGAAATATTTATAATATGAGTAAAAAAGTTTTATTGACTATTGCAATTGCTATTTCAGTTGTTGCTTGTAACAAAACCACAGAAGAAGTTAAAGAAGTAAAAACGGCTTATATTGATACTTCTGAATTGATGAAAGAATATACAGAGGCGAAAGATTTAGAAGCAAAATATAAAGCACAATCTGAAGAAAAAGGAAGACAGTTAGAAGCTGAAATTAATCGTTTCAAACAAGATGCTGCTAATTTCCAATCACAGGCACAAGCTAACGGTCAGGAATGGGCTCAAAAAAGAGGAGCTGAATTGCAAAAAAGAGAGCAACAATTGGGTTATGCTCAACAAGCTTTAGCTCAACAATTGCAGCAAGCAAGTGGAAAAGAAATGGATTCTTTAGTTTCTGGTGTTAAAAAATTCATCAAAGATTACGGAAAAGAAAAAGGATATGATTATATCTACGGTACTGGTGATGCTGCTTCCGTTTTATACGCTAAAGATAAATATGATATCACTAAAGAGATCATTAAAGCTTTGAATGACAAATACAAATCAGAAGAAAAAGTAGAAGATAAAAAAGAAGAAAAGAAATAATTTTTCATCTTAATCATTTAAAAATGCCTTCAATCTAGTTTTAGATTGAAGGCATTTTTTTATTAGTAAATTATAAAAAAGTAAATAATAACTTATATTTTTATAATTTAATTTCCATTAATTTAGCCTTTTTAATTATAATCTCCATGCAAACTTTATCCGAAGCCGCTCAATATACCTTACAGTTTATCAATCAAACGCAACGTTCGGTGTTTTTGACTGGAAAAGCGGGGACAGGAAAAACCACACTTTTGCGTGAAATAATTGAAACTACGCATAAAAATACTGTCGTAGTGGCACCAACAGGAATTGCCGCTTTAAATGCCGGTGGTGTTACCATTCATTCGATGTTTCAATTGCCGTTTAGCGGATTTATTCCTTCTCATACTGCCGAATCTCAATTTTCGGAAACGGTGAAGTTTGAAAATAAAGAAAGTTTACGCAGGCATTTTAAAATGAATGGCTTGAAAAAAGCAGTGATTCGAAATATGGAATTGCTGGTTATTGACGAGGTTAGTATGCTTCGTGCCGATTTGCTGGATGCTATGGATTATATGATGCAAACCGTTCGGAAAAAAGCGACTCCTTTTGGTGGTGTTCAGGTTTTATTTATTGGTGATTTATTGCAGTTGCCGCCCGTAATTCGGGAGGAGGAATGGCGAACGTTACGCAATTATTACAAAGGGAAATTCTTTTTTCATTCGCATGTTATTCAACAAAGTCCGCCTTTGTATATCGAATTATCTAAAATTTTCCGCCAGACGGATACTAGTTTTATTTCGGTTTTAAATAATTTAAGAAATAACCAAATTACTCCAGATGATGTTCAGGTTTTGAACCAATATGTAAAACCTGATTTTGATTTAAAAGCCAATAAAGGTTATATCACATTAACGACTCACAATGCTAAAGCCGATGCAATGAATGCAAAAGCTTTGGAAGATTTAAAGGGGGAATTAATTACGTATACACCAGAAATTATTGGAGATTTTCCCGAGAAAATTTATCCTGTAGAGTATAATCTGCAATTGAAAGTGGGAGCCCAAATTATGTTTGTGAAAAATGATTTGGCTTTCGAAAAAAACTATTTCAATGGTAAGATGGGGATTATCAAATCACTTTCCAGTCAGGAAATCCTGGTTCATTTTCCGGAAGAACACAAAACCATTGAAGTGGAACGGTATGAATGGCAAAACATTCGTTACAAAGTCGATCCGTTGACAAAGGAAGTCGAGGAGGAGGTTTTGGGTACTTTTGTGCATTATCCAATCAAACTAGCATGGGCAATTACAGTGCATAAAAGTCAAGGATTGACATTTAATAAAGCTGCGATTGATGTTTCGCAGGTTTTTATGCCTGGACAAGCTTATGTGGCTTTATCGCGTTTGCGTTCGTTAGAGGGCTTAGTTTTGCTTTCTCCGCTGCGAATGAATGGCATTTCTAACGATCAGGATGTGATGGAATATGCGCAAAATAAAGCTTCGGAAGAAGTACTTAAAAATTCGCTGCATTTTGAAACCAAAAATTTTATTCATAATTATTTGATTAACAGCTTTGATTGGTATGATTTGGCTCAGGAATGGCGCAATCATAAGTTCAGTTATTCGGATAAAACGGAAAGTTCGGCAAAATCTAAAAATGCACTTTGGGCAGCCAAACAATTGGAAAATATCGAATCGCTTTTGGATCCATCCAAAAAATTCATCATACAATTGAACAGAATCTTTGCCAATGAAACGGTGGATTTAATTCATGTTTCTGCCCGAATTCAGGCGGCGTTTGATTATTTTTTCAAAGCTATGGACGATTTGGTTTTTGAAATTCTGTGGAAAATAGAAGAGATTAAACGACTAAAGAAAGCCAAAGCTTATTTCGAAGAATTGTCGGAATTAGAAGAATTGCAATCAAAAGCCGTTTTACGATTGATGAAAACCAAATTGTTGATAGCAACCGTTATTGCAAACGAGGCAATTTCGAAAGAAAAACTCACTTCAGACGAGATTAAAAAATACCTTTCGAGAAAAAAAGAAGCCATTCAAAATCAATTCAAAGAAGCGAATATTACGTTGATTGAAGATGAAGAAGATTTGAACCGTTACACTTCGAAGAAAAAAGACCAAAAAGAGCCGAAAAAATCTACTGTTGAGGAAACTTTTGATTTGTGGATAGCCAAAAATTCAATTCAAGATATTGCCGATATTCGAAAATTAAGCATTCAAACCATCGAAACACATTTAGTCAAATTGATTCAGGCAAAACGAATTTCAATAAGCGAAGTTTTACCGCAGGATAAAATTGATGAGTTAGCCGAAGCTTTTAAATTCTACAAAGAAGAATCGCTTACTCCAATGAAAGAACAATTTGGCGAAAAATTCTCCTGGGATGAGCTGAAAATGTTTAAAGCGAGTTTGAACTAAACTTTTATAAACCATTAAGCGAGTTAAGACTCATTAAGTTTTTGCTTAATTTCCTTAACTCGCTTAATGGTTTAAATTTCTAATTGTTTTATTTTTTATACTTTTGCAAAAAATATTCTCACTTAAACTGTTTATAGCATGCAACTGTACAACACCTTAAGCGCAGAAGAAAGAGCTGAATTGATTGATCAAGCGGGTAAACAACGTCTTACGTTGTCTTTCTATGCGTATGCCAAAATTGAAGATCCTAAAAAATTTCGCGATGATTTATTTGTAGCCTGGAACGCACTTGATGCTTTGGGCCGAATTTACGTTGCTCATGAAGGTATTAACGCTCAAATGAACGTTCCTGCCGAAAATATTGAAGCTTTTAGAGAGACTTTGGAAGTCTATGATTTCATGAAAGGCATTCGTTTGAATGTTGCCGTAGAACAAGACGATCACGCATTTTTGAAATTGACCATTAAAGTGCGTCATAAGATTGTTGCTGACGGATTGAACGATGATACTTTTGATGTTACCAACAAAGGCGTACACTTAAAAGCCAAGGAATTCAATGAAATTCTGGAAGATCCAAACACAATTGTAGTTGATTTTAGAAATCATTACGAAAGTGAAGTAGGGCATTTTAAAGGAGCAATCACTCCAGATGTAGAAACTTTTAGAGAAAGTTTACCTATAATCAACGAGCAACTTCAGGATCACAAAGACGATAAAAATCTGGTAATGTATTGCACTGGAGGAATTCGTTGTGAGAAA
>Ga0247814_10001487_pt1 | contig 13755 bp, 11 predicted proteins | sample UWRJL179409R1_FD_179947 | JGI IMG/M metagenome (GOLD analysis project Ga0247814, IMG submission 179947) | Plant litter microbial communities from Arlington Agricultural Research Station in Wisconsin, United States - UWRJ-L179-409R-1 | ecosystem: Environmental > Terrestrial > Plant litter >...
CGAAACTGAGCTTTAAGTTTGACAGCCTCGACCACTTTATCGAGTTCCTCAAACTGCATGACCAAACCGAACTCGGCCAAAAAGAGGCGGTGTTGCAGGCTACGCTGATGGAGTTGGGACTCGATAGCAGGAACTTCTTTTATGTGAACTTTTTTGAGAAGGTGAGTGGGGAGTAGATCATTCTATTAACCAATCTTATCTTTTTAATAAATTCATTAATACAATCTTCTATTTTCTCATAGTTTATAACGTTATGAAACAAGGTTTACTAAAACCTGTTTTTTAATGATACGATTTTATCAAAACGCGGACAATTGTCATCGGGTCAATTGTCCACATTCTTATATTTTTATCGGTTATGAATCTAAAAGAGAAATTTGGATACAGAATTAAGGAATTACGCGAGCTAAAAGGCTATAGCATAGAGTACTTAGCTAATGTAGCAGATATTGACAGGACATACATTTCGGATATTGAAAAGGGAAAAAGAAATGTTTCTCTTCTGATTATTGAAAAGCTTTCTAAAGCGCTTGAAGTAACTATTCAGGATTTATTTTAATTATGGCTAACGATCTCAATTTTATTGATCTTTTTGCAGGAGCAGGAGGATTGTCAGAAGGATTTATAAAACAAGGCTTTAATTCTATTGCCCATATTGAAATGGATATGGCAGCAAGTTATACATTAAAAACCAGAATAGCATATCATCATCTTAAGGAAAACAACAGAGTACAGGAGTATATTAGTTATTTAAAAGGCGAAATAAACAGAACTGACCTTTACAAACTTATTCCTGAAAATCTAATACATAGTGTTATTAATAAAAGTATTAGTGAAGAAAATAATGCTATCATTTTTAAGCAAATTGATCTTAACTTAGAAAACAAAAGTGTTGATCTTATTGTCGGAGGGCCGCCATGCCAAGCCTATTCTTTAGTGGGGAGGGCAAGATCAGAAGATAATATGAAAAGTGATCCGAGAAATTATTTGTACGTCCAGTATGCAAATTATTTACAACGATATCAGCCAAAAATGTTTGTTTTTGAAAATGTTCTTGGATTAAAGTCTGCAGGAAAAGGTATATATCTAAAAAATATGGAACGCCTTTTTAATAAAAAAGGATATAAAATTCATGTATTTACAGTAAATGCTGAAAATTTTGGCGTGTTGCAGAAAAGGAGGCGATTAATAATTATCGGATGGAAAGACGATTCTATTCCAAATCTTCCTGACTATGATAATTTTAAAAGTCCCACATCCGGAATTGTAAAAAACATCTTTAGTGACCTACCTGTTTTACAGGCAGGAGCAGGCATTGATAAGTATATGGAATACTCTGATATAACAAATCCCTACCTTAAGAATTCTTTTATACGTAATGGGATCGAAGTTTTGACTCAGCATATTGCAAGACCTCATTGTATACAAGACAAAGAGATCTATAAAATTGCTGTAGAAAAATGGGACATGGAGACGAATCGACTTAACTATAATGATCTTCCTGACATTTTAAAAACACATAAAAACAGAACTTCTTTTACAGATAGATTTAAAGTTGTTGCCGATAATATATCAGCATCGCATACGGTCGTTGCTCACATCGCAAAGGATGGGCATCATTACATTCATCCGGATGTTAATCAAAACCGATCTATAAGCGTGCGCGAAGCAGCTCGTTTACAATCTTTTCCTGACAATTTTTACTTTGAAGGTGTTAAAGAAGGCGCTAACAGGACAGCCGCTTTTAAGCAGGTTGGGAATGCTGTGCCGCCTTCAATGGCTAACGTGATAGCACGTGAGTTAAAAAACATCTTTTAATGGAAAAATATTTTAAGCAAAATTTCGAAGAAGCTAATCCAAATCCAGAATATTTAATCAAGTCAATAGCTGAACAAGGTTATAGCCTTGAAACTGCATTAGCTGATTTAATGGATAACTCAATTTCTGCAAAAGCTGACAAAATCGAAGTCCTTATTAAAATGGATCAAGAACCATTTCAGCTTTTTCTTGCCGACAATGGAGATGGTATGGATGAAGATTCTTTGAAAGCCAGCATGCAATTCCCAAGTAATTCTCCCGAATCTTTTAGAGAAGGACAAGACTTGGGAAGATTTGGTTTAGGAATGAAAACTGCCTCTTTTTCACAAACTAGGTGTTTTACTGTATTATCAAGAAAGAAAGGTGAGCAGAAATACTCTGGAAGAACTTGGGATGTTGAATATCTGAAAAAAGAAAAGCAATGGAGACTTATTATAAATAGCCAAGAAGAAATAGATAAATTAATTTCTTCATATTCCGAATTGAGCAATGATACGTTACTTGGAAAATTTGAAGCTTTTGAAGTCAACACTATTGTAATCTGGAAAGGTCTTTACAAGTTTGAAAATTATTTAGATGCAGACAATAGACAGAATGCTTTAAAAAAAGAAATTACTGAAATAACATCCGATTACTTATCACTTGTTTTTCACAAATTCATGGAGCGTGAAAAGTTTCCAATCAACATTCGTATTAATAATAAAATTTTAAGCCCATTTAATCCATTTCCAACTCATGAAACTGATTTTCGCCCTATAGCATATAAACAAAGACACTTTAGCACTGACACAATAAAAATGGAAGGATTTGTACTTCCATCGAGAAGTATTGATGAATCTAGAAAAGGGTTGACCAATTGGACTACTAAGAACCGTGGACTAATGGATATGGAAGGAATCTACATCTATAGATCCGACAGAATTATATTATTTGGTGGTTGGAATGGTCTTATTAAGAAAGCACCCAGACTGCAACTCGCTAGATTAAGAGTTGAAATTGGAAATAGTGTAGATCACCTACTTCATCTGAATGTTGCAAAATCTCAAATTGTAATACCTCATGATTTAAAAAAGGCTTTTGAAAGATATATTGAAGAATTAAAAATCGAAGCAGAAAAGGAATTTTATAATAGAGGAATTCGAGATTTTTCAAACAACAAACAACAAAATAGAGAAAGTCTTTTTGAAAGAAAAGCTTCAAATAAGGGAGTTCTTCTTGAATTAAATAACGAATTTCCTTTATTAAAAGAGATCAAGAAAGACTTATCAAAAGAGCAATCGGCTAAATTCAATCTCGTGCTAAGAATGATTAACACTTCCATAAATAAAATTAGACATACTCATGAGGAAATGTCATTTCTAAATATTGAAGAGAAAGACGGACTTTCATTAGATGATATAATCACATCGTTAACAGCACTTCAAAAAAATGGTTTTTCATCCGAACAAATTAAAAAAGACATATTACCAGGACTTGGTTTTGAAGAATCATCACTTCCAGAGCAAATCAAACAATTATTAAAATAAAATTATGGACAACAATAAATACATTGAAGTAATTAAAAAAATAATATCTGGAAAAGCTATAGACTACTCCAAAGAAAGTAATTTAAGCCCTGTATATTTCAATGATTTATTTTCTCAAATCAAAGAGGATATAGTTTCTGTTTGTAATTTGTTTCAATATCCAAAAGTTGACGAAACTAGCCTAAAAAATTATTATGATATAGCTGTTAAAGAATATCTTTCAAACAATCCAATTGATATTGATCCCAGTAACTCATTAACCAAGGAAGGATTTAAAACTTGGCTGACTTCTGAACGAAAAGAAAATATAAAATGGAATTATAGCACACGTTATTTTACGCTATTAGAAAATTCAGGAAGATCTGAAAAAGTAATAACCGAGACCATAAACTCTAGTTTTGAAATATTAGAAAAAATGGCAGACCCAAAGTCAGATACGCCAATTTATGTAAAGGGGCTGGTTGTTGGAAGCGTACAGTCCGGTAAAACGGGTAACTTCAATGCTGTAATAAACAGGGCAATTGATTCAGGGTATCGGTTAATTATTGTTCTTTCAGGAATAATGGAAGACCTTAGGAGTCAGACACAATTACGAATAGAAAGCGATGTAATAGGTACAGGAGTTATTGATATAAATTCTGAAACAAAAGGTGTAAAAGGAGTTGGTAAAATTGCGCGTTTTGGAAATTCTGGTGATCACACAGTGAACCAAGTTGTATCAATAACTTCATATAAATCCGATTTTAATAAATCATTAGTTGATGCTGATTTTAGTATTGACAATACGAATGTTTTAGTATGCAAGAAGAACGTAAGCGTATTAAGAAATTTAATAGTATGGTTAGATGATTATCTAGAAGAGAATAAAGATCGCCATAATATTCCTTTACTGATTTTAGATGACGAGGCTGATAATGCGTCTCTTAACAATGAAGGTGCAAAAGGAAGGGAATATGCTTCAAAAACAAATGGTCACATTCGAGCTCTTTTAGACTTATTTACAAGAAAAACTTATTTAGGGTATACTGCCACGCCATTTGCTAATGTCCTTCAGGATAGAAATGAGGTGCCTGAAGATAAATGGAAAGTTCCTTATAAATTGAAAGGCGAAAATGAAGAAAAGCTTCGCACACAAGTTGATAACATTTTCCCAGATGATTTCATAGTTTTACTTAATCCACCATCTAACTATGTTGGTGCTAAGCAAATATTCGAAACTTTTGAACCTATAGAAAATAAAATAGGAATTAAAATTCCATTAGTAGAAATTGTAAATGACACTGTTTCTGAATTTCCGTCTAGAATCGACATAGAAACATTATTAGGGGTACAAAGTTTTCGTACAAAGGATGAATTTGATGAGAACGGCGGATATCTCGATTATGATAGTTACAAAGATTACATTAGTTCAACACGGGCAAGTAAAACTGGTGATGGTTTTCCAAAAAACCTACCTAAGTCTTTAACCGATAGTGTGATGTGTTTCATTTTATCAATAGCAGTTCGAGAAAGCAGGAAGCAAAAAATGATTTATTCCGCTTCATTTATGCCACATAATACAATGCTTATTCACATTTCAAGATTTTCATTATGGCAAAATACTACCAGAGATTTACTTAGAGAATATGTAACTGATTTACAAAGTAAAATTGAAAACGAAACGCATACATCGCCAGAATCAATATTTGGTGTTTTAGAAAAAGTTTGGCTTAAATATTATTCACATATAATTGAATCCATACAATCTTATTTGCCTAAAGGTTATCATGATGAATTTTTAATACCAATAACTTTTGAGTCCTTAAAAAGTTATCTGCCAGATGCTGTAAATAATATTGAAGTGAAAGCAATTAATAGTGTTACAAAAGATAGCTTAGAATATCCTAAGAGTTATCCAAAAAAAGTTATTGCTGTTGGCGGAAATAGATTATCTCGAGGATTTACATTAGAGGGATTAACTATTAATTATTTTATCAGATCAACTGATTATTCAGATACTTTATTACAAATGGGAAGGTGGTTTGGCTATAGGCCAGGATATTTAGACTGCTGTAAGCTCTTTACAACACAAGATTCCAAAGACAAGTTTGACTCTACTACTCGTACGATTGAAGAGTTAGAGGTTGAATTCAGAAAAATGGAAGCCAAAAATAAAACACCTCAGAATTTTGTCTTAAGAGTTAGAAAACATCCAGGGACTTTAAAAATAACTCGTCCATCCATTTTAAGAATGACTAACGAGGTTAAATGGTCTTATCAGGATGAGTTGGAGCAAACAACAGTATTCAGTTTAGAAAAGGCTAAAATAAATAACGTTTGGGATAATTTTAAGTGCAATATTGCGCCAAAACTTTCTGGCCCAATCATTAATGGCTTTATCAAATATAAAACGGACGTAGCAGGTATTATAAATATTTTATCATCAGAAAATAATTTTGATAAAGATTCAAGAGATAGCATGATTAAGTTTATCGAATTATGTCAGACGAAAAATTTGTTGAGCGAGTGGACTGTTGCGATAAAAACTAATGGAACAGGTTACAAGAATTTTAGGATTAACGAATTTCACCAAATAGATCTTTCAGTAAGAAGAGGCCCAACAAATCCTAGCGATGTGAATTATTTCGTAGAAAATACGAAATTTAAGGCATCGGGTAAATCGGCAAATATCATTTCTGGAGGAAAAGATTTTGCAATATTACTATCTCCCACAGAGATTATTGAAGCAGAAAATGATTTTCGGGCTGAACAGAAAATATTAATTCTAAAAAAGAATCCAGATTTGTCTGATGAAAAGGCAATGGATTTAGCTAAAAAGAAAACAATTCCAGAGCGAGTTTATAGAGAAAGAATGTCTGACAAACAAGGCTTATTAGTTATCTATTTATTTGATAAATCAGAGGTATTTCGCCAAAACGATGTTCTACAACCAGAGAAATTAAAACAAATGGTTATAGATAATAATTATGACTTGAACATTCCTTTAGTTGGATATGCATTAGGCTTTCCTCCAATTGAACCAGATCCGGGAGGAATATATGTAAAAGGCGATTATAATATAGATGATGAGGAATATGAAAAATTTGAGGATGAAGAATTTTTATTAGGTGATTATGATACTATAGTTCCATCCGATAATAACGACTAACAATGGAAATAAAAGATCTTCAATATAAATGGGGAATGATATCCGATCACGAACTATCGAACGGCTATAAATCAATTATTCTAACTCCTGAATGCAAATCAGACTTATACTTAGGGATTAACAAGGAAGCAAATCGGTGTTTAATTTTATCGTTACCCAAAAACCATAAAGTAAATTTTAAAGCAACTATTAAAGAGAATTTATCAATTGAATTTTTCTCTGATACCAATTATATCGTTTTAAAATTAATTGATAATAGTTTTTATGAACTGTTTGATGATTTAATTATCTCAATGTATAATAGAATAAAAGACTTTTCAAATGTCGATGACTATTCGAAAGAATTTATTCAAACTTTTTATAAGTGGAGTGAGTTTTTTAATGATAAGAATTCATTTTTATTATCTTCCGAAATTATAAAAGGATTATTCGGGGAGTTATTTTTATTGCAATTTTATATAGATAATCTAAAATTGCCTATAAATGATATTCTAATTAGTTGGACCGGACCTTTTGACAAAAGACATGATTTTACTTTCGATCAGAAAGACATAGAAGTTAAAACGAAAACAGATTCTAAATTAGATATCTCGATTTCAAGCGAATATCAATTAGAGAAAAATTTAGACAAGGATTTAGAATTAGTGGTGGTATCTGTACTTGAGAACGAAGGATATTCCATTCAGTTTCTAATACAGGAAATCAAAAACAAAATACAGCTAAAATCAGGAGACTATACTTTGTTTTTAAAAGCTTTAAATCTGAAAGGAATTGATTTAAAAAGCGCCAGCCTTTATAACAACTTTTCATTTAAACCTACAAGCCAAATTACTTACAATTGCACAAGCTTAAGCTTTCCAAAAATTGTTAAATCTAACATTTCAAAAGAAATCAGCAAAGTCAAATATAATTTAAGAATCAGTGCGCTAAATAATTTTATAACCTTAGAATTATACTTTTAATATGGAAGTTTCAGAATTTTTAAAGTACCGAAAAGATTTACTGGATGAATCTAAAGATGAAGATGGTTTTATTTCAGAGCCATCTTTCATTAATTTAGTATTGACCTCAATGTTAGAAGCAAAATTAATAGACTCTGAAGAATGTAACGAATCTTATTATAAATATGATTCGGAAAAAATAAAAATAAATGGATACCTTGTTAATGAATCTGGTGAAAGGTTACAACTTTTTGTTTTAAATGAGGATTCTATAAATATTTCAGAAAATGAAGAAAATTTAAAAATTTCTCAAAAAATCATTTATGAAAATCAATTCAGCAGAGTAACAAAATTCATAAATAAGTCTATAAAAAAACATTTTGACGATGAAATTCAGGATTCGAGTCCTGTAAAAGCTTTAATTTCTCAAATTTCTTCTTCTGAAGGTATTGAGCAATTCGATGTAATAGAAATCTTTCTTATTTCCGCAACTGCAACTGTCACAACTCGTGGAAATATATCAACACCGAAACGTTTTGACTTTGAAGAAGAAAATTTAAAAACATCCTTTACAAAAAATAAGCAAACTGTTTCCAAGGACATATTAATTATAAAAAGACTAATTGATTTAAATTTTCTTTACAGCGTGTTGATTTCAAAAGGAAGCAGAGAACCATTGACAATTGATTTCGGAATTTTTAACGACAGAATTGAGATTATTAAAGCGGCAGATGAAATTAATTTTGAGTCATATTTGTGTGTACTCCCGGCAAAAATTTTAGCCGATTTATACAAGAGACATAGTTCAAGGCTATTGGAAAAAAATGTTCGCTCGTTTTTGCAGTTTCGAGGAGTTAATCAGGGAATAAGAGAAACCATTCGCACAAGTCCGGAAAAATTTATTGCTTACAATAATGGAATTACTGTAACATCTACAGGAAAAGAAATCCAAGAAATGAATGGCAAATTATATTTAAGATCTTTAACAGATTTTCAAATTGTTAATGGAGGACAGACTACCGCAAGCATCTACTTTACCAATAAAGACGGTTTTAATATTGATAAAGTCAGAGTAATGGCAAAGATCAATGTCGCGAAAAATGTCAGTGAAGAAAATCTGGATGACTTAATATCTAAAATCAGTCAGTTCTCAAATTCCCAGTCAAAAGTTTCAAATGTTGATCTACGTTCACGAAATCCACAGTTAACAAAACTTAAAACATTATCTGAAAGTATTATTACACCTACTGGACGTAAGTGGTTCTTTGAAAAGTCAAAAGGTGATTTCAATACTAAATTACGCATTGCTGGATCAGCCAAATCCAGAATTGAAAAAGAATTTCCTAAACAAAATAGATTTTCAAAAGAAGAACTAGGTAAATATTTCACTGCTTGGGGAGATCAGCCTTATATAGTCAAAAAAGGTGGCGAAAAAGTGTTCAGATACTTTATTGAAGAATTGGGAGGTGAAGGAAATGACAAAAAACCTGTTGATATTAATAGAAATTTTTTTGAATCACTAATTGCAAAAATTATACTTTTTAGGGAATTGGAAAAGATATACGGGCAAGGTAAAAATTCTATGGGGCAAATTAGGTCTGCGGTAATCCCTTATTCTATATCTATTTTGTATAAATATTTTGATGGCTCAAAAGGAGATCGTGCTTTTGATCTTTATAAAATCTGGAACATTGAGGGGCTTGGAAATGAATTGTCTGAGTATTTAAGTGACTTAATGAAGTTAATGAACAACCTAATAAAAAAATATTCTAAAAGTGATGACTTAGGTGAGTATAGCAAAAAGAAAGAATTATGGGATGACATATCCATGTCAGTAGAAATTCTAGAGTTCATGGAATCAAAAAATTCCATTACGATAATTGAAAAATATTCGGCATCGAGAAAAGAGTTTGAGAAAAAAAGTAAAATAAAAATAAAAACAACCGAAGTAGATTTTAAAATTCTAACTGATAATATTAATATTCATTGTAAGACGGAGGTGTTTTTTAAAAAACTTAATTCTCTAATGTGGGATGTTACAACAGATAATGAAAAGAAGAAACTGGAGAATATTGCGGCATTAATCCAGCAAAAAGATAATTTGACCCCTGAGCTTGTTGCTTTTGAAGAATCGTTAATTCAAAATATTAGGGGTAATCACCCCGAAATCTTTGATCAAATCATATATGAGAATAATAAAATTTTAGAAGACACTCTAAATTATATTATTAAAAAATACAATTTATCTTTTACAAACTCTGAAAACCTGATTTCGGTATTTGATAACTTAGGTATAATCGCAAAGAATAAGGGAATCAAATATAATTCCGTCTTTAGTGAAATAGGAAAAGCATTAAACGATGGATATTCTCCAACAACTAAGCAAATATATTACGCTACTTATTATATAAAAAGTCTCCAATTCAAAGAATAAATTATGAAAGAATTTTTTAAATATAAATTTGATGATTTGTTTAATCCTACGTTAATAGCAATACATAATCTTGGTGGTTCTGCAACTGTTGATGAGATCGAAGAACAGGTTTCTACTATTTTAAAATTAACCGATAAAGAAGCAAGTGAGATTCATCGTGGTAATATTACAAAATTAAGTTATAGACTTGCTTGGGCTAGAAATTATTTAAAGCGGTATAAGCTATTAGATAATTCGTCACGAGCGGTATGGGCATTAACTGAAGAAGGTATAAAAACAAAAACTGTCGATAAAGAAGTAGTAAAAAGGACCGTAATATCTGAAGACCGTAAAAGCAAACCCGTAATTGAAAAAAATGAACGCTTTGAAATGATTTCAGAGGAAGACAATAGCGTAGAAATTCAAAAATTTACGTGGCAGGAAGAAATTATTGAACAATTACAAAATATTTCACCAGATGCATTTGAAAGATTATGTCAACGTTTACTCCGAGAATTAGGTTTTCAAAATGTTGAAGTAACCGGTCAAAAAAATGATGGTGGAATAGACGGAAAAGGGATATTGAGGATAGGTAGTGTGCTTTCTTTTCATGTGATCTTCCAAGCGAAAAGATATAAAGGAAGTGTTTCTCCTTCTGTTGTTAGAGATTTTAGAGGTGCAATGGTTGGACGAGCTGACAAAGGGCTTATAATTACAACTGGAAATTTTACCAGAGAAGCCAAAAAAGAAGCGTCCCGAGATGGAACTTCACCAATTGACTTAATTGATGGAAATGATCTCGCAGAAAGATTAAAAGAATTAAAACTCGGAATTGACGTTGAACTTGTAGAAAAAGTTATAATTAAAAAAGATTGGTTTAACACTCTTTAAGCAAAAATGGACGTCCACAATTCTCTACATCGCTCCAAAAATATGTCCGCAATTAAATCTTCCGGAACCAAAGTTGAGTTACGATTAGCTAAAGCCCTCTGGTCTCTCGGTCACCGCTACCGAAAAAACAACAAAACCATTTTCGGCAAACCCGACCTTACCTTCAAAAAATATAAAATCGCCATCTTCATTGATTCTGAATTCTTTCATGGTAAAGACTGGGAAACCAAAAAGAAACCTGCCACCAATGCTGAATTCTGGGAAAAGAAAATAGGCCGTAATATTGAACGCGATAAAGAAGTCAATGAATACCTGACACTTTCCGGATGGACAGTATTGCGTTTCTGGTCTGCTGAAGTTCGTAAAAACCTTCCGCACTGCATTGCAGTCATTGAAAAGCACCTGCTCCTGAAGAAACAAATGGCGGTTTAGTACGTGATGTAATTACTACACCTCTTTATGGTTTTGCGTTTAAGTAATCCAAACACTACAAATCACCCTCACCACACGCCGTTCAACAGATTTATTACCCTTTAAAAGGTTTTATCTGTAGATTTTACTACTTTTATGCCCCCCTAGATCTATTTGTTGAATATTAAGCATTCAGAAATAATGACTACCAAAGTAATTTTAGCGGACAACCCCAAAGCTACTATGCAAAATAATGCTATTGAAATTAAAGAAGGCAACCACATCCTAAGGTTTGCTGCTAATGAAATCAGGAGTTTGTGCCTGCGACCGCGAAAGAACAGTTACTGGTCGGTTGTAGTAGGCAGTGTGTTTTTCCAGAATGAGAAATCGTATAACCTTTGTATTTATACGCGTGATGAGAAGGAGTTTAAAATCCGGATCAAGGCACATGAAAAGCAAACTTATATCAATTTGATTGCTCAGGTGCGCCGCAGCATCAAAAGACAGTTAACCTAAATCACCCACGTTTTAACCAGCCTGTAATACTCATGCGCCGCTCATTGGTCAGCAGCACTTCGTGTTCCAGTTCGTTACTCTTAAAGAATACTGTTTTACCATTCGTCGGGGTGATTTTCATGTCGCTCCCGTTCTGGTGGATCAATAATTCTCCGCCATCTGTTTCTTTCCAGTCCGCATTGAGGTAACTGATCATTGAGAACGCACGGCCGGCATCGTCATGAAACCGGTCGAGGTGCCTTACATAAAAAGCACCTGCTTCATAAAGTGTGTAGTGGAACTCATAACCCGTGATTCCGGCATAGCAATTTTCATTGAGGTAAGCAATAAAAGCCTCTATCCTTACAAAGAATTCATTTTCATGTGTATTGTTGTGTTTCTTGTCGAGCCAGAAAATAGCGTCGCCCCGAATCGTGTTGTCGTGGCTCAACTTTTTGGCATTGCCCGTTCCTGCGGGCAGGAGCAGCTGCGCCAGATGCAGGGCAAGCAGGTTCTCTTTAAGGCTGGCGGCCAGGGTTTCGGTCAGGAAATGTTCGGCTATGCCTATTTCGTTGTCGAGATAGGAAGCAATCAGCGTTTCAAACGGATGTTGCATGATGCGGCGGCGGGTTGTAGTACAGGCCTCGTGCAAGGTAGGCTATTTGAGCCGTGCTTTGGGTTTCCTTTTGGTTAATCGCGCGAAAGCGTCACCTGCATCCAGTCCTGCCATTCCCCATTTTGGAACAAGCGCCAATGCGCAGTCATTTCTGTAGCGTGCAAATTGGTGTGGAGCGTGGCGCGCATGGTGTTGCCGTCAATAACAAGCTGGCCGTCCGGATTGAATTCGGCCGACATGATCTGTACCGTTCCGCTGTTGTCAAACGAATACATCGGGTATCGTTTGAATTCGTGGTCATAGCCAATGATTTCCGTATTGGATACCTGCTCATCGCCCATAGTGACCGATACGGTGTGGAGGATAAAGGACCCGTCTGAGATCCATTCATACGTATCCGTTCCTTTAATTTTAACCGAAGCCGTATCGGCTGTTGCGTTTGTATGCCCTTCGGTGTTCCATTTTCCAATCAGGAATTCGAGACGGCTGAGCTCCGGATGTGACTGTGTTGGCTGCATATTTCGTAAAGTTATTTGTCTAAAATCATACTTGCGAGTCGGCCATCACGGTTGTAAATGTCTTCATAAAAATGCACGACTCCTTCGCTGTCTACCCAAGCCGTAAAATAGCCGATGTATACTGGTATTTTGTTTTTTAGCGTTACCCATTTCTCTTCACCTTTCTGCATGGCAGCGTCAATTTTCTGTGGTGTCCAGGCTTTGTCTTCTTTCAATATCAGGTTGGCGAGTTCTTTGGCTTTCTCTACCCTGATACAACCATGGCTAAAGGCACGGCTCTCTTCGTTGAACAGACTTTTGGCTGGTGAATCATGAAGGTAGATGTTGTTGGAATTTGGGAACAGGAACTTTACCAATCCGAGGGAATTTTTTGGCCCCGGACGCTGGCGGATGTTGTCACCATCATATTCCATGTCATGTTCTTCCAGATAATTCTTGTTTTTGGCTATGCCCGGCTGGATTTCTTTTTTGACGATGCTTTTCGGCACATTCCAGTACGGACTAAAAACGATGTATTTCATGAGTCCGCTAAAAACAACCGTCTTATTGGCATCTTTACCCACTACCACATCAGAGAGCAGTATGGTTTTGCCATCTTTGAAGTACGTCAGGCGATAGGACGGAATGTTGACGACGATGTATTCCGTCGATTTGGTCAGGTTGGCGGGAATCCATCGGCAGCGTTCCATATTGACCATAATGGTGCGGATCCGGTCGGACACAGGCACACTTAATGATGCAACCAATTTTGGCGTAATAGTCGCATCCGGCAGCGCACCGATTCTTTTTTTATAGTTCAGAATTCCCGCTTCGAGGTCGCTGTCATATTCGGTGCTTTTGGAATCACTTCTGAGGTCGCCACCCGCTACGAGCCGTGTCCGGATTTCGGCAATCAGCGGATCGTTATCCCCGCGTTTGAACGGTTTTGCTTTGGCATCCATCGCAATGGCTTTCCATCCTCCTTTTTTCTCAATGGCG
>Ga0247814_10001488_pt1 | contig 13749 bp, 9 predicted proteins | sample UWRJL179409R1_FD_179947 | JGI IMG/M metagenome (GOLD analysis project Ga0247814, IMG submission 179947) | Plant litter microbial communities from Arlington Agricultural Research Station in Wisconsin, United States - UWRJ-L179-409R-1 | ecosystem: Environmental > Terrestrial > Plant litter >...
GCCTGGGAACTATATCCCAAAGCCACCAACAATAAAATAATTGGGTAAAATTTAATGCTCATAATTTTTGGTTTACTCGTGAATCGTTAATCGATAACGCGACAAATGTAATATTTTAAATACATTTCCTACAGGACTAGTAGTCTTTATTTACATTCCTCAGACCATTGTTATTTTTGGGCTAATTGATTACCAGCCTTTAATAGCGCTTCCTTTAAATTCTGCTTCTGCAGCTTTGGCTACTTCATCAGATTGGTAAGCTTTCACAAATTTCTTTACTTTTTCATCGTTCTTATTGTCTTCCCTGCTTACAATAATGTTGACATACGGAGATTCTTTTGCCTCTACAAAAAGTCCATCGCGACCGGCGATCAAACCAATGGGTGTAGCAAAAGTGTTGTTGATGATGGCAATGGTGACATTTTGGTCATCCAATGCGCGGGGCAATTGAGGTGCTTCCAGCTCCAGGATTTTCAGCTTTTTAGGGTTTTCTACAATGTCATTCAAGGTAGGAAGTAATCCTACTCCAGCTTTCAATTTTAATAAACCCGCTTTTTCTAACAAGAGCAATGAGCGACCACCGTTGGTTAAGTCGTTCGGAATGATAATGGTGCTGCCATCTTTCAATTCGCTAATGTTCTTTATTTTTTTGGAGTATCCAGCCAGTGGATAAACGAAAGTATTGCCAACGATAGCGAACTTATAACCACGTTGTTTAGTCTGTACATCCAGGAACGGCCTGTTTTGAAAAGCATTGACATCAATGTCTCCCTGAAGCAACGCTTCGTTTGGCATCACGTAATCATTGAACTGAACCAGTTCCACTTCCAATCCGTATTTATCTTTCGCTACTTTTTGTGCAGCCTGAGCAACCCTGAATTCAGGACCTGACTCCACGCCAACTTTGATGTGATTTGGGTCGTTGGTCTTGTTTCCTCTATTGCAACCTACAAATGATGTCGCTGCGATTAGTACTGCAAAAAGAAGTTTTGATGAAGTGTTCATAATGTTATTTTCTGTGATCTACACGTTTGGCGATAAAATCGCCTGTGAATTGAATGATAAAAACTAAGGCAACAAGTGATAGGAGTACGGTATTCATAACAGCAACATCATAGCCCACATACCCATATTGATAGCCGATCTGACCTAGCCCGCCTGCACCAACTGCACCGCCCATTGCAGAGTAACCAACCAATGTGATCAGGGTGATGGAAGCGGTGTTGATCAAAGAAGGTAAAGCTTCTGGCAATAGCACTTTCCAAATGATTTGAAAGGGAGTGGCGCCCATTGCTCTCGCCGCCTCAATTAATCCTGGAGGTACTTCCAATAGGCTATTCTCTACCATCCTTGCAATAAAAGGAGCGGCGCCGATGCTTAAGGGAACCAGTGCGGCTTCTACACCGATAGATGTCCCAACAATCACTCTCGTAAATGGAATCATCCAAACAATCAGGATGATAAAAGGAATGGACCTGAAGATATTGACGATAACAGCCAGGATGGAGTTTAATGTTTTGTGCTGCAACACCTGACCTTTTCTAGTCATGAACAGCAGTACACCTGCCGGCAATCCAATAATGAAACCAAACAATCCGGATAGAAAAGTCATGAATATGGTCTCGCCTGCGCCCTTGATGAGCATCATCACCATAGAATCAGACATAATAGTTAATTGAAGAGGTTAAGAAATCTTTGGCCACAGCGGTTTTCGGGTTGGCGAAAACCTCCGCAACGGGTCCTTGTTCGATCAGTTGCCCTTCGCTAATAATAGCTACCTCGTCACAAATCCGCTTGACCACGTTCATTTCATGGGTAATCAATAGAATCGTAATGTGAAGTCTGGTATTTATGTCTTTCAACAGGGTGAGTATGGATAGGGTAGTGGACGGATCTAATGCGCTCGTAGCTTCATCGCAAAGCAAAACCTTTGGGTTGGTAGCCAATGTTCTGGCAATCGCTACCCGTTGTTTTTGTCCGCCGGATAAACTTGCAGGATAATCAAATTGTTTCTCGCTGAGGCCTACGAGGTTCAACAACTCTAAGACACGTTGTTTGATCACTTCTTTAGGCGTGTTATCCAGTTGAAGCGGAAATGCGATATTTTCAAAAACGGTTTTTGAAGAAAGGAGATTGAAGTGCTGGAAGATCATTCCGATCTGCCTTCTTTCTTTTGCGAGCTCCCTCGAGGATAACTGCAGCAGGTTAACCCCATCAATAATCACTTCTCCTGATGTTGGTCGTTCCAATAGATTAACCGTCCTGATCAACGTGCTTTTTCCGGCACCTGACGAGCCAATCACCCCAAAGATCTTGCCTTTAGGGACATGGAGTGATACTCCATTGAGGGCTACGGTCTCCTTCTTTTTCTGAATAAACCGCTTGGTAATATTTTTTAATTCAATCATTGTAAGCTGTAGCGTCAACTCAAATTTAGTGCCGCAAAGGTATTAAAGTCTACTTAGATGGTAGGTTTTATTTTTGTCAGGAAATCTTTTCAGGTTTGAACCAGGTACTGCCATCGGTTCTAATCTCCCAGGCGGTGATTGGGTTCATGTGGTAACCACCCATTGCGGTCCCACGCGCATCAGCCAGTTGTTGTAGCGTAGGCTGTACATACCCGGTTTCATCAGTGGCACGACTCAGGATTTCTGCAGGCGTACCATCCCAGCTCCAAAGATGTCTGAAATAGGTATGGGCCTTGCTAAGCACAGGGCCCTGGAGATTGGCATCTTCCCAGGTTTTTCCTCCGTTGGTACTCACCTCCACCCGGGTAATTTTTCCTCGTCCACTCCAGGCGATTCCCCGAATTTCTATCCATCCACGTTTTACCATTTTAGGATAACAAGGGTAGGTAATGATGGACCTTGCGTCCATCTCAAAGCTGAACATCCGGATCTTGTCTTTCACCGGATAAGTATATTTCGAAGTCTCTTCTCTGGTCATGTATGGAGCGTCAGAAATTTCTAGCCTGCGCAACCATTTGATATTCATGTTTCCTTCCCAGCCCGGTAAAAGTAGGCGCGCCGGGTAACCTTGCTCCGGTCGGATCGCCTCGCCATTTTGCGCATAGACAATCATCGCATCATCCCATCCTTTAGAAACAGGGATGGTCCTGGTCATGACTGCCGCATCGGATCCTTCAGCTAAAAACCATGTTGCTTTTGGGTCGACTCCCACTTCCTTAAATATCGTAGAGAGCATCACACCTGTCCATTCACTTTGGCTGGTTAGGCCGAGGATGTCCTGTGGGGTTAGCTCCTCTTTTCCCGATCGGAAATTACCAGCGCATTCAAGAAAACAAACTCTGGAAACCGACGGGAAACTTTTAAGGTCATCCAGGCTAAACTTCATGGGGCGCTCTACCATTCCGTGAATGATCAATTCATATTTCTCCGGATCTATTCTTGGAACGCCAGCGTGGTGACGTTCATAATGAAGATCTGAAGGGGTAATGGTTCCATAAAAATCCTGTAAAGGTGTTCTGGATGATGTTTCCGAAAATTTTCTAACGGGTGTTTCAAAGGATGAGCGTTGTCCGACTGCACTGGGACCCGGGCCGATCACTTTAGTCGGATCCTCAGGCACTTCTTCTATGGCCGGTAAGCCCTTTTGAATGTGTTTTGCAAATAGAGGTTTTACAGGTAATGCTGCTGCGGCTACTACACCGCCCAACAAGGCACGTCTGCTGATTTTTTTACTTGACATCCGGCCCTCCCTTTCTATCATCCATTATGAAAAGCTTTTTTGCGGGCATGACGATCTTTGGTAGATTTTTCGCATTGAGTACCAGTGTTTTTTTAATGATTTTATTGGCATGTAGCAAGTAGGCGGTGATACTGTACACCTCATCATTGCTGAGTGTTCCCGGAGCGTTGTATGGCATTGCTCTTCTCAGATAATCATATAAAGTTGTGGCATAAGGCCAATAGTTCCCGATGGCTTTTGGTTTACTTTTAGCAGCGGTATCACTTACCAGGATGGGAGCAGGGAGTTTCAGTTTGGAGAGGTCCGTATCGTTATTGCCATGACAAGCCATGCATTTTGCAAGGTAAAGCGCTTTTCCTTTTACAGCATCGCCCTGACCGGCGGGTAGACCTTTACCATCCGGCCTTACGTCGATATCGAGTAATGCGATTTCTTGAGGCGTGGCAGGTTTTCCGAAGCCAAAAAAAGCGGTTGTTTTTTTGGAAGGTTGTTGGGCAAAGCTGGCTCCCGATACTACCATCATTAGGCAGCATGAGCCAATGGTTTTTAAGTTCATTCTATTGGGGTGGTTGGTACTGCTGACAAATATAATAAAGACTACCTGTTTTATAGTTTTAATTTGTGAAATCGGTGAGTAGGGGTGGGGGCGATGGTGATGCCAAACCACCCACCCCGTCATTGTGGCGTAGGCCATAACCCCGGAGTGGAAAGGCCCGTTGGTCGACTGTGATGCCAAACCACCCACCCCGTCCTTGTGGCGTAGGCCACAACCCCGGAGTGGAAAGGCCCCGCTGGTCCGAGGTCCCGGCCTTCGACGGGATGACGGGGCGATGGTGATGCGAACAACGCCCGTCATTGTGGCGTAGGCCACAATCCCGGAGTGGAAAGGCCCCGTTGGTCCGAGGTCCCGGCCTTCGCCGGGATGACGGGGCGACTGCCAACGCGACCGGGATGACGGGGCGACCAATATACCGTCATCCATAACCTAAATCAAAGCGATACTACCACTCGCGCCATAGATGAGAGCAGGATCAGTGCAGGATTAGTGCAGGATAGTTGCGATCAGGGTACCCTTTATCCGAACAATCCTGCACTAATCCTGCTCTCATCCCCCTATTAACCCAGTACCAGGTGTGAAACAAAACGGAACCAATATTTAATCTAGTAAATTAATAGAAATAATTGTTTTATAGAAAAAATGAATTTACATTTGTCGCGGAAAGAATAAATAATGATTGCTTAAAAATGGAAACAACTCTACTTAACCAAACAAAAATTACGCTCACCTCTCCTATAATATTGCAGGCAACCTGTTGTTGTTGCTGTCCCATGCAGTAGATTTCCGAACTACATAAAATGATAAAGACAGGATATAAAACCCTGCCTTTATAGGTGCAATCAGTACGCAACGCCAATCACTTACTGAAGGCCCATTCGTCTCAATCAATTACCATTAATTAAAACTTTTTAAAAATATGCAAAATTTTAAAAAGGCTAAGCATGCATCGCATGGTTATGCCCAATTTAAAAGGACAAGACTACTTACGTCTGTTCTAAGCATCTTGTGGCTACTTCCTTTTGTAGCCTTTTCACAACAGACTACGCCCATTGTTAACTCCACTTTACAAGGAAAAGTCATCGATGCAGTTAGCAGAATCGGTATTCCCGGCGTTAATGTAAGCATAGTAGGTACCACACATGCCGTACAAACAGATAAAGCAGGAACATTCAGTTTCGTAACCGGACAAAAATTCCCTTATACCCTGACCATTAGTTATATCGGCTATCAAACGAAGCAGGTGGTGGCCAATGGATCGCCGGTGGAAATTGAGCTCAAAGAAACCACCAATCAGTTAAATGATGTTGTAGTGGTGGCTTACGGATCACAAGAACGTAGAAATGTAATTGGGTCCGTTGCCAAGGTGGCCATTGAAGATGTAAAAAATATCCCTGGGGGAAGTTTTGAATCACAACTACAAGGAAAAGTTGCTGGCGTACAGATTACCAATAATACCGGTGTTCCAGGAGAAACGGTCAACATCCGTCTTAGAGGTGCGAATAGCATCAATGGAAACAACAATCCCCTGTACGTCATTGATGGGGTGTTTATTAGCAATACTAGTTTGCAGACCTTTGATACCGGAGGTCACTCTACCTCTCCAATTGCCGACATCAATCCGAACGACATAGAAAGTATTTCCGTTTTGAAAGATGCCGAAGCAACCGTTTTATACGGAGTACGAGGCGCTAATGGTGTAGTAATTATCACCACCAAACGCGGAAAGTTCGGTCAGAAACCGAAATTGGATGTCAATATCTCTAATGGCTATGCTAAAGCGGCTAAGCTTTGGGACCTGGCAACCGGCCCTCAACATGCAGAGCTGATCAATGAGAATTTCCTTAATACGGATGGCCTATTCGCCAATCGTCCCTTCAGGCCGGTAGGCGAAATAGTTAATGGTGTTCCGGGAAGAGGACTTCCTGAAGAACAACAGACCTATGACCGCCTTAACCAGGTTTTCCGTACGGCGAGACTTCAGAATTATGATATTTCATTAGCCGGCGGAAACAGTGGGAACAAATACTATATTTCTGCAGGTTACAACGACCAGGAATCTATCCTCGCTCCAATATCATTCAATCGTGCAAGTTTTAAGGCCAACTTTGATCAGAAGGTAACTGATAAAATCACTGTTGGAATTAGCAACACGCTGGGTAGAACTTTCCGTAATGAAGGTAGAGCCGGGGACGGCCCAGCCGGAGGTTTACTTCAGGCAGCTTTGCATACCCCGACTTATCTGTCGCCTTACAATGAGCAAGGTGTTCTGGTAGGTCGCGCAGGTTTTGATAATGTGCAACTGCTGTTAGAAAATTACGACATACATTCCACCAGTCTCCGTTACATAGGGAACCTATATGCTGAAGCAGAGTTATTTCGGGGACTGAAGTTTCGCAGCAGCTTCGGATTGGATTATACTAACTATCCGGAATCAGAATACTGGAATACTTTTTTAATCTTAGGAAGTGCGTCTCCAGGTATGGCGGGAGGTTATGCGACTTCCTCCATCGGCCAGCGCACTTCTTTGCTTAACGAACAGACACTCTTCTATAGTTTTAAAGTTAACGAGAAACATACCTTCGGAATATTAGTTGGTAATACCCTACAAAGCGACGTTGCAAGTGCCACATCGGCAACAGGAAGAGGTTTCGCCAATAACGCTTACAAACAGATTCCTTCAGGGGCGGTGACTACAGGTTCTGAAAGCTGGTCAAAGAGAAACCTTGCGTCTTTCTTCGCGAAAGCAGATTACAATTTTAATGGTAAATATTTATTGGATTTTAGTCTCCGTGCAGACGCATCTTCCGCTTTCGGTAAAGACAAACAGTGGGGTTATTTCCCGGGTGTAGGTGCCGCATGGCAAGTTAAAGAAGAGGATTTTCTAAAGAACGTAGAGTTTATCACTGACTTGAAAATCCGTTCAAGTTATGGTTTAACTGGTAGTCAGAATGGAGCCGGGGACTTCGCTTCCCTTGGATTGTGGTCAGGCGGTTCACCCTACCTCGGGCTACCTGGAACAGCACCTCAGCAGATAGCCAATAAGGACCTAGGCTGGGAAGAAACGACTCAGTTCAACGTCGGCTTTGACCTTTCGGTATTAAAAGGCAGACTTTCTGTAGCCTTCGATTATTATAGGAAGTATACGAGTGACGGGATTATTTCCAGCCCATTGGCGGCGACAACCGGTTTCAGCAGCTATACTAAAAACGAAATAGAAATTAGTAATCGGGGGTATGATTTGAATATCAACTCGACAAATATAAAAGGGAAAGATTTTAGCTGGACCACAAACTTTAACATTTCGGGTAATAAGAACACCATAGAAAAGTTGGCAACACCAGTTAAATTTGGTAGCAGGGAGTTGATCTGGAATGTTCAAGGTTCGCCTTTGTATTCATTCAATTTGTATAAAGAGCTTGGAGTTGATCCTCAGACCGGGGACGTTCGCTACGACGATTATAACGGGGATGGTGCAATAACGGTTGCCGACAAGCAGATTTCTGGTAGTGTGTGGCCAAAGTTCTTTGGTGGTTTTAACAATTCAGCGAGTTACAAGGGAATTGATTTGGGGATATTCTTATCCTATTCTTATGGGAACGAAGTGTATAACCACAACAGATTTTTTGGTGAGGGTGGTGGCGCCCGTGATGCTGCAAGAATTATTTTTGCGAGTAACGTAGACCGGTGGCAAAAGCCGGGTGACATAACCGACACTCCGCGTCCAGACGGTATCAATAAAAACAATTATAAAGATGCAGGCGGTCGCTGGTTAGAAGATGGATCGTTCATTCGTCTTCGGGCGCTAACATTGGGTTATACACTCCCATCACTCTTAACTAAAAAAGTAAGGCTGGAAAAAGTAAGGTTGTCTGTAACCGGTAGTAACCTTTTTTTAATCACCAACTATACCGGTCTGGATCCCGAATCATCTTCCAGCAGTTCACAGAATGCACAAGGTATTGATTTGGGTACGCCTCCTTCACCCCGCAGTTTCCAGTTTGGTATAAACGTATCACTGTAATGTTTAGGGAAGACTTAATGCCTAAATCGAAGAACAACACCTTAAAAAAGACAATCATGAAAAAAGCAATATATACACTCACTGTGCTAACCGTCTTATCTTTTTCATCCTGTGAAAAATACCTGGATGTGCAGCCGCGTGCTTCAGTTTCAGATGAGAAAACAATATTTGACAACGCCTCCGCACAGACTGCATTAACGGGTGCTTATGCAGCCTTGGCAAGTGGAGGTTATTACGGAACCACCTTCCAGTCTATCGGTTACCTGAATGGTGATAACATTTTATGGACGGGATCACAGTCTCAGGTACAGGAATTTATAAACCACAACGTTAACGCCGACAATTCTACGATTAGTGGTGCCTGGAGTGCCATTTACGTTGCAATTAACCGAAGCAACCATGTGATAAAAAAGGTTCCTCTGGTAACAGATCCACTGTTGACGCAAGCAATTAAAGACAATATCGTTGGTCAGGCCTATTTCATTAGAGCCTTGGCCTACTTTGATCTGGCACGTACCTGGGGAAGCGTTCCACTGATCACTGAACCAACGGAAGCTGCGACTGACAATAGCGGTATTGCAAAAAGCACACAACAACAGGTTTATGCTCAGACATTAAGTGATCTGGAAAAAGCCGAGCCTCTGCTATCAGAAACTACAGATAGGTACCGCGCTACGAAGAAAACAGTCTGGGCATTAAAGGCCCGTTATTATTTATATAACCGCGATTGGGTAAATGCGGAATCGTATGCTACCAAACTGATCGTAGATAATGCCAATTACCGACTGCTAAAACCTTTCGGAAGTTTCTTCCAGGGTGACGCACGCGGTACATCGGAATCTGTATTTGAAATCTTTTACAGTGCAGCGGAACAAAATAGTCACCGTGGCCAATGGCAACCACAGCAGAATGGGGGAACCCGACAATGGGCGCCAAATGACGCATTTGTTGGTTTGGTCAACAATCCCTTGATTGGCGGCAATAGAAGCGTTTTAGTTGCGAAAGACAATCAGAATCGTTGGTACGGCAATTTGTATTACAGGAGTCCGGCTACCGATCCTACCTATGTGATCCGTATTGCTGAACTGTACCTGATCCGTGCCGAGGCCCGTGCCAATCAGGCTCCGGATGGTGCAACTGTGGCGGATGATAAGCTCTTAACAGCTACCGTAGATTTAAATGCAGTAAGAGATAGGGCAGGGTTACCGGCTACCACAGCCGCTAGTAAAGCAGATGTTCTTTTAGCGATTGAAAATGAAAGAAGATTAGAGTTCGCCTTTGAACCTCACCGTTGGTTTGATCTGGTACGTACGGGCAGAGCTGCGGCGGTTCTGAATATTACGGACACACGTAAATATCTCATGCCATTGCCGAACGAGCAGCTTTTGATAGACCCCGCCTTGAGGCCTAATAATCCAGGATACTAACCTTATAAACCAATAGTTATGAGCACCGTTAAACTCGCATCACCAGCTACAGAATGGAAAGGATATGAGAAAATAGTATTGCGCTTTTTCTTCCTCTACTTTCTATTGCAAACCATTCCGCTGGACTGGAAATATTACAAGGGCCTATTTTCCATCAATTGGTTAAATTTAAGATATGGGGATATCTTCTTTATCAGTCGTTATTTCCCTAGTTTTTCCTCAGCTACGGGAAGCTTTGTTGACTGGTTGATCATCGCGGTATTGGCTGCATTCGGCACCTTCATATGGACCAAAAGAGATAAGCCAGATACAGATTATAGCGTGTTGTACTACTGGTTAAGGGTAATTTTAAGGTATAGACTGGCCATTGGAATTATAGGTTATGGTTTTATAAAGTTCTTTCCATTACAGGCACCATTTCCTTCCATTAGTAACCTGAATACCAATTATGGCGACTTTACCGACTGGAAGATTTTTTCTTTAAGTCTTGGTATTGTGCCCCATTATGAATCTTTCCTTGGAGGAGTCGAAGTGCTGGCAGGATTGCTGTTATTTTTTAGGAGAACGGCTTCGATTGGAGCGCTGATTGTATTGGTATTTACAGGAAACGTATTCATTTCCAATCTTGCATATGGGGGTGGTGAGTACGTATACAGCTTTTATCTCATTTCTCTCGCACTATTTGTTTTCGCTTATGATGCACAAAGAATCTATAATTTAGTTGCATTAGGCAAGCCAACTGTTCCTAATTTATTCAAGCCGGTTTTCCCAGGATGGCAGGAAAATGCAAGACTTGTTGCCAAGATTTCGCTCATATTCTTTTTTGTGTTCGTCTATGCGTTTAAAACGTATAAAGGTTATCGACAAGACCCCTATCAATTTCCTACAACAGCTGGACTAGCAGGTTCCGCAGGAATTTACAACGTAAGTGAATTCAAATTGAACAACAAAGCATACCCATATTCTGCGACAGACCCTGTCAGGTGGAAAGATGTGGTGTTTGAAAAGTGGGCGACGATCAGTATCAGGTCTAATCGTTCTGTAATTCTAGACTCTACCAATTATGAACAGATTAGCTATAAGGACGATGAACGCAACTATGAGTTTGCAGGCTCTGGTGGCCGCCATTATTACAGCTTTATTGCAGACACGGTAAACCATCTATTGAGGTTGCAAAACAAGAACAAACACTATGGTAATGACAGGTTGGTCCTTCATTATATCAAGCCTGACAGTAAAACGATCATTCTTTCTGGAGTTAGTCAGGGCAGGGATTCTTTGTATGCAGTACTCAATAGAATTGACAAGAAATATCCGATCAAGTTGGGCCGCCGTGGTCGCCTGAAGCTGTAATTAATTATAAAATATTTAAAATAGATTTACATGGCAACGATAGAAAATACCCAGGAACATGTACCGGTAAGCTGGTCGGTCTACAAAAAAATTGCATTTCGTATCGCCTTTATATTTTTCATTTTGGTGTCGATACCATTTAGTGGAGCCTGGTATACAAATTTGGTTTCTATAGATTGGACACGACCACACTATAGGGATATCTATGATATCGCCCGGTATGGAACAAATATTCCTTCTTTGTTTGGCAATTCTGCCAGACAGGGAGGGGGCGAAGATGGCGAAGGTGCTGCCGCTGCCGGGTCAAAGAAGGCTGCGAAACAAAAAGTGGCTGCGCGTGGTTCGCGTTCAGGGGATCAACCGGATCCTCAAGCAGCCGAACTTCAGCAGCTAAGCAGAAGACGAAGCTGGTGGAGTGATTATGCTTCATGGGGGAATGCTTTGGTGTTGGCGGTTATTGGGGGGCTAATATGGACGCTGCTTGATCGGAAACGCCCATCGTACAATGTGCTTTATTACTGGCTCACGGTGATTGTTCGGTTCAGGGCTGCAATCGGTATAATTGGTTTTGGCTATACGAAATTGTTTCCAACGCAGATGCCTTTTCCATCGTTAGGACTGTTGAACACTGATTTTGGTGATTTTACCGCCCAAAAAATATATTGGTTATCGGTTGGAATAGTGCCCTGGTACCAGGTTTTCGGTGGGGTAGTCGAACTTTTGGCTGGTGCTTTACTTTTCTTTAGAAAAACCGCCACGTTTGGCGCGATATTGCTGATTGGCGCCTTGGGAGACATCACCTTCGTTAATTACGCTTATGATGGTGGTGTGCATGTTTATGCCTTCTATTTTGTGTTGCTGGGCTCATTTGTAATCGCAGCGGACGTACCAAGATTATATAACCTCTTGATTTTAGAGCGCTATACTGTACCTCACTTTTACTATCCTGATTATAGCAAACCTGCGTACAAATACAGCAGGATTGTATTGAAAGGATTAGCTATCTTGATCTTCTTCGGTGTGCTGACTTATACCGAGGTAATAAATTTCAAGTATGACCCGTATAAACAACCTGCTACCGCAGGTCTGAAGACGTTAAGGGGAAACTATAATGTGACTGAATTTAAAATTAATGGGCAGGAGATACCTTACTCGCCCCTGGACAGTGTACGTTGGAAAGAAGCTACGTTTGAGAAATGGACGACATTAACTTTCCGTGTCAACAAACCTGTAGTGGTGGATCCATCAAATGGTGGAGGTAGCCCCATGAGGGATATACAGCGGACATTTGAAATTGCCGGAACAGCAGGAGGACAACGCGCATTTCATTATTATGCAGATACAGTGGAACAAGTCTTGTACCTGCAGGATAAAAATGCCGTCGCTGCCCGTGCCTCCCGAATCCCATCGGAGGCTGATCCTAAAATTGCAGGGCGTACTAAGAAAAACGACAATTGGATTAGTGATGCTGCATGGAAAAATATTGGTGATGAAAATAAGTTTATTGATCCTGCAGCCTGGTCGACCAGAAGGGATCGGGAGTTCGCCCGTCCGGAGCGAGGGTTGAACCGTGCCAAAATGATTTTGAAATACCATACTACTGATGGGGCACGCGTGATTTTGACTGGTATAAATGAAAGTAAGGACTCTATTTATGTGGTGTTGGACAAGCGTAATCGCAAATATGTACTTCCGGAAAGTACCCTTAACGCTGGAAAATATTAATGCTTAAACTAATTTTATATCTTCACAAACGTAAAAAATCAAGGTTAGATGAGTAAAACAGAATACGATGCGGTGGTGGTTGGCTCTGGTCCGAATGGCCTGGCTGCTGCAATCACGTTAAGACAAGAGGGGCTTTCTGTGTTGCTCATTGAAGGAAAAGATGTGATAGGCGGGGGGCTTACTTCCGCTGAATTTACGCTTCCTGGTTTTGTGCATGATGTGTGTTCTGCGATTCACCCGCTGGCTCTTGGATCACCATTTTTTAACACCTTGCCGTTAGCAGATCATGGTTTGACCTACCTGCAACCGGAATTGGCGGCAGCACATCCGTTCGACGACGGTACTGCTGCGGTGCTGGCGAATTCTGTTGAAGAAACGGCCAGATTGCTGGGCGCAGATGAGCAGACTTACCTTGATATTTTCAAGCCATTGGTGCGGGACTGGCCATCCATAGCTCCTGATGTGTTGGCGCCGCTTCATTTTCCTAAACATCCCATTACTATGGGCAAGTTTGGTTTGAAGGCACTGACCTCGGCGACTTATTTCGCGAAGCGGTTCAAGACTAGAGAAGCTAAAGGATTATGGGCAGGAATGGCCGCTCACGCGATTCAGCCTTTAACCAATTTAAGTACTTCAGCGATTGCCTTGGTATTGATGACTGCCGGACATTTAAAAGGCTGGCCGATCCCTCAGGGGGGATCCAAAGAAATAGCGAATGCCTTGGCTTCTTATTTTATTTCATTAGGTGGAAGAATACAGACTGGTCAGTTTATTAAGAATTTGAATGAACTGCCATCAGCGAAAACCGTACTCTTTGATGTTACGCCGAAGCAACTATTGGAAATTGCAGGTCATAAATTCTCTTCTATTTACAAATGGCAATTGGAGCGTTACCGATACGGAATGGGTGTTTTTAAGATTGACTGGGCCCTTGATGGGCCTATACCTTTCACTTC
>Ga0247814_10001489_pt1 | contig 13747 bp, 5 predicted proteins | sample UWRJL179409R1_FD_179947 | JGI IMG/M metagenome (GOLD analysis project Ga0247814, IMG submission 179947) | Plant litter microbial communities from Arlington Agricultural Research Station in Wisconsin, United States - UWRJ-L179-409R-1 | ecosystem: Environmental > Terrestrial > Plant litter >...
AGAACTTTTTTATTGGAAAATGGAATTGTTACCTATAAAAATGATACCCTGAGAAGGGATTACAAACAGGCTGAAGTCGGTACACCAGATTATAGTGATCTGGAACTGGACAAATATATTTCAGTTATAGAAATCGTCAACCCGATGCACCGCATGTGGAGTGATGGTCGCTGGAACAAATTGACAATGGCACATGGATGTTATTGGGGAAAGTGCACTTTCTGTGATATTTCTCTGGATTACATTAAAGTTTATGAACCGGTCGCCGCTAAATTAATTGTAGACCGGATTGAAGAACTGATTGAAAAAACAGGTCAGAATGGATTTCACTTCGTAGATGAGGCTGCCCCACCAGCCCTGATGAGGGAAGTTGCCCTGGAAATTTTAAGAAGAAATATTACTGTGAGCTGGTGGACTAATGTCAGATTTGAGAAAAGCTTTACCGGAAATTTATGTCTTTTACTGAAGGCATCAGGCTGTATAGCTATATCAGGTGGCTTAGAAGTAGCTTCAGACAGGTTGCTGCAGCTAATTGATAAAGGTGTATCGGTTGAACAGGTTGCTCAGGTTACCCGAAACTTTACGGAAGCAGGAATACTGGTTCATGCTTATTTAATGTATGGTTATCCCACGCAGACTATTCAGGAGACGGTAGACAGTCTGGAAATGGTTAGACAATTGTTTGAAGCAGGTGTTTTACAATCTGGCTTCTGGCATCAGTTTGCGATGACCGCACATAGCCCTGTTGGTATGTACCCGGAGAGATTTGGTGTGGTAAAAGAAACAGAAACGATAGGTCGTTTTGCGAATAATGACATCAATTATATTGACAAAACAGGAATAGATCATGATAAATTTAGTTTCGGTTTAAAGAAGTCACTTTTTAATTTTATGCATGGCATTTGTTTAGATTACAAATTGCAGGATTGGTTTGATTTTAAAATTCCAAAAGTAACAGTTCCTTCGGATTTTATTGAGAAAGCGTTAAGGGAAGAAAGCAAGTTTAATACTAAGCCTACAGCTAAGATAGTTTGGCTGGGAGGGAAGCCTGATATGGAGAGCTTCGCCAAATATAAGAAGGGTAAGCCTTTGGAAATGATACTGCTGACTTTCTACGATAAAAAAGAGACTTTCACTGTTCAGCTAAACAAAAGTGAAGGGGAGTGGTTAAGCACAATTTTGCAGAAGATGTCGGTTTCCCAGGGAAAAGTTTATACTTTCCAGGAGATTAAAGCTGATTTCGAGACCACGATGGAGCACTTCGAACTGTTATGGTATTCGCAACCTATTTATGATTTGAGGGATTTTGGATTATTGGTTTTGTAGCCACTTTTTTCAATAATAAAGCCCTGTATGTCAATTTACAGGGCTTTATTTATTCTTAACAATTTTACCAACCGTAATTTTGCACCAGGTTCGGATCTTTATCAATCTCCGATTGTGGAATAGGCATCAGGTAATGTTTGTCTGTAAATACCCGGTTTTGCAGCGTTACCGTTTTGTAGAAGACTGCTACACCCGCAGCCTCTGACGATACATCCAGACCAGTATTTGCAAGTTCTGTTGCAGAAGGGCGGGCATTAAGCCCAAGGGCCGGTACATTATCCACGGTTTTCGCAATCAACCATCTCCTCACATCCCAAAAACGGTGACTTTCAAATGCCAGCTCTACCCGGCGCTCATTCTGGATACGACTACGCACTCCATCCTTCGCATTGTCAGTTGGTATAACCGGCAGACCAGGCATCGAAACCCGGCTTCTTACCAGGTTGAGATATTGATAAACGGATTGGTCTGGTACATCCAGGTACTCATTCATCGCTTCAGCATAATTCAAATACATCTCGGCCAGGCGAAAAATGGGGAAGTTGCGTGTACCTGTGCCCGAATTTGCGTTACGGTCATATCCAGGAGCTAAAAATTTACGGATGTTATAACCCCATGGATTGGTTCCCGGCTTTCCTGTTGCCCAACCATCAGTTATTCCGTTGCCCGCACCAAACCATGCCAGTCGCACTGGTCTTTTAGTTGCATCAAAGCGCCATACATCGTACTGGAAAAATATGCTGGCATAAAAGCGCGGATCGCGGTCTTTGTACATATTCGAGATATTGCTTACGCTTTGAAACTTCAATCCATCCCATAATTGTCCATTCCAGAAGCCACTGTTTGTATAACCAGATCCCGGGGTATTTATCGGATAACCATTCTTCATTTCATAAGCATCTACAAACTGCTGCAGGGGCGTCAGTTTTCCATTCCCTTTAAATGGAGATCCGTTGGGCAGGTAATTACCATCTATATCTGTGGAGTTGCCAATTATTCTTGGCAGAATGGTCTCTGTATAATCACGGGTATAGAACTGAGCGGCATAATTCTGTACAGGATTGTCAGGGAAAGGGCTATATAGCCTATAGATTCCCATATCTATCACCGCCTTTGCAGCATCAGCAGCTCTTTTCCATTTCTCCTTATCATAAGCACGGCTAAAAAGCGCTTTACCATCTTTGTTCTGCACACCGGCATATAAAGGGTTCCCGTTAAATAACGGGCTGGCAGCATATAGTAAGGTACGTGCCTTTAATGCCAGGGCTGCACCTTTGGTGATACGTCCGGTTTGCGCATCTTCTTGTGTTAATGGCAAATTATTCGCTATTTCATCACATTCTGTAGCGATAAAATTCACCAGCTCATCTACTGAACTACGGGAAACCTGGGTGTCTTCCAGGTTGTCTGGATTTACATCATTGGCACTGGTTATCAAAGGCACCGCCCCATAGCGTTTAAAAAGTTCGAAGTAGAAAAGTGCACGTAAGAAGCGGGCTTCGCTTTTGTAACGCGGCTTCCAGATTGCATAATAACTGTCACGGTCCAGCGGTACCGGTACATTGTTTATACGATTGATAAAAATATTGGCCCGCCTGATGTCCTGGTATCTGCCCGACCAGTTTCCGTAGGGATTGTCATTTGTGCTCCAGCTGCCCAGATTGTATTTGTAGGCATCAATTGCTTCGCCATTGTCGAACCAATGATGGTAGGTTTCGTCTGTGGCAGCGGTCAATGGCGAGGTCAGTTCGTTCGGCATCGCGTTGTATAAACGTGCGAGGGCCTGCTCAGTGAGGTTGATGTTTTTGTAAACATCATCTTCACTTGAATATTCTGCGGGTACAACATCCAGGTATTTCTTGCAGGATGCGCTGCTGATCAGGAGTACTGCCAACAGCAGTTTATATATATTTTTCATCTTATTACAGTGAAGCGTTTAGTCCAAAATTTATTACACGCATTTGCGGATAGTCGCCAAATCCATTCGTTCTTTCAGGGTCGAAAATCTTCATTTTAGACCAGGTATAAATATTGGAGGCGGTGACGAATGTCCGGATATTGGTCATTCCAATCTTTCTGATCCAGGTTTTAGGTAGTGTATAGCCAAGCTCTGCGTTCTTCAACCGGATATAATTTGATGACCTGAGCCAGAATGTTGAGTTCTGATTGTTATTTACATTGTTAGATGAAGATAATCTTGGCCATACTGCATTAGGATCGGGACTTTCTGTCGTCCATCTGCCCTCCATATATTCAGACAGTACAGAGCTGTTGCTGGAGAAGGCCCAGGCTGAGGTACCTGTCAACCATAATTTGCCACCTGTTGCGCCCTGAAAGAGCACATTCAGATCAAAATTCTTATAGGTATAGGAAACGGTTAAACCGATAACAGATTTCGGGGTGGTTACTTTACCCAGATATCCTTCATCCTGACTATTGATCACACCATCGCCGTTACGGTCAAGATATTTGATGTCTCCTGGTCGCACTACTCCATACTGCTGGGTAGGACTGGAAGAAATTTCGGCTTCATCTTTAAACAAACCCAATGCGGTAAGCCCATACGCTTCATTAATCTGCGTGCCCTTTCTTGCACGATATGCCAGATTGAACACTGGTTCTGCAGCATATTGGATCCGGTTTGTAGCGTAAGAATACGATCCCCTGATCATCAGGTTATGGTTTCCACTGCGTTTTCGCCAGGTTATTTCGCCCTCGAAACCTTTGTTATCTACAATCCCGGCGTTGATGGCTGGCAAGTTCTGTACACCCGTTACATCAGGAATGATGGTGGCTGTTGTCAGAATCTGCGAGCGCTTTTCGCTAAATATATCGGCAGTAAAAGCGACTTCACTTTTAAATAATTCCAGGTCTAAGCCAATGTTGGTTTTTTTTGATTTCTCCCAGGTTAGGAATGAGTTTCCCGTAGCACTTTCCTGTGCACCAGCATAGCCATCACCATCGGCGGCCAAACCAAAACGGTAGCCACTGCCATTTCCTGTTTGCCAGGTGCTGAGGTAAGCAAAGCGGCCTGCACTGTTATCTACGCCCACTATCCCGTATGATCCTCTGATTTTTAACAGATTTACAAACTTTGAATTTTTCAGGAACGCTTCGTTAGATATCACCCAACCAGCAGAAGCTGCCGGGAAGAAACCCATACGCCTGCCTGCCATAAAGTTCTCAGAACCATTATATCCGGCATCAAATTCCAGTACATAGCGCCTGTCATACGCATAGTTTACCCTGCCCACTAAACCGAGCTGTTTATAGGGCAGCGCAGCAATGGCACCATCATCGTTTGAAGTGGCAAGAAAACTTTGCGACTGGTTATACCTCAGCATGCCAGATACTGCATGTTTTTGCGCAAAGGTGCGGTCATAATTCAGATAACTTTCAAAGGTAGATTTCCGGCTTCCATTAGCGTTGATTTCAAAACCCAGCAGACCGTCGCCGGTACTTAATTCTTCATATCTGCCTTTGCTCAGATCAGGTTCGTTTTCATCTGGGATGAACCTGTAGGTAGAATAATTGCGCTTTCGGCTGATGTTACGAAAGTTCTGGGCATCGTAAGCGAAACGCGTTCTGAAGCTCAAACCTTCTGTAACGAAAGGCAATTTGAGTGTGAAGCCTACAATTGAACTTAGCGTGTTTTCGAAGAAGCGGCCGTATCCGAATTGTGTCAATCTTCCGTAAGGACTGGCCGGCGAATCCTTTTGCCCCGGTACCGAACCATCAGGATTGGTTAAGGGATACAAATAGGAGGGGGTATTACGGATCTGGGACCAAAATGCACCGGAGGTTTCTGTTGGATAATTTCTGTCGCGGACAATGTCTGATAGGTTGAGCTCCAATTTTAATATTGGGGTAAGATCTATGTCGATATTGCTGCGGAAATTGTACTTGTTCATGGAGGCGTTGATATTGTAGGCATTCAGATCATCATATTTATACAATCCATCCTGCTTCAAATAAGCCATAGATACGAAATAACGGGCTGTTGACGAACCTCCGTTCACATTCAGGTTAGCCTGGTTCATCATTGAAGATGGTTTAATCAGCTCCTTTGTCCAGTTCACATTTGGATAGAGATACTGATAAGTAGGGTTACTGCGATCGCGAAATTTATTCAGATAGGCATCTGTGTACAGGTTGGCATTGAGGCCATCGTTGTTGAGTGCTTCCCTGAACAGCGTTAGCGCATCAAAGGAATCCAGGTATTCTGGCATATTAAAAGGCCGCTGTTGGGCTGACTGCATGGTAAGCGATATGACAGGTTTGCCTGTTTTACCCCTTTTTGTAGTTACCAGTACAACGCCATTGGCACCTTTCATCCCGTAGACTGCGGTAGCGGCTGCATCTTTCAGTATACTGACGGTTTCCACATCATTAGCATCTATACCATCGATGCTGTTCTCAATTCCGTCTACCAATATCAGGGGACTCTTACCCTGATAAGTACCGAAGCCACGTATATAGAGGGCTGACCCATCAGCACCAGGCTCACCACTGCTCTGTATGGTTAAGAGACCAGGCAGTCGGCCGGCAAGGCTGTTTGTAAGACTGGCAGTTGGCGTTCTTAGCAGCTCCTTGGAAGTCACAGATGTGAGCGCACCAGTCACGTTATTTTTTTGCTGCGTACCATAACCTACCACCACCACATTGTCCAGCATCTCAAAGTTCTGGCGAAGCTTTATAGCAATAAATCCGCGCGAGTTTACCGCTACATCCTGCTTGATGAATCCAACCATACTAAAGACCAGCGTGGCTTCTTCGGGTACAGTGATCCGATAACTGCCATTCACATCCGTCACGGTGCCAAATCCGTTGCGCCCTTTAACGGATACGACAACACCTGGTAATCCAACTCCGCTGGTGTCGGTCACGCTACCCCTCACTTCAATGTCTTTAAAAGCTGTCATTCCCGGCCTGGCGCCTGTCCTGGATCCTGCGCTGTTATCCGCATTGGCAAATGCCGGGATACAGCTGATCATCATGATGATGAACAAAGCATAACAAAGGATAAACTCAAAAGAGGTCCCTGCTTTATTGTAGTATAAAAGTTTTCTCATAATTGGTTTGAATATTTATTTAATTGGTTAGGTGAAATTCTTCGGGGTAAGTTTTTTAGGATGTGTAGTCCGCGTGTATAAGATATCATCGTCAAAAAAATGGCACATAACAATCCATTCCTGCCCTTTTAGGGGCACAGTAGAAAAGCAAATGCATTTCGCTATAGCTTATTGTTCACTGATCGGACAGGGAATATTTATTCCCATACTGCTGGGACTGCCGAAGTTAGGCGAACCATCACTGTTCCAGCCGAGTGGTTGCATTCTGGATGTTCTGGCCTGGTTTGGTTCATTTGGCGTATTGCGCGCATGGTATATAAACCAAAATTCAGTGATTACATTCCCTTTATCATCTGTTCCGGCGCTCGTGAAAAAGCCATTATGGCCCGGACCGTACACAGCATTCTTCTCATTCTTTACAAATGCCTGTTTTTTATTGATCCAGCTTCCGGCGACCGCAGGATTGCTATTGGCTTTGAGCTCAATCTGACCAAGACAATAGTTATCGCTACTATAGCGACTTGCGGAAAAGATCAGAAATATCGGACTTTTTGTATCCCGTTGCAGTACAATTGGCGCCTCGTTTACCCCGGCACCAAGAAAGCCGGGTTCCCATTTTTCCCAATCATTGGTGGGAGAAGATATTTTTACCCTGGGCCCGCTCAGTGTCAAGGGATCAGACATCGCTGCGATGTAGATATATTGTTTATATTTTTCAGTCTCATTTTCCCAACCAGACCAAACGAAATAATTAATACCCCCAACGCTGAGGATAGAACCATCTATTGCCCATTGGTCATTGGCAGGGTCGGCTATTTTACCTTTAAATATCCACGTTCCCTGAGTAGGGTCGGGGTTATCGTTTTCCAATACGAACATGCGGTTGCTATCGTTTACACCTGTCTGAGCTGCAGCGAAATAGACGTACCATTTGCCATCAAGAAAATGTAATTCCGGAGCCCATAAATCTGAGGAGTGATCTGTATTTGCAGGAGGGGTCCATATCGTTTTTTCTGTAGCGGCAGATAACTGCGACATGGCTTTCGTTTTTGTGATGGCTATCCGGTTTCCTTTTGTAGAAAGAAAATAATAATTTCCGCCTCTATGCGTCACAAAGGGGTCGGCCTGGTCGCCCTTTAGGATAGGGTTTTGAAAGTACTTTACTTTTCTTCCCGTCGTATCAGCATGGGTGATACTGTTGTCCTGCGTTTCTTTTTGACAGGCGACAGAAAAGAGAGGTGCCAAAGTTACTAGCAACAAGAGTAATTTGTTTCTCATAGAGGTTTTCTAAATGGTTTTATAATTGGTTGATCAAATGTAGCTAACAATAGAGTGCCTGATATAAAACCACACCATTGCGAATTCAAAATCAAAACTCTTAAAAATGTAAAGTATTGATATTCTGAATTTTGAAATTATATTTAATGTATAAAATCTAAGATTTGAGGGCGTTTTATGCAAATTTTAAGCTCCTGTACTAATTCATTTCAGTGCTATTGGGCCAGCCAATTAGAGCTGATCATATTTTATTGTATGTTTATGGTAAAGGCAAATTCAGGCTTAAAGATTACCAGATGAAACCTGCATGATTTTCAGGACCACACAGGATAAATCATGACAAGTTCATCACAAATGAAGACAAATTTGAACCGATGAAAAAAAAGATTTTAGTGTTTATAGTTTCGCTTGTAAGCATTGTTTCAGCTTATGGCCAAGATGTGAAAGTTGACAGTCTGTGGCAGGTGCTGAGGAAGGAGCTGGCAAAAGAAGGCAGTTATATTAAACATAAAGAAAAAAGCATTCTGGTTATAAAACGAAGGTTGCAGGCAGTACATCAGCATCAAACAGGTATGCGTTATCAATTGTTATCTGACTTGTTTGAGGAGTATTCCTCGTTTCGTTTTGATTCTGCAATTACAGTGGGACACGAGTTGATCAGCCTGTCCAGACAATTAGCTGAAAAGAAATATCTGATTAAAGCACAGATGGGCCTCGCTACCGTTTTGCTTAAATCAGGATTTTATAAAGAGGCTTTTGAAACGGTCGGGGAGATAGATACTACACACCTGACCACAAAATTTCGCTACGACTATCTTACTTTACGTGGATTGTTAAACGCAGAAATCAGCGCCTATAACAATGATGCCTATTTTGCCAAACGCTATCATGAGGCTGCACAAGCCGATTTTAACAATGCCGGACGTATGATCGATCCGGATGAACTTGAAAAAACGATTAACCTTGCTTTTTTATCAGAAGCTGAGAAAAAAAAGAAGCCCGCTGCAGTTTTTTTCTATCATTACCTTTTGTCTCATCAGCTTTCTGAGCACCAGATTGCCATTTGCGCGACCAGGATCAGCCATGCCTATGCCGGCGATGATAAGCTCCTGCTTTTAACCCTTGCCGCAATCAATGATATCCGCTCCGCAACAAAAGAAACATTCGCCATATTTTTATTAGGACAAGAGTTATTCAAAAATAACAAGAACGACGATGCCTATATCTGTATGCAGGAAGCCCTCAATAACGCTGCATTTTATGGTACCAGAAATCGTGCAGCACAGATTGAATCAGTCTTACCGCTCATTGCTAGCCGGCTGATTGAAGAAAAGCAGCATGAGAAAGACATGCTATGGATAGGGATTATCATCTTTATACTCGTAGCACTGGTACTGCTTTTTCAGCTGGTACTTATCCGTAAACAAGTCATGCTGATTAAAATTAATGATAAGATCATTGTCGGCAAAAATAGTGAGCTGGAGCATGTAAACAACAGACTCTGGGAATCTTCCAGAATAAAAGAAGAATTAATCGGCTTATTCTTTAAAACCTGTTCTTCCTATATAGAAACGCTGGACAAAGTAAAACGGAAAGCACAGCATAATATTAAACTTGGGAAATACAACGATGCTACACAGGTGCTGGGTAACGTACATATACAGCAAGAGAAAACACAGCTTTACAGCAGACTGGATAATGTCTTTCTAACCCTGTTCCCGAATTTTGTAGATTCGTTCAATGCATTGTTAAGAGAGGGGGAGCAAATCACTTTGAAAGAGGGGGAAATGCTCACTGCTTCATTACGTATTTTTGCGCTGATTCGTTTAGGGGTAAGTGATACAGAGACGATTGCCAAAATACTGGATTATTCTTTAACTACTGTTTATACCTACAAGGCACGGATCAAGGCTAAGGCTGTAGTTGCACCTGATCAGTTTGAGCAAAAAATTATGGAGATCAAATTTACTGATGAGTATTGATGCGGGCGTTAATATGATATCCATAAGCATTAGAAACATCATGGAGTATTTTCTCCTCCATGATGTTCAGCTAATATTCTTTTAGTTGTTTTTTAATTGGTCGAGCTGTTCTTCAAACCACTTCACATTGTCTTTATTTGTGCTTCCTTTAATTGCCTGTGGCAGGTTGCTGAACTGGCTTTCAAAGTAGTGTAGGTTTTTATAGAACTGCGAAGGATAATAAGACAAGCTGCGGTTGGTTTCTTCGCAACGTCCTACAGGCTCCGGTAAGATAATATCTGCGTCTTTAAACTTTAGGGCAGTGACAGTTTTGCTCAGCTGACGGAACTTTCTCACCAGGCCGGTGTTTACATCGATTTTGTCATTTTCATCATATTGAACAGTGATGCGTTGCTGCCGGGCGCAATTTGTTTTAGGCAATGAGATTTCGACAGACAGTTCTTTACCATCGTAATTCCAAGTATTTGTACCGGGTTCAACAGTGTAGTTCATTTTTTTATTGTTTACCACAATAGCGCGCGGCATCTCTACACCCACCAATCGAACTACATATGTTCTCGCCATCGGCATGTTTGGGTAAGTACCTTTACGCGGCATGATGGTAATCTCCTGTTTTCTGCCCGACAGGTGTTTAGATATAATCGATGTTGATGCATATTCCGTTGCATATTTTTTTGAATTACCGGCATCTTCATAAACATTTGCAGATCCATCAGCGCCAGGGAAAATAGCTATCACCGATCTATCTGGCTGAACAGACAGATTTTTGATCTTCTTGTAGGTGGGAACCACAGCTCCAGCTTTTACATACATCGGGTACTCCTCTAAAGAGAAACTTCGTTTAACCTTTTGTCCGCCTTTTAACAAGGTGCCTGTGTGCCATTCAAACCAGTCGTTTCCTTTAGGCAACCACACATTAAGCTGTGATTGTCCTTTATCCATCGCTTCAACAATAGGTGCAATCAGCATATCGTCTCCAAACATATATTCCGACTGGAATTGATAGGCCTGTTCATCCTCCGGGTAATCATAATAGAGTGGTCGGCAGATTGAAATACCTGTTTCGTAAGTTTTGCGAGCCATGCTATAAATGTATGGTACCAGTTCGTATCTCAGATTGATTGCATTTTTCAGGGCGTCATAGTATTGGCCGCTAAAATTCCAGACTTCTTTATTCAGGTTTGCGTTTTTTGAGGAATGCGAGCGAAAGATTGGGCTCAGTGCACCATATTGCATCCATCGGACATACAATTCAGGATCAAGTTTCTGATCTGCACCCGGTCCAAATTGGTGCCCGCCGATATCATGGCTCCAGTATCCGTAAAGCACATTCGATGCGCTGCTGGTAAAATAAGGCTGAAAGGCCAATGATTTCCATGAAATTACAGCATCTCCAGAAAAACCTATCTGATAACGGTGATTGCCAAGTCCACCCCAACGGTGATACAACAACGGACGCGTGGTATTTCTGCGTTCCATATCGGTAAAGAAAACATAGTTGAGCCACCAGGTATTATTCAGTTCAGGAATTTTTTTATCGTTAGCCCATTGCTGCCAGTCGAGCCACCAGAAGCTTACACCTGTTTTTTCCATCGGATGTAATACCTGATCAAAAAGGGAAGACATGAATTTTTTATTTGATCCTTCATAAGGGATATTTGCCTTGGTGCTGGTATCAAAGTTCAGCGCTCTGGCCATTCTCTGGTACGGCTCTTCAAAAGGGGCAATGCCCGATGCAGGGTGAAGGTTAAGCGTCACCTTCAGATCTTTTGTTTTCATCCAGCTCAACGCATTGGCAGGATCCGGAAAGAGACGCTTGTTCCAGGTCCAGCCTGTCCAGTGTTTCGTTTGATCGAACACATCATATTTTGTACGCAGACTATCTGTCTGGTGCCAGTCCATATCAATTACAAATACGTCCAGCGGCACATTGTGCGATTTAAAGTTTTCTACCACATCCCGCATTTCATTTTCAGAGTAACTCCAGTAGCGCGACCACCAGTAGCCAAATGCATAACGAGGGGGCAGGGGAACACGTCCTGCAATCTGTGTATAATCGAACAATGCTTTTTTGTATTGGTGACCGTAACCAAAGAAGTAAAAGTCCTGATAATCTTTAGCGGGATGTTCAGTTACCCAAGGCCATTCAGAATTATCAAAAAGAAGCTTTTTAGAATCATCGATCAATGTCCATCCGTCAGTAGCCAGCAGACCATCTTCCAGTTCCATTTTCTTTTTATCCCAGATGTGATAGTCGCCGTCATAATTATCCAGTGTTCTGGAAGTCCCTTTCAAGTTGCCTTTTTGGGCTTTGCCAGGCGACCAGCTAAAGAAATGATGTGGAGCTAAAGCCGTGACCACTAGATTATCTCCGTTAAACTTCCCTGATCCGGTTTTATATCTTAACTCGAGTTCCTCAGTTCTGATCACCAGGTAATTATTCTCCACAACGGAGCTGAACTTTGGTACAGGTAAGTTCCTATTGATGACAGTTAAAGTAGGCTTGTCCATAAATGGCACTGTAGAAGTCCACTCCATGCGGATTAGACGGGGGGTCAGGACTGTGAATCGAGCCTGTCCTGATTGTATCACAGCCTTTGGATTGGCCAGTGGACGCATTGTTGTTTGTGCACACGTTATACTCATTTGTATAACAGACAGCAACACCAGCAATCCTATTTTGACTAAAGAAGTACGATTGAAATTAAAGCGGAACATATTATAATGATATTTGATGAGGTTATTTCATATTTATGCGAACGCCATGCTGAAGGTCGCCGTTACCTTTAAATTGCTTACCGTCCTGAATCACAAGAGCTTCAACTGATATAATTTCCTTAGCAATAGGATAGGTACCTGCGGCTGTAACAAGTGAAATGGTAACAACGTCATTTGCAAGTTTGGCGCGAAGCTTCAGCAGCTTATAATCTCCTTTTCTGAAAGCCCATCCTTCTCCGGCATCCCAGTATAATTCCCCGCTTGCAGTTCCTTTGTGATCCAGGTTGATATATAAGGAAAGGTTGGCAATCGAGTTCTCTTGAGTATGCTGAATTACCTTGCCAGCGGGAATGATAGCGCCACTTTTGAGCAGTAATTTAGCCTGGTATTTATCCTGCTCTTCGCCTTCAACCAGTTGTAGTTCTTCCCATTTACCCTTTGATAAATGTGTATTTTTTGCAAAAGCAGGCACTACCATGAGATTTTTGCCCAATAAAAACGCCTGTTCCTCATTGCGGAGGGTGGTGTCTTTTGGATTATCAAAAAATAATGGTTGCATAATCGGCATACCTGTCTGATGCGCCTGATAAAACAAAGTATACAGATAAGGTAATAGGCGGTAACGCCGGTTTAGAGCAATTCTGGAAGTTTGCTCCATTTCAGGTCCGAATGCCCAGGGTTCTTTATCGTTTGTGCCTGCACAGGCGTGCCCCCTGGTAAAGGGCAGAAAGACTCCAAAACCCAGCCACTGGCCCCAAAGATCAGCAGAAGTGTTGCCTAAGAAACCACCAATGTCTGGCCCGCTGAAGGGTTGTCCCGATAAGCCAAGGGTTAGGGACATAGGTACAGATAACTTCATGAAACGTTCATCCGCATAATTATCGCCCGTCCAGGTAGCTGCAAAACGCTGTCCGCCTAACAAGTTAGCCCTTGTCAATACAAAGGGACGCTTTTCCGGATTCACCGCCAGCACTCCGTCCCTCGTTGCCTCAACCATTAGTCGTCCGTAAGCATTGTGATACAGCAGGTGAGGTCCTGCAGGCAGTGCTCCACCACCGCGATGCGGCGTATTATAAGGCATAGTGCCGAGTTGTAAATCTTTAGCAAATTCACTATCGTTCACAGCCGGCTCATTCATATCGTTCCATACCCCATCAATGCCGGTGGCTAAAAAGTCTTTATATAATCCGGCCCACCATTTCCGTGTTTTGGGCATCGTAAAATCCGGGAAAGCACAATCACCCGGCCACACCTTGCCATGATACTCTTTTCCAGATTGATCTTTTACCCATACATCATTGGCAGAACCGGATTTGTAGACTGAATAGGAGGGATCAGCTTTTACCCCGGGATCAATCATAAATACTGATT